>SDBV01001330.1_pt1 | contig 37197 bp, 26 predicted proteins | sample 2277081 | NCBI WGS metagenome assembly SDBV01 (sample SAMN10402039, study PRJNA504765) | marine sediment metagenome | isolation source: marine sediment core GS10_PC15, 223 cmbsf | place: Arctic Ocean: Southern Knipovich Ridge | collected 2010 | reverse complement strand
GCGAACTTGATTCGCTTTTCCACCTCCTCCAACTCGGTGATCAAGGTGACTTTCACCTTGTCCACGATGGCGGGGTATTCGCTCAGAAGCTTTGCGTGTATGATCTCGCCGTAGTGCCTAAGCCTGAGGCCCTTTTTGAAGCCCTCCTTGGACACCCGCGTCCACACGATGTCGCGCTGTCCCATATGCCAAATGCCTTCGGCCCCGTTGAGCAGATGATGCACTTGGCGCTCCAGAATCGGTTCGAAATCCGTTTGCATCTTGCGTCCGGCCACTTCTACCCAGATAGACAGCGGCAGGGCCGTTCCAACCTCGACACTGTCGATGTCCGGACCGATAATCTCGATTGCCCCGTCCTCGATCTCGTCAAGCTCCCTGGAGGTGACGAATTCGAAGGCGGTGGTCCGGTTGCCGCCAAACTCGGCATGCACGTCGTTCTTCCGGATGCGTTCCCCCCCGAAAGCGGGGCCGTAGGGCACGGGCACGGGCACCTCGGTGATGCGCACTTTGCAGCCGCGCACTTCAAGGGCTTTCTCCACCATGGTTTCCGGCGGAACGCTTGAAACCACGTGCTCATATGTACACACGCCTGTAGGTAGGATTTCGGGGATGTCCGTGTCCGCGATGACCGGGAAACCGTAGTTGATGGCCCCCGCCGCCAGCGCGTATTTCTCCGAATCCACTTCACCGAAGGTCAAGATAAATGCAAAGATTCGGTCTTTGTTGTAGCGTAGGTTTGCGGCGTAATCGCCGGCTTCAACGCTCCCGAAGGACAGTGCGGCGCGGTTGGCGAAACCCAGCGCATAGACCAGCGCGGAGACCTCCGAACCAAAGGGTACGAGGCGCGTTTCCCAACCCAACTGAACGCCTTCCTCGGCTAGCTGTTCGGCGAATTGTTTGCCGCCGGTCGAACCACCCATGAAAACGTATAGATTCTTTTCTTGCAGCTCGCGTGCGATTTGTACGGCGATTTCGTTCGTAGGGGCCGCGCCGGTGATGGCGGCGAAACCGGGGGCCGTACCATCGACAAACTCGATACCCCGCTCGCGCATGATAATATCGCTGGCCGCGCCCAACCAGATTCCATCAACAGGAACAGGCCCCATGACGTACTTGCAGGCCTCAATGATCTCGCATGCGAAGAGGGCGGCCACCCCCGCGTCGAGGGCGTTGCCCAGATAGGGCAGCCAGATGTTGTCCGCGGGACGCTCCGGCAGCAGATCCTTGGCCTGGCGCAGGATCCTCCGGCAGCCCCCGAGCGTGTCCGTTTTTTCGCCGGTAAAAGAATATATGATGGGCAGATAGTAGGCCGTGTCGGGAAAGGCTACGGCCTGCTCTTCGCCTTTGGCCTCTATCGCCTCTGCGAGCGCGTGTTCAGCTCGGGCTACCCATTCGACCGCGCCGTCAATCGCGCTGGCGCAAATCAGCTTCGACATTATAAGGTCTCCTATCCTATGCGCTGGTTCCGGCAAGTTCGCGCCGGTCCTGCATGTCCATGAGCTTTCGCTCGGTTTTTTTGTTGATGTTGAGCCGCTCGCGGGCCGCGTCGAGCAGAGCCATAATCTTAACCACGGCCTCGTGCGGATCGGGATGCACGTGGAAAGAGGCCCCGAAGAGTTCGTTCGTATCTTCGTTGAGAAAACGGGTAACGTTTTCCGAACCGGTAATGTGGAAAGGATGGCCCAGAACCACATCGACACCCGAGGCCACGAAATAGCATCCGATGGCGATGGCTTTTTCGCTCATCCATTCCGGGGCCACACCCACCGCTGGCACATCGGCGAGGTCATCGCCCAGCCCGCCTTCGGATACAATTTCCGTGACAGCTTCAAGAATGCGGCTGTTGTCCACGCAGCTTCCCATGTGGAGCACGGGTGGAATGCCGATGGCCTCGCAAACCTCGCGCAAGCCCGGCCCCGTCTCGCTCAAGGCGGCTTCCGGCGTCAACATTCCGCATTTGGCCGACGCGATTGCGGCGCACCCTGTTTCCAGCACCAGGATGTTGCGTTTGAGCAGCTCCTTGGTGAGCGTGTTGATGTAACTGTCCATTTTGCCTTTGGGGTTATTGCAGCCAACGATGCCTACCACGCCGTGAATTCGATCTTGTATGACGGCGTCGTTCAAGGGGCGGAAGGATGCACGGAAACGGCCTCCAAGCATATGTTTGATCGCATTCACGCTGAAGCCGGCCACCAGGGGTTTCCGATGCGCAGGAATGGCCATCTTCGCGCGGTCGCGGTTCTTGTAATTGGCGATGGCTCGCAGCAGGAGCGCCTTTGCGTTGTCCAAGGCGTGTTCCTCATCGAAAGGCACGTGGCTTGCCCCCACGGTTTTGGCGACCTCGCTGGTGGAGATGATTTCGGTGTGGTAGGCCTTGGCAACGTCGGGCAGGCTGGGCATGCAGCATTGCACGTCAACGATCATCATCTCGACAGCGCCGGTAATGATGGCCAACTCCTGCTGCAAAAAGTTGCCCGCAACCGCGATACCATGGCGCATGAGCACTTCGTTCGCGGTGCAGCACACCCCGGCCAAGGTCACTCCTTCCGCGCCGGCCTCTTTCGCGGCCTTCTTTATTTCGGGGTCGTTGGAGGCCACCACGAGCATTTCCGATAGGGCCGGCTCGTGGCCGTGGACCAGCACGTTGACGGCGTTCTCGCTGAGCACTCCCAGGTTTGCGTTGCTGCGTACCGGCGAGGGTGTGCCGAAGAGAATATCGCTCACGATGCTCGCAATGCGCGAACCTCCCCACCCATCCGCGAGCGCCGTGCGGAATACCTGCTTCAGGAGGCTGCGGTAGTCGTGGTCGACACCCATATTCGTGCGGTGCAGGGACTCGACCACCATGCGGTCGATCCCCTTGGGCTCAACGCCCACTTGCGACCACACGCCCTGGCGGCGCGGGGGGGCCAGCTTCAGCGTGTCCAGATGTTCTTCCTGTTTTGTGAACTCGCTCAGGAATACGCCAGCGAGATCCTGGGCCACTTCTTCCTTCTCGCGGCCGACCTCCTCGACACCGTATTCGCGGGCGGCTTTGCGCAGGGCGGTCTCGTCCTTGATTTGGTAATGTCCGCCATTCGATTGGGCCACCTTTTTCAGCAGGAGAACCAAGTGGCGGCAGTGGTCAGAGTGGGCGGCCGTTCCCGCGGCCACTTCCCTCAGATAATTGCGCGCCACAATCGTGTCCGCATCGGCTCCACAGACACCGGCGGGCGCTTTGGACGTAATGCGGCACGGTCCCATATGGCACAGTCGGCAGCAAAGTCCGCTCTTGCCAAAGCCGCACTGATTGGCCTGCGTGTCCATTCGCGAGAAGCATGTGCTTACCCCATCGCACTCAGCTTTTTTGAGCACTTCAAGCGAAGCGGGGTCTGAAACTCGCTCCTCCGGTCTACGTGGTTCTTGTTTTGCCATGACAGACTCCTGGATCCTTTCCTTATAAGAACTAAAGTTTCGACATTGTGGTTTTTCGCTGAAGGCCGGCCGCGTCAAGAAGCCGATCTACCTGTTCGACCACGGGATTGCAGGGGGAAACATCCAGCAGGCACGCACCCGCTTCCGCCATTTGGGCCAGTTCAGCGTCATCGGGCAAACCGTACAGCGTTTTCGCGCCCGTGCTCGTGCGCAGTGCTTCTGCGGCCACCGGCATCCCGGCCTGGCGGAGGCCGTTCACAACGATGGCCAGTTCGCCGTATTCGACGCCCATTTCCCCGGCCAGTTCATAAATACGTTGAATCGTATCAAGCCCGCGCTTGGAGGGGTCTCCCACGACGATCAGCAGGTCCACCGCCTGCACCAGCCTGCGCGAAAGGTTTTCCAGGCCGGCCTCGTTGTCTATAACGACGTATGGGTAGTTGCCGGCAATCTCCGCCAAGGCCACCTTTAGGACGTTGTTGGCGTAGCAGTAGCAGCCGGGACCCTCGGGGCGCCCCATGGCGATGAGGTCAAAGTCTTCCGCCTCAACCAGGCTTTCGGCGATCTTCATTTCGAGCAGATCTTGCTTGGAGATTCCGGCTACGAGGCCCTTACCTGCTAATGCGCGGGCCTCTTCGCGCGCGCGGCCTATGCTGCTAAGTGATTTGACGCCCAAAACCTCGTCGAGACAGGTGTTGGGATCGGCGTCGACTGCCAGCACCGGCGCGCACTCCCTAGCAATGAGGCGGGATACGATAAGTCCGGCCAAGGTGGTTTTTCCTACGCCGCCTTTGCCGGCTATTGCGATTGAAAATGACATTAGAACCCGTACTTTTCTTTTAGCGCCAGGGAGAGCTTGCCGTTAAGTTCAAAGACCCTTTCCGCGTCGTCCACTTCCAGCGAACCGGTGCCGCAGGATGGGGTGATGACGGTTTGCTCCACAATGAGCTGGCGGTCGATGCCGCTCTTGTCCACGAGATTGTCCACCATTTTGTCGTAATGTTGCAGAAGGGTGTCCACCGTTTGCTCGCGAATTGCGGCGGAGGTGGGCACCACGCCCCAGGCGAGCGCACGACCGCTCTCGAGGTGGGCCTTAACGTGTTCCGGATACATGGCGATGGTCTCGCCGTACTCAAAAGCGTCGAAATTGACCATGTCCACCCCGGCGTCCATCAGGATGCTCCATTCGGTGTTTCCGCAACAGTGTACTCCGCAGAGTGCGCCCTCGGCGCGAACTGCTTCCACCATTTCCTCAAGAATGGCCACCACGTCGTCGCGCTGAACGGAGACGTAGGTGGAACTTCCGAATGCGGAAAGTATTGGCTCGTCCACGAAGCAGATGACCTTCTCGCCGTAAGGCTTGAACTTCTGGATCTGCCACCGGCACTTCATGGCCAAGGCCTTGACGATGACGTCGCGGAACTCTTCGTTGTAATAAAGTGCCCGTTTGTTTTCGTCCACAACGGTGAGGGCAAAGGAACATGGGCCGGTTGTCTGGACCTTTACGAAGGGTCGTTTTTGCCCTTCCGTCTTCAGGCGCGCCTCAAGGGCGTATATGCCCGCTGCGAAATCGGGGGAAATGGCCATGGCCGAGAAATCGCCCTCACCCGCTTCCGCTTCCATGGCCGTCATGTAAGGTTCGTAGAACTCGGCGAAGGCCTCCGAGTAGTCCCCTGAAGTGTCGAAGTACATACGGTTCTTCTCGTAATCGATGACGCGGCATGGGATGCCTTCGGAGTATTGGATTTCCATTTGCTCGTGGAGCCCGCGCGCCGAAAGCTGCGGCCAGATCGGCGCGTCAGGAATCGCATTGAGCACCACGTCGATGGCCTCATCCGCGTTGCTGTGAGGCATGCTGCCAATGGCAGTTGCGAGACATTGGGGTTTGAAGCACATGATCGATTTTCCTCGTGGTTGTGTTGGTTCCATTTCAATTTACTATGATTGCGGCCTGGGGGTTGAGCAGCCGTTACTTATTCGGGCAAGCTCATTGCGTTTGCCCGCAAGCTCCTCGCTAAGGTCGTGCAGTTCCTGCTCCACGATGGCGGCATCCCGCGGATTGGGGGATTCGGCGGCGACTTCACCCTCGCGTTCCAAGTCCTCGACGCGTTCCTCCAAATCCTCGATCTCGGCCATGAGGCGTACGAATTTCTCTCGCGTGGCGTCCATCAGCCTTCTCCTCGTCGCTGGACTTCACCCAGAATCGACGCGAAGGCGGCCCGCATGGGCGCGTCCGCTCCGTCAAGCACCGAGATGCCATCGCGGTCGGCGTTGCGCAGGTCAAGTGAAAAGGGAATGGAGCCTATCAGTTCCACGCTTCCCAATGCCTCCCGTATAAAGGCCTCGTCCGCTTGGGATGACACCTTGTTTGCCACCGCCAGCAGCTTGGTCAGGCCGATTTCGGCAGCCATTCGCCGCACCCGCAGGGCGCAATCAATCGAACGCTGTCCCGGTTCCACGACCACTAGCAGCGTATCCACTCCACGGGCGGTGGCGCGGCCCAAATGTTCGATCCCCGCCTCCATGTCCATCACCAGGCTGTCGTTTTTGTACAGCACCAAATCCGTTACCAGGGCGCGTAACAACACGCTTTCGGGGCAGGCGCAGCCAGAGCCGCCCGTGTCCACCGCGCCAAGTACAAGCAGCGATACGCCGTTGTGTGTGTAAGCGCAGGTGTCGGCAATGTCCTCCACGTTGGGATTGAGCTTGAATATCTGGCCGTATTGCTTGACCTTGGCCCCCGTGCGCTCTTCCACCAGGGCTTTGCGGTCTGCAATGGCCACAATGCCTTCCTGTTCCGCCGCCGAAATGCCCAAGGCCGACGCGAGATTGGCGTCCGGATCGGCGTCCACGGCAAGCGTGCGACCACCATTGCGACTGAGAAGCATGGCTATTGCGGCGGCCAATGTGGACTTTCCAACGCCCCCTTTGCCGGAAATAGCGAGTTTCACGATAGTCTCTCCATACAAAACGACAGCACAAAAAACCAAAACAGGCAACTCTTTTCAGGAAAGAATTCCTTCATGCTTTTCTGAATACACCATAATTTTAGCGCTAAATCTTAAACCTGTCTATGACTATGGATAGAATCTTTTGTAAAATTATGCTCTTGTCGTGTATAATCTCCACATGGTTAGCACTTTGGATTCATCAGGCCCCATGGAAACGGGAATCGCGCAGAGCGAATTCGATTCATTGGCCGCCGCCTACGGCGAACAGTGGGGATTAAGCCTCTTTGTGGCCGATCCCGACGGAGCGTACGTCTTGGGTAACTGCGTGGGCCTTCAAACTGAAAGCGACACGTGCAAAGCTCTGCTGCGACGGGCCATCAACGAATCCCTGCGATGGGGCGAACCAACCATCCACAATTATCCAGAAAATCAATTGGTATGGGCGGTGCCCCTTATGCACAACCGGGAGGTGCTTGGCGGCATTATTGCGTATATCGACGAAACACGCGTGTTTCAGCCCGACTTCGATATACGCCGGGCTTGTGCGGCCCTGCGAATCCTTCTTGAGGAGGCCAATCTGACCAACGCCGCACTCCTGGAGAAAAACCGTGATGCCTCCTCGCGCGAGCAGTTCCGGGCCGAGGCTATACAGACCTTCAAGCGCCAGTCCAGCTTTGGCCTGGAAGAGACGTTTATGCGGGAGGAGCCCGCCTTGCTGGCGGCAATGCGCCGGGACGATTGGGGCGAGGCCCGCCAACGCATCAACAACATTCTTGTGGCCATGCTGCACCTTTCCGAGGGCAATCTGGAATTGACCAAAAGCTATTTTATGGAGTTGGTGGTCACCATGTGCCGCACCGGCATGGAGGCGGGGGGCGATCCCAAGGAACTTCTGGGGGCCAATTACGCCAACATCGTGGAACTTGCGGGAATCGCCACCGAAGACGAGTTGGCGGCCTGGCTTCATAAGACATTGGATCACGTGGTGACGGCGGTGCATCGCCGGGTGCAAAAGAGCACGCCGGTACTGCTGAACAAGGCCCTCGTCTACCTTTCCGAGCATTTTACGGAGAACATAACGCGCGATCAGGTGGCGGGCATGGCGGGCATGTCGCCGTCCCATTTTTCCCGCATGTTCACAAAGCACGTGGGCCGCAGTTTCGTGGACTTTCTTAACCAGATGCGTGTGGATCGCGCGGCTGAATTCCTGGTGCGGACGGACAAGCCCCTCGCCATGATTGCCATGGACGCTGGTTTTCTCGATCAGAGCTACTTCACCAAAGTCTTTCGTAAATACACGGACCAATCTCCAGGGCAGTATCGACGCGCCAGGCAAATGCGATCCGGTGCGTGACCCGCTTCGCCTCGAATCTGGTCATGCGCGGTTGCTACCTTGAGGGTGCGCGCGGGTTGGGATGGCGGAGAAGGTAGGCGGATCTGTTGCCTCCAGCGAAGCAAGTATGCGCCAGCATGCCCCAATGCCGTAGGGTGAAAAAAACTCAGCCGACGCACAAAGGGCTTGCATAGAATGACTTGCGTTGGCCTCGTTTTTCGATTCTTAGATGATTGGCTCCGCTTCACTCGTAAGAGACTAACGCGTCCGCCGGGCGTTCGCGGGGGATGCGGGCCTTGAAATCCCCCAAGAAATCCCAGTGGGTACGTTGGTCCAGATCGACTTCGGCAACGGCCACCGAGCCCCATTCATCCGCCTGAGCGCAGACCTCCCCGCGATGATCGAATACGGCCGTGATCATCTTATCGGTTTTTGCGGTGTAGGTGCTCGAAACCAGGTAAATCTGGTTCTCGATAGCGCGCGCGCGTGCCAGAGTGGGATTCCCTCCCCAGATGGGCATGGCGATAACCTCCGCCCCGCGATTGCTCAACCTACGGGCCACCTCCGGGAAATGCACGTCCCAACAGATCATCATACCCACCTTGCCGAAACGTGTGTCGAAGACCGGATATTCGTGGCCCGGCGTAATACCGCGCTCGATCTCCTCCCTGGGCAGACACACTTTGCGGTATTTCCCCACCAGTTCTCCGCCAGGTCCCATCAACACAGCCGTATTGTAAATGACATGCCCCTCTCGCTCGGTCAATCCGGCGACAATGTACAAGTTGTTTTCCTTCGCCAATTGCCCAAAATACTCAGTTGATGGGCCGGGAATCGGCTCTGCCGCGTCCGCCATGCTCAGGCCTGTCCCGCAATACGTGAGCGATTCGGGCAGACACACCAGGTCGGCCCGCTGCCGGCCTGCATCCGCAATAAGCGGGGCGAACATCTCCCGGTTCTCCTTGGGCGATGCTCCGCCACGCGGACGGAAATGCACCGTCGCCAGCCTCACTTTCCTTCCTTGCGGCTTTTTGGTCTGTTCGAGCGCCACCGGGCCCCACCGCAAGGTCCCGTTGGCAGCCCAACGCAGACGCAGTTCCACCAGCGCCTGCACCGCATCGCCGGGAACCTTGTACGTGTCCGCCACTTCAGTCCACCCCGCGGCATCCACGCCCTTGTCCATGGGGAATTCCGGCCGCGCCTTGTCGTCCGCCGGGCCTTGCACTAAACGTCCTTCTGCGTCTTGCCATGTGATCTTTACCACGGCGCTGCGGCGCGGCACGGCGATTCCTTCAGTTTTGTGCCGCACCGAAAACCGGTAGTACTTGCCCCCCTCGACTGGGAAGGTCCTGACCCAGGCGCCGTATAGTCCTTCCCGATTGTCCGCGGCGATAATAAGACTCTCCGCGCCGTCCGGTCCGCCGTGCGGGTCACGCGAAAACGATGGGCTTATCTCATCCCGGGGCGATTCTGTGGTCCAGGTATCGGGCGGGGCAGGGGATGCGGCCTGGGTACTCATCAAGATCACAAGAACAAAACAAACCGTCAAGCTTATCCATGAAAAGCGCATCGTTCTATCTCCTGTTCCAAATCAAAAATCCCGGAAGGGCCCGCGTGCTTCGGCCGCTTCCATTTCCTCAAGCCAATTCGAGTAGCGTTCTTTGACCATTTTCAGAATCTCGGGCTTGTCCAGCGAAAGGTCCTTTTTTTCAGCGATATCCGATTCAAGGTCGAAAAGGCCTTCTTCGCCGTCCATCACGACCCATTTCCATTTTCCAACTCGGGCCCCGATGCGGCCCTTGCGTTTCCAGAACATCTCTTTTCGAGGAGATTCTACTTCACCTCGAACGACCGGCCACCAATCGAATCCGTCAAGGGTCACGTCTTTTGGCGGCTGCACGCCTGTCGCCGAGGCGAAGCTGGGAAGAATCTCGAGGCTCGTGAGAAACTCGTCGTTTACCGCTCCACTGGGAACCTTGCCTTTTGGCCAGCGGATCAGACATGGCACTCGGACACCGCCTTCCCAGGTCTGGGCCTTATGTCCCCTGAGTGGAGCATTGTCAGCTCCGCCGCTGCCGCCGTTGTCGGAAAAGAAGATCACGATCGTGTCATCGAGGATTTGCTTCTCCTCAAGCAGGTCGAGCATTTTTCCGATCGATGCGTCCATGCAGGTTACGGCGGCTCGATAATTGCGAGTTCGCGCCTCGGACGTAACGACCTTAGCCTGTGAGGCATAGCGATATTTCTCGACCTGACGGTATTCAGTCTCAACATGTGGATACATTTTCTTGAACTCGCCGGGCGCCTGAACCGAGGAGCGAATTTCAGGATCGAGCGCCGAGGAACCGTGCGGAGCGTTGAATGGAACGTACAGGAAGAACGGATCTTTTCCAGCGTATTGTTCGAGAAAACGAAGCGCTTCACGTTCGAATAGGTACGTGCAATAAACGCCCTTATCCTGTTCCGTTCGGGTTCCGTTGCGATACATGCTGGGCACGCCATAGCGCTCGTGCGTGTAGTAATCGATCCCTGTGTTAACAAATCCGTAGAAGTCATCGAAGCCTCTCGACGTGGGAAGAAAACGCCGCAAACTTCCAAGATCCCATTTCCCGTAAATGCCGCTCTTGTAACCCGCGGGCTTGAGCATTTGTGGAATGATGATTTCGCGAAGATCCATGCCGCCGATTCGCTCGAAAGTGACGGCGTATTCATCCGCCGTGTATTTGTAACCGTAATCGGGAGCTTCATTGCGGATCATGTCGTAGACACCGTGCCGTTGCGGGTAGCGGCCCGTGAGCAAACTCGCCCGGGACGGCGTGCAGGCAGGCCATGCGACATAGAAACTGGTGAGGCGGATCCCTTCCTTCGCAAGGCGGTCGAGCGCGGGCGTGATGATGCCGTTACCGAGAATGCCAAGGTCGTTATAGCCCTGATCGTCCGAGACGATGAGCAGGATATTGGGACGCGCGCCGTAACTTGATAAAGGCGAGGCCAAGATTAGAAACATCGCGGCAAGGAACGAAACAAAGGTGCGCATGGTTGTCTCCTTATTCACTGAACGAAATCCATTTACTTGCGGATGGCCGCTTCCATGACGCCCTCGAGTGTGACCGATGCGCCGTCGCGCCGTTTGCTCTCGTCCGCGGCCTCCATGAACGCGTAGATCTCGAGCGTTTCTTCAGGCGTGACGGGCGGTATTCCCGTGCGGAAGAACTTGACAATTTCCACAAGCATAGGAGCGTAACCGTCATGCGAGCCGACGGCGCCTTCACCCTTGGAGCCTTTTGCCTTCCCGCCAAAACCCTTGCCTTCACGGTAAACTCCGATTCTTCCGTCAGGCCAATGCCCGGTAACAACAATCTTGCCATCTTCGCTGCTGCGCTCGACGGATTGACAGCCCATTCCCATCACGGTGAACAGGGACTCGACCCCGTGAACGCCATACCAAAAGAGATCCGGATGCGTCTTTTCGATCTTCGCGGGACTGTAGGTCTCACAAAAGCTCACACGTCCGAGCGAGCCGGCCTGAGCTGCCTGCGTGTCCTCCCCGAATCGAAGACACGACGAAGAGAAGACGGGCACACCGGCCTGTTTCGCTTCCCGAAAGATCGCAACAGCATCATTCAAGGACCCAGCAATGGGTTTGTCGACGAAGACTGGCTTGCCCGCTTCCAGTACTAGGCGAACCTGTTCCAGGTGCGGACGCCCGTCATTCGTTTCCAGAAGCACTGCGTCAACCTGTCCCAGTAACTCGCCGATCGAATCGACAATCCTCACACCATACTCTTGAATCTCTTCGGTGTAACGCGGAACGCGGCTGACGCTGCTTTCAATATCCGGACTGCCCTTGGGGTAGGCGGCGACAACGCGGCAGCCTGCCAGTTCCGGCCCAGCATTTGGGTCGTTCAGAATCTTGGTAAAACCGATCACATGAGAAGTGTCGAGTCCGATAATGCCAACTCGGATTTGCGTCGCGTCATCGGCGCAACAAGTGACCCATGGGGCAGCCAGTACAAGGCATGCGAGAAGCGAGCGAATCATTGTCATCTCCAATAGAGCCTGGAGATCGCCCGGAGCCGCTAAGTGCATCACGACCCAGCCCCGTCTACGCTCTACTCAGGCTAATCCTAAGCCCGACCCAGGCTTGGAACGTTCAACATTATAAAAGCACGCCCACATTGTGTCAAACGCGCCAATGCTTTCATATCCTGTCACCGATAGATACGTCTTCCTTTTTCGCAAACTTGGGAAGATGAGAGCATAATGAATGCGGTTTTCTTGTGGCACGTGTTCGAGCCAGGCGTTGCAGACGGAGTCTGCTTTGGAACCGGGCGGAAAGGCGACTGTATGTTGAAGGTCAGAATGAGATTATTCTCTAATATTGGACAACAAAGGGAGAAGCGGGTTAACCTCATTGTCGACAATGAGGATCAAATGGCCCTGCCGGTCCAGATGAAACAAGCGGCTGCAGAAACTCAAGTTTTTCCTGGACTTCATACGCCCTTACAAGCGTTGATGACGTCTGTCAACAATTAAGTACAGCCCTTATTATAATGGTCTTCATCCGTGAAGAGGCGATATTGGCATCGCACATATGGTGCGTTGACAAGTCGATTTTGGCTTTGTTGACAGTTTTTATAAAGAGTTGAATAGTTCTTAACTCTTTATTTACATTGACTTTAAGCCCATTTGGTTTTATGCTCCAGTTAGGCCGTATTTATGACAAATGCACTTCATTTGGACTTAGGATATGACAAATATTGACTTGAGGAGTTAGAGATGCATGCGAAGCTTGCGAATGGGGTGCTCAAGTCGCTTGAGCCACGGGAAAAGGTGTATGAGGTGACGGACTCGGGGCTTCCGGATTTTCTACTCCGCATTCAGCCTACGGGGAGCAAGACGTACTACGTGGCATTTCGTATGAAGGGCGGGCGGCGGAATCGTGTCCGCCTTGGTTCTGCAAATGTGTTGTCACCGGCGCAGTTTCGAGAGTCCTCGTAGATACATCTCTTTCGCGTTGGGCAATCGGCCCTTACGTTCAAGATGCTCCCTGCGAATTCCATCCAGTATCTTCATCCACATCTCTACCCGATAAGGATGGAGATTCTCGGAGGCGACGACTCCGAATTTGCTCTTGAACTCCTTCGTTTCGAGCAGTTTTCGCCTTAACTCGTCGGCGGTCCTCATTTCGTCTTGCAACCAGGCTATCTCTGCTTTGCGTTCCTTCCATTTCGGTTTCCTGCCCAGCATTTCCAGATAGGCCGCGTTTACTACGGCTTTGACCTCGTGCTCGCCATATTTGTAGACTCGATATCCGAGTTCGTTTGTCTTTCCATGGTTGCAGCGCAGCAAGTGCAAGAGGTGGCGCTTGCAGGGCTTGAACTTTCTCTGCAACTCGCTGTTTGTGGTCGTGGCGGGATCGTATAAGAATGCGCCTGGTTCGTCTGGCGGATTTTTTTTGCCGGTTCCTTCGCCGATTCCTGAGTATTTGGCTGTACTTTTGTTGCCGGTTACGGTGAAATTATCGACGGTATTGACAATGTAGCCGTAGGCTGCGGCCCCTCCCGCGATCTTGTTGTCTTTGATCGTTGCGCCGACGAGCACCATGCCGACATTGCGCGGCACCCACTGAGGCGCGCCCATGGGAAAGGCCATATGGATTCTGGAGCCGTAGGCGTCTATCAAGTTGCCCTCAATCAGCACTCTGTAGTCGAATCGGGTTTGCTCTTCATTGAGTGAGTAGAACCCAATGGGATCGACAAGATTAATTCCGCCTAGCGATTCGCGCGAGATGGAGGAGACGACGTTTTCCTTAACCACTGAACCTGGCGCGCCGTATAGAACTATGCCCACATCGGTCGGGTCGATGATCAGGTTGTTCCTGATTATCGAATTCCTTGCCGCACATGAAATGCAATCGCCCCAGTTAAAGGGTATCTCTTTTTCCTCCCTGCCGTTGCCGCGGGGTCCAACGCCTGCGCCCAGAAAGATGTTGTCTTCCACGACCACGCCATTGGCTCCCTCATGGACCTTCACCGTTGCCCAGGTCCGGGTGCTCATGAAAACGTTGTTCCTGACGGCTTGGTTCTCGGCTCCATCGCCACCGAAGAACACGAGCGGCGGTTGGCCGCCACCACCGGTTAATTCCTCCTTGGGGACGATCGAAAGCTCATATCTGTTGCCGTCTACAATGACGTTTTCCAAGGCTATGTTGTCGAGCTGCGCGCCATCAATGATCATCATAAGCTTGGCATCGGAGATCCGAAGGGTAGCGTAATCGGATATATGAACCGCGTCGCCCGTCTTAATCTTCTGTCCCGGCCTTTTGAAGCGCAGCGTTTCCTTGATCAGGTAAACGCTTCCTTTTTCGAGTATTAGATCCTGACCGCTGTCCAGTACGGCCTGCAAATCGTCCCCTGGTTTCGCGCATTGGCCAACGCTCGCCATGAAAGCAAAAAGAGTAGCCAAAACTAATATCACACCAAGTCTTTTCATAATGATCTTTTCCCTTGCTGTTCACTTGCTCTACCCATTGAGCCCAGAGTCAACCTTTGGTTTTCATGGTCGATTACTTGCTTTTCGTTTCTTCACGCAGGATGTCCAAATAGAGGTATCCGTAATCAGTGTAGGTGTCGCCTTCGGTGTAGAAGGTGCCGGAGCCGGAGTCGTCTTTCGACGTCGGGGGCGCAGTGCCTGCCGTGGCCTCGATCTGCGTGTCTTCGTACCATTCGTTGAACGAGTTCACCATCATGATGTTGCCGGTGAGCGGATCGAGGTTCGGCAGCCCGACTTCGCGAATCATCGCGCGGAAGATGTCGCCCTCTTTGGAGTCGGGCACGTCAGTGAAATAGCGCGCCCGCCCTGGGTGGCCCTCGCGAACGGCCCTGTCGTTGTACCCCGCACTGACGGCGGGAATGAAGCCAGTCCCAACGGCGTTGGCGATCTCTCTCGCGCTGGCGTAAGTGGCGTTCAACTTGTCAAGCGCCGCATGGGTCCCGCCGAGGGTTTTCGACGACTGGCCGTAAACGTCGTACGCTGTGACCGCATCCCAGAGACGGGCGTACTCCGTACGGTACTTGTCATCGGCTTTACCGGTCGCAAACACGTCATCCCCGACGAGGTAGACGTCCGGGAGTTCCTGGCGCAATTGGCGCAGCTCTTCGTGTCCTCTGCCGCGGAAATAGGCGCGGGTCAGGTAAATGTAAACAACAGGCTTGCCGTCGATCCTCAGGTAATGGGGATTATCAAAGTAGTTGTCTGCCATGTATTTGAAGTCATCGACCAACCTTCTGAAGCTTGGCTTCGCAAAAGACCCGAAGCGGCCTGTCGATTCGTAGAAGAGCGCGTATTTGAGCTGGCCCGCGTTCGGGTGCGAAAGGATGTGGTTCTTGAAGATCCTGTCTTTCCAGCCTCTTGGCCCCCACCAACTCACCACCCAGAAATCGATGCCTCCCCGTTTGCTTTGTGCGATATGGTCGGCGATGGTCTCGGAGTTTTTGCTGCTGTAAACGCCCAGTTTCGGTAACTGCCTGGGCGTCAGACGGCCCCGGAGCGCCTTGTGCATCCATCCGATGGCCGGAGAGCCACTCCTGGAGGCATTCCACGGCGCTGTGTACCAAGGGTAGTAATAGGCGCCGACGAGCGGTTTCTTCACATCGGGCGTGCCGGACGGTTGGGTGCCTGCGGCCTCCGCCCCCCGGCAAAGCAAGGCCGCGACTAAACATACGGCCATTTGGAGTAAGACTACAATTCGTGAGTAAGGCATCAACATCCCTCCGAATACAACGGTTGAACCGTCCGCTCGGCAACAAAAAGCGTAGCCAAGACAAATATCATACCAAGTCTTTTCATAACGTTCATATCCCCGTAAGGTGAAAAGATTCAGCCAAGAACAATCACCTGAGCTACTTAGGCATCGTGAGAGAGAACAACTCTCAGCGACTGTTCCACGCGTCTCTTTAAGGCCTTTCGGCGATAGATATTCCCAATTGTACAATTCCTGCGTGACGCACGAGAAAGCCCAAGTATGTCATATTATCGGCTTCCAGGTACAGATAACTGCCGGGCACGAGCCAAGCATCAATTTGACCGGCTGGATGCCATCCCTTGTGCTCGCCGTTGCTTAAGTAATAGAAAAGACTTACATCAGCCGGATCAACATTTTTGGGGATGGGAAGCCAAATCCGCTGAGGCACTTCGTAGACCCGCTCTGGTGTGAGGAGGATAGGCTGGCCGATGCCTGCATCCAACGGCTCTGGATTGTTTTCAACGGCCAGTGTCCGCACCTCAACACCGTCAGAGGATTCAGCATTTCTGTTTATTCCATCCGCGTCGAAATCCACGTCGTATTCGGGCTGCCAAAGTTCTTCGCCCGACGCGCCTCCTTCAGTTGCAACGCTAAAACTACGATTCACCGGCTCGACTGGGACGCCGTTCTCTGTTTCTGCCGCTACCGATACCGTGACCAACTCTTCCAAGAGCCAGCGGTCTTTGGGTTCCGCAATTACCCAAATATCGTTCAGACTTCGCCCGTCTGCCGAACGCCAAGAGATGATGACGCCGTCCTCTTCATGGCCATTAATCAGCACGCCAATAGTGGAAGGATCCAGATTTGCCTCATTACGGATCCGTACCGCGAAGATTGATTCGGGTTGGGCAACATAATTCCCCGACGCATCCGTTTCAAAGGGCATGGCTGGCTCGTAGAGACTGGTAGCTTCGCCGCGTGCGGCATCGCTCGAAGCAGAGTTCATACGCAGTCTGGCCATTAGCATTTCCCAAAAGACTTCAATGTCCGGAGCAGTGTCGTTGGCGTCCGAGTCACGGTCGAGTTCCGATTCGTCCTCGTCTGCAACCAGCGCGCCTTTAGACGATCCAAATAAGGACTTTGCCCCTGAAGCACCGATTCTTACCGTGCCTCCACTTGCCTGTATGGTCATAGCCGTGGAGATGGACATGGTCTCGTCATAATTGCCGGCCGCCACCGTGAGAACTCCGCCTGGCGACAAACCTTCGACGCCTTCCGCTACCGTATTGTAAGGATACGCTTGCGAACCATCCTCCGCATTTGTGTTGGCTGCATCAACGAAAATCTCGGACGGCAGCGAAAAGACGGTTTCTTCCCTTAGGATGTCAAGATAGCGGTTGCCGTAACCTTCATGGGCATAGCCGCTCGTGTAGGCATTGACGCCGCTGTCGTCCGCACTCGTTGGTGCGCTCGCCGCGAGGGGTTCGATCTGGGTGTCCTCATGCCACTCGTTCCATGAATTCACCATCAGCATGTACCCCATATCGGCTTGCGCCAAAGGTTTCGCGCCTTGCAGCATCGCGTCGAACAGTGTTCCGTGATCGGCTTCAGCGCTAAGCTTGCGGGAGAGTACATCGTGTCCGTCTCGAACGCCCTTGTCATTGAAACCCGGCGACACTGCCGGAATGAAACTGGTCCCAACGGAGTTCGCCACGTTTTTCCAAGTGGATTGCTTGGCATAGTAGTTGGTGACGGCCTGTTGCCCTGCGTATCCCTTGCCGCCAGAGCTGCCGTAGACGTCGTAATTGGTGACGGCATCAAGGTAGGCCATATCTCCCGCCGTGCCGGGCGGCGAGCCGAATACCTGATCGCCCACAACGTAGAGTTCATGTCCCGCGGTTGTAGCGGCATCCCGCATCGTGGCCACAGTAGTTTGAAGCGTCCCATTATTTGTCAAGACGCGTGTCAGATAGACGAAAAGGACGGGCTTGCCGTCAATCTTCAAATAATTGGGATGATCGAAATACGTAGCCGCGATGTACGTAATATCCGGGCCAATGTTAGTGTAATCGGTGAAACCTGACGTTCTACCCGTGGTCTCGTAAAAGAGCGCGATTTTATGGTCGCCAAGTTGGGTATGGGGGAATACATAATCCCGCAGGGTTACATCCGTGCGCTTTTGGGGTCCCCACCAGCTGGCGACCCAAAAGTCCACGCCGGCGAAGCGGCTCCAGGCCAGATGTTGAGCAATTACGTCGAACTCCCGGTCATTGTATTCTCCCAATTCGGGCAGTTGGGGAGGAACCAAGTGTTCTCGCACGTAATTTCCGCCATGAAAGTTGTTGGAGTACCACGGATAGTAGTACGCGCCCACGAAGAAATCATGGTCCGGTTTTTCAGCCCACGTAGCCGCGCTGGCCATAAGCACAAGCACAAGAATAAGCCTAACACAACTAGCTGGCTTCAAATGCTGCATCGTTTCTGTCCTCACGTCCATTCGTTCATGATTGTCATGGCGCTGTTCTACGATGAAGGCGATTGCGTAGAATCTTAAAAAGAATACTGCAAACCTTTGCAATTTGGCGTCTATATAACGCCATTGGCCATTCTCTTCGCGGAAGCTCACACCCATTATTACAAAAGGAGTGGCCATAAATCAATTATTTCTTAATTGGACCGCACAGCACCATGTTTTGTTCTTGACATAACGGGTAAGACGTGCTAAGATGCATAGTAAGCGTTTGCAGTATGTTTTTGTGTTGGATTTTTTTTGCTATCGCTAGACCGTGTTAACGGTTTCAGAGACCTAACCTAAACCTAAAGGAGATGAAAATCATGAAGAAAAAAACCGGTTTTACATTAATTGAATTGCTGGTGGTAATTGCCATCATAGGCATCTTGGCCGCTATCTTGCTGCCGGCCTTGGCCCGTGCGCGGGAAGCAGCACGGCGCGCGTCATGCGCGAACAACCTCAAACAGATGGGTATCGTGTTCAAGATGTATGCTAACGAAGCCGGCGGCTCATTTCCGCCCACCGCGCCTTTCGGATTTGCACACGACATTGGCATAGGGCTATACCCCGAGTACCTCACGGACGCCAAAGTGCTCGTCTGCCCCTCCGACGGTGGTGTCGATGTTGGCATGTTGAACGATACGATGGACCTCGTTCTGGCTGGCGACCCCAACAAAGAGTTGACCACGGTCGATTTAAGCGTACCCGCCTTCAAAAACGCCGCTCTGGAATTTCTATTAGGGCAAAGCTACTCATACGCTTATATGGCTTGGGTTGCCACGGACGATGGGTCGGGAGCCGGTTACCTCAATACCTTTCAGCATTTCAAAAATGAAGATTTAAATACGAGCCCCTGCACCGGGACTGGCACAAAAAAATGGGGGTGTCGCGTTAGTACCTTTGATAATGACTATATACTTCCTAACGCAGGAAACCAATACAACCATTACAACAACGGCGGCGCGCGTGATGCGGACGGCGTTGACCGGCCGATGGTATACTACAACGGTTCAGGCGGACCAGGAAGCGACACGATGTACCGCGTAAAAGAAGGGATCGAACGATTCATGATCACCGACATCAACAACCCGGCCGGGGCCGCCATGTCCCAGAGCAGCATACCGTTGCTTCTGGACTCTATGAGCAACAACCAGCATGTAGGCGGAAGCACCACGGGCAGCTATTCGACAAGGATTGCTACACGCTTCAATCACGCGCCCGGCGGCTCTAACGTCTTGTACATGGACGGTCATGTGGAATTCATAAAATATGAGGGTAAATTCCCACTGACCCACCTTATGTCAACACTGGCGATGGGCGGACAGGCCACACCCACACTCGGCACCAGATACGAAAGCAGTATCTACTTCATAAAATAGTAGGAGCCAACACGCAGCCATCCGGAAAGTTCTACTTCCCGGATGGCTGAAGTTTTTTCTTGGATCGGCAATGAGTGCATATGTCTCTCACTCATTGCCAGAGAGGCCGACGGCGATGTCGTCGGCCTCTTCTTGTTGTGTGCGCCCTGCCGGGCGCGCATGTGAAAAGCCATGGCCGCGGCGAACCGCTGTCATGGCTTTTGGGTTTGAAGCGTTAATCCACGATGCCCTTGTGCTCAACTACAGTTTAGCCAGGCCGCTCTTATACTGCCTGTAAAATGCCAGGTCGCTTATAAGGCCTGTGAAACTCCTGTTGGCGATCATTCCCAGTGTTGGTTCGCCCTGCTCTTTGCCGATGGTCAAAGTTTTGCTGCCAAAGAATTTCAAGTACCTGCCCCTGGGAACCGAGGCCACCTTTTTGCCGTCAACAAACATTTCCAGCTTATCGAAATTGACGGTTGCAGCTAGGTGTATCCACTTACCAAGGCAGCTTTCCATGCCATCAGCAACTGCAATTCGACCACCATCGTTTACCCCAAAACACGGCACGCCATCCTCGACAAACAATGACCATGCCCCTGCACCCTTGCGTGCCTCGCCCTGTGACAAGACGGTCCCATCAGATTCCGCCTTAAACCGCAAACTTATCGCCAAGGGGCAATTACTGGTATCGAGTGAAGTGCTCTGCTCAACAATTACCGAAGTTTGTGGAGAACACCTTAAAGCGGCCCCTCGTTCGGTTGTGGCAATGCCGGCGTTTGAAATTCTACCATTATTAGAGTTTCCGCTAAGATCCTTTACGATCTTGCCATCGCAGCCTTCAAAATCATACTTTAGCATCAAGCCCTGCTTCTTGGCCTTATCGAGTACGGCATAGCTTTCCTTGTAATCGGTCTCGGCTGCAAGCCTGTCGATTTCACGCTGCAGCTTTGCTGCTCTGTCCTGATACTCGGGGTTATTGATAAGGTTATTCATCTCAGCCGGATCGTCTTTCAGATGGTAAAGCTCGGACAGCTCATCCGTGTCAGGGTAGGTTACGAGCTTCCAGTCCCCGGTTCGCACCGCAAGCGTTCTGGGATATTGCGGGTAATTAAGATCAACCCAGTACGAATAAAGAAAACTCTTTCGCCAGTCTTTGGAACCTTTGAAAAGCCTGACCATGGATTCGCCCTGAACCCATGATGGTGTTTCGACCCCGGCAAGCTCATAAAACGTAGGGGCAAGATCAATATTGAGTACCATCTGCTCGATGGTTGTGCCGGGTTTTACCAGCTTTGGATAGCGGATCACCATGGGGATTCTTATTGATTCTTCATAAGCGCACCGCTTGTCGCCCATACGATGTTCGTTCATAAAGAAGCCATTATCACCGGCAAAGACAATCACCGTATCGTCGAGCTGGCCCATCACTTTAAGTTTGTCCATAATGGCCCCAAGACCTTCGTCCACCGCCAGAATTGCCTCATGGTAATCTCGCTGAAACGGCTGAAACCGGTACTCCCGCTCTGGATAGGCATCAGGAAGGTCACGGGCGGGGTTCTCTTTGCGATAGTCCCTGCTTCTATAGGAATCCTTAACCCATTCCTTGACAAGCGCCCTTTGCCATAACGGTTTACTCGTCAACGGATCATTGTAGCTGGCGGGTTCATCAAGCTGTTTGCCTTTGTACACCCCCTTGTGGCGGTCGGCCGGGAGAAAGGGCTGATGAACCGCTTTGTGCGACAGGTACATGCAAAACGGAGAAGAGCCATTTTCGTCGAGCCACTTCAAAGCGGCCTCGTTCAATATGTCCGTCATATAACCTTTGGCCTTGAACTCCCGGCCGTTCTCGTTCATGGGAGGATCAAAATACACACCCTGATCCTTGAAACTCAGCCAGTAATCGAATCCCGGCCTTGGGTTGTCATGGAAGAGACCCATGTGCCATTTGCCGATAAAGGCGCTCTTGTATCCTCCCTTTTCCCGTAAGATCTGATGATAGGAAGGCGTCTTGTCAAAATCAAAATCAAAACCCATGTCATTGGCCATAATTCCATGACGGCTTGCGTATGTTCCGGTCAGAAATGAAGCCCGGCTTGGAGAACACAAAGAAGTCGTGCAGAAAGCGTTCTTAAACCAACCGCCCTCATTACGAATACGGTCGATATTTGGCGTCTTCAGGAACGGATGCCCCATAAAGCCCATAGCGTCAAAACGCTGATCATCGGTGAGGACAAACAGGAAGTTTGGTTTCCTCCCAGATCCTCGCGTTGTAGCAGAATAACCCTCGCCACATACCGCAGCTAACGCAGTTCCAACTGACGCGACAAAAGCCCGGCGGCTAAGGCCGCTGTTAAGTTGCATTTGTGACATGACAATCTCCAATATTACATTCTAATTCTCGTTTTTCAGTTTTCTGAAGGCGCCTTCCATCATCAGGAAAAAAGCCTGGCCTTCAGGTGAAGTGCCTGGTGAATTAAACCGGGGGGCTGCACTTGCATTTTGCAGGAGCCCGAAATCATCGACATTAGCATAAACCGCGTCGCGCATCTTGTCAGCCGGAATTCTATAAGATGAATCCAACCAACCGGACCTTATTCCGGTGTAGATAGTGTAAGCCAGCATTGCCGGCAACGTTGACTCTTCAAAATTGGGTTCCGTTATTTTATCGTATAGGAGTCCGCTGGGTAGTTGATGGGCAAGACAGCCATCAAGTAGATCCGTGCAATATTTGATCAGTTTCTGTTTGTCCGGTTTTCTTTCGTCAGGCAAGAGATCAACAACCTGCGCCATTGCCGCGGCACACCATCCGTTACCGCCTCCCCAAAACGATGGATCCTTAAACTCCATAGTCTCCTGAATGCGAATATGGTGAAATAGCTTTTCATCTCTATTCCAAAGCACATCTCGAATTCCGTCGATCTGATGAATGGCTTCATCGTAGTCGCCCATTTGAGCAAGAAAAGGAGCCACCATAAACATATTATCGCTGAAAATAACTTTCGATTTATTGTTGTGATAAATCACACCCATGGCATTTTTCGATTCCGGGCGCTTTAGGTATTCATATTGAGCCTGTGCGGCATTCTTGTATTTATTCTCACCGGTAATTCTGTAAGCTGCCAAAACACCTGGGCCATTTACTCCAGTGTCAGCAATATTCATATCGGATCCAACCATTGACAGCCGTCCGTCTGGTTTTTGCCGCTGAACCGATTCTCTGGCCATAATAATCAGGCGTGTTGTGTCCCCAATTTCCAACATGCCCTGCATTGCTGTCCCATGTTCCCAAGAATAGCGCTGCATACAAAGCATTGCCGTTTTCACCTTTTCAATTATAGATTTCTTCATATCTGCACGAGCCTCGTTGCTTTTGCGCCCAAAACCCCGCGAATTTCCCGAGCATCCGGACAAACCCGTGACCGCCATAGACGCCAATGCCGCTTTTGAAAAATCTCTTCTGTTCTGGAGGTTTTTTCTCATCGATGTCCCTCTACCATGCGTATGCCTTAGGCGCCTCGCCGCCAGGGCCGGGAAAGATTTCGTCAAGTTGTTTAAGTGTTTCGTCCGATAGGATGATTTCGGGGACCTGTTGATTTTCCTTAAGTTGATCGACTGTCCGGGGACCGATGATCGGGGCGGTGACAACTGGATTGTTCAGCAGCCATGCCAATGCGATATTGGCAGGGGATTGACTGAGGTCAGAGCAGAGTTTCTCAAAGCCTTCGACCTTGTCGCGATTCTCGCTTCGTGCTTGTTGCTGTCTTTCGGATGTACGGCGTCCGGCCTTCTGTTCTTTTGGACTCCCCCCGAGCAGGCCACCGGCCAGCGGACTGTAGATGATCAATCCCATCCCGAAGTTGCGGCAGGCGGGGATCACTTCCAGTTCAAGCATGCGGTTATTAAGGTTGTACAGGCTCTGTTCGCTGGCGAGACCTTGTTTGCCGAGCAGTTTTGCGGTCATGCAGCATTCGGCGATATCCCAGCCAGCGTAGTTGCTGGAGCCGACATAGACGATCTTCCCCTGTTTTTGCAGGATATCCATGGCTTCCCACATTTCCTGATGGCTGCAATTATGGTCGATGTGGTGCATCTGGAAGATTTCGAGGTGGTCGGTCTGCAGGCGTTTGAGGGTGCCTTCGCAGTGCTTGAGGATCTTGTATCTTGACAGGCCGTCGGTTGCGCTGTTTTCTTCATGGCGTTCGTAGAACGGGGCGCAGTGGCCGAAAACTTTGGCGGCGATAATGACAGCGTCGCGCCGTCCACCGCCCTGGGCGAGCCAGCGTCCGATGATCTTCTCGGCGTCGCCGCGATCAGCGCCGTAAGCGTCGGCGGTGTCGAAAAAGTTAATGCCCATATCAAGGGCCTCGTCCATCATGCGGAAACAATCCTGTTCGCTGGTTTCGCGGGCGAAATTCATCGTGCCAAGACACAAACTTGAGACCTTCATGCCTGTTTTGCCTAGAAACTTGTATTGCATGACTAATTCCTTTCTACTTTTGAGGTTGTTCCAAATCCTTCAGCCAGCGTTCGCAAGACCTTATCCATTCCGGGAAGGGATGCTTTTCGCGCAACCCGCCGCCGTGCCCTCCTTTGTGGAAGAAATGGAGTTCCGTCGGGATTTTTGCCCTGCGCAAATGCTGGTAGTAATCGAGAATTCCGACCTTATGTCTGTCATCTGCGGCAACGCAGATGAAAGTGTCGGGCGTATTCTTGTTGCTGAACGGCTGAACGAAGAATGGATCCAGGTTCCCGTCTTTCTTCCCGCTGGACAGATAGGCCGGATATACCAGGATCGTGAAATTGGGTTTCGCCTCAAGCCCGTCTATCTCATCGATGGGAGCGTAGGATTGCTCCATATGGTTGACCGACAGCGATGCGCACAGGTGTCCACCTGCCGAAAACCCGATGGTCCCGATCTTGTTGGGATCAATTTTCAGGTCGTCGGCCTTTGACCGGACAAAACGCATGGCTCGTTGGATATCCTGAAAGGCCACGTGGTGCTTGGCCACATCTTTTCTTCGTGGCACCCGGTATTTCAAAATGATGGCGGTAATGCCCTGGCTGTTCAGCCAGCGGCCGATCTCGATTCCTTCATGCTCCACTGCTAATTTCCCGTAGCCGCCGCCGGGGCAGATGATTACTGATCGACCGCTTTTGTTGAGTTGCGGGCGCATGATCGTGATGGTGGGGACGGCGACGTCCGTCAACCGGTAATTGTTGTTATAGGCATAGGACTCTTTTTCGGGGGCACCGATGTCTTCGGGAATCTGTCCCTCAGGCCAGATAGCGTAGCTTTCCGACTCGCCCCCCAGCATCTGGCGAATAATCCTGTCGCAGGGCAGCTCTCCGACCCCCCGGACGGGAATCTCGCGTGTGCGGTCAATCCGGAACGGAGTCGGCTCGTGGGGCGACGCTTCCAGAAAACCGTGATCTCTGAGGAAGCGTACCGTATGAACCGTCCATTCATTGAACGGATATTTATGGAGCGCGCCGCTGTGCCCACCCTCGGGATAGACATGCAGTTCCGCGGGCACTTTACTTTCCAGCAATCGGTCGTAGAAAGGAATGCTTCCTGCTGCAACACCGTCATCCATGTTAAGATTGATGATCGTCGGCGGGACAATTTCCGCGGAAATGTTCTCAGGATGCATGGCCGGATTAACGCGCGCGGTTTTCGAAGTTTTGTCCTGTAGATAGGCGGGATAGTTCAAGATGGCAAAATCCGGCCGGCAACTGACCTTATCGTGTTCGTCAACAGGATCATAGAGGCGCTCTCCATGATTAAGGGAAAGGTATGCGCAAAGGTTCCCGCCAGCCGAGGTGCCGTGAACACCGATCTTGTTCGGATCAATCCCCCATTCCGGAGCCCTTGAGCGTAAGAGACTGACCGCCCTCTGACCATCGGAAATCGCGTGATGGCCCCGGATAAACGAATCATCCTTCGCTTTAGGGACCCGGTACTTGAGCCAGACGACGGTGATGCCGAGTTCGTTCAGGAACGGAATGCACTCCAAGGTCCAGTGCGAAGCGAGGGAAGCGTAGGCGCCACCCGGACAAAAAACGATGGCTGCGCCGGTATTGTTGTTCTTGGGAGAGATGACGGTAAATGATGGCTCTGCGACATTCTGGATTTTCAGCGCGGGTCCCCTGGTGAAGTCTTTTTGTTTTTCGTTGACCTCTTGGGAATACTGCTCATTCCCGACATTTTTCCGCGCCGCGGCATCGGGGCCAACACCGTCCGGCCATAGGCGCACCACCGGGCACTCCCGCCCAAGCATTTGCTGAAACTTGGCCTCACCAACGGTTAACTCAATAGCCATCACCTCAATGCTCCATAAAGCCAGAAATCCTAAGACAACATTCATTCGTAGGTTTGTTGCTCGCATTTGAATTATTTCCATCCAAGTGAGTTTTTTCATCGCTTCTTTCCTCATAATGTTGACTCCACTCTCATCCGGGCTAGCCCGGGTTATACCTCACCCGTCACTTGCATGGCCTCCTCCAGTACGATTAGGTAATTCTCCACGGGCATATAGTCCGTCAGGGAGTTACCCGTTCCCAGTGCCCAGAAGCCGTCGGAGAAGCACTCTTCCACCATCTTGCGCGTGTAGGCGCGCAATTCATCTTCTCCGAGTTGGCAGACCTTGTCCACGTCGAGGCCACCCAGGGCCGTGACGCGTTCACCGTATTGCCGTTTAAATGATCCCACCGGAAGGATCACGTCCTCGAAGGAGTGCTTCGCGTCAATATTGCAGTCGTCAATAAGATCGTCATAGATTTCCGCCAGGTTTCCGCACGAATGGAGGATGAAACACTTGCCCTGTTCGTGGGCGATCTGGGCCATTCGCTTATAGATGGGCAGCACATACTGGCGCAGGATATGGGGCGGGAGGAAGGTGGAGGTTTTGAAGCCCAGATCGTCGCCCTGGCGCAACGCGCCGATGCAATCCATGGTGGCAAGCTGACGGTTCGCACTGTCGTAGACTTCGCCCAGCTTGCCGTACACGGCTGCGACGAGTTCGGGCTCCATGTAGACGGCCATGGCAAGGCCCTCGACGCCGAGGAGGTAGGTGGACCACTCGTATGGGCCTGCCGAAACGCCGCCCACGATCTTGGCGCCTTCTGGCAGATACTGGGCTGCGCATTCAAAATGCTGGAAGTTGATAGGGACTTCGGGCCATTGGTAGCTCTCGAAATCTTCCCAGTTCCTGATTGTAACGCGGCTCTCGCTACCCATGGATTGCTTGCCCGTAGTGTCTTCGTGGTGCGCAAGGGGCAGATTCGGCGCAATCTCCATGGGTACGCAGTCGTAGCCCATGTCCAGCCAGAAATCGACGTAGGTTTTCCAATAGAGGCCAATGTCCGCCGCGGCCATGGCGGGGAAGTCCGTTTCCGTTCGTCTGGCGATGAAGTCCGGGGTGGCGATGTGCTCGTAGAAGGGGAGCCGGGTAGGCCGCTGCTCCCGTCTTAGCACCCGCTCGAACTGCTCAAAATCCGCTTCGCGCTCGGTCTTCCACATCTTCATCGTCCTCTTGAGTCTTTATCTTATCATGCCACTATTTTTCTTCGTGACCTTCGTGCTACTACCCGTCAAAAATTTGTTATTTTAACGACATTTATAGCACAACTATCATCATCACAACAGGTTATGCGCAGAGTTCCACAGGATCAATTCGCGTTCATTGGCGTTCATTAGCGGTTAATTCTTCCTCTTTTATTGACCGCTAATGAACGCTAATAAGCGCGAATATTTTTATTATCTTATCAATCATATGCGCCGTCGCCGGGGATTTAGGGCAGTGTAATTCCGGCTATCTTAATGTCGCTGAAGGGGAAGCCGTTTACCGCCATCGCTGATGCCAGGCTATTGTGATTGACGTTTTTGTATCGGTACAGCAGCGGTGCGAAATTGGAACCCGAGGACCAGATGACAGACCGGATTCCCCCGTCATTCTTGCGGATGACAATATTGTCAAGGTAGTAATGATAAAACCCTGGATTGGCGCTTCGCAGGGCGATGAAATTGACCGGCAGTATGCCGGGACAGTAGTTGCCGATGCCCACGACCTGGCGTGTCCAGACCCCCTTGGGGAGGTCGAGGTCTACCAGCATTGATCCGTCCTGGTTCAATCCATTCTTTGACTTGTAGAAAGGGTTCCAACCATTTCCAGGGGTGTAGAAGCAGCCCTTTGTTATGTTGCTGTCTTCGCAGACAAAAATATCGAATTCGACCCGGTCCCCCGGATGGATGAAGGCATCGTATTCCTGATCCCAGCCGGTTCCATCGGAGAACCGTACAAAGACCCCGTTTGCATCCGGATTGCTGATTGCCTTGGTCTGGGTTGCTCTTAGTTCGAGTACTTCACCAGAGGGTGCGGGATGGGGGTGGCTGATGTTGCTTTTGTCGATCGTCATGAAGGACATGGCGTAGTTATTGTCGCTTATCCATTTCCGATAGAACCCGATCAACTGGTCCCGTTCAGCCGGTTTGGCAGAGGCGATGTCTGTGGTTTCCTCGATGTCTGCGTCCAAATCGTAGAGCTCTGCCCTGTTCTTGCTCTCCGAATAAAGGAGCTTCCAGCGCTTGGTCCTAACGGAGCCGTAATCAAGCCACATCCAGTAGATGGCGTCAGTCATGCCGGGCCGGCATTCGCTACGCTTACTGAGCTTCTCCCAGCAATCCATACCGTCCAGATTGGTGCCCAGGCAGGGTTGGCCTGACATTGCCATAAGTGTTGGGTACATGTCGATGTAAGCAATGAAACCGTCATAGGAATTATCATCCGGGGAATATGGGGCCGTATTTCGATCAAAGGTACCGGGCCACCATATAGCCGCGGGAACATGCACACCGCCTTCCCATAAGGAATGCTTGCCGCCTTTAAGCGGGAGATTAATGCCTTTCGGGGTAGCCCCGTTGTCGCTGGCGAAGAGGAAGATGGTATTATCCATTTGGCCAATGTTCGCAATTTTCTTCATGACCGCACCAATACTCTTATCCATTGAGTAGAGGTAGGCCGCATACATCAGGGGCTCGTAATGGGTCATTTTCGGATCGATCTTGTATACATCAAACTCGTTGCCTTTTTCACACCGGAGTTCGGCCACGTCGCCGATACGCTTGCCCGTTTTGGGGCTCACGATGTTTGAGACATAATCCCATTGGCCCTTAATGCCCAGCTCGCTATCGAGTTTTTCGCAAAACTCCCGAAGATCCGATCGTTTCAGTTGAAGGGGACTGTGAACCGCCTGATGGGGTATGTAACATAAAAACGGTTCCGCCTGGTTGTTGTCGATGAACTGGTTTGCATACCGGGTGATCAAGTCTGTTCTATATCCAGTCTCATCCCCCGCGTAACTGCGGTCATGCCACCAGTCAACATCATGGTGCCAGTCGACATAGTAGTCAAAAAGATCGCCGCCGCCGCTATAGTACCCCACCCAGCGGTCAAAGCCGTAGGCATTAACGCCCTCGCCCCATTTCCAGCCCTTATGGTTTTCAAAAATGTTATCTGTCAGGTTGAGCGTCTTCTCTCCATGCAGGTCATTCCATACGGCAACTTTGTTGTAATCGACCCGGACGCCGTTACCCTCCGCCGGGAAATTGGGCATACTGTTATGCCATTTGCCAAAGGCCCCCGTTTTATATCCGGCCGCGCGGAAGTCCTTGGCAAAGTTCTGGATATCGTTCGGAAGTGTCCCTCCGGTTCGGGGACCAGCCCCTACATTTGCATAGTGCTTGCCCGTGAGCAGACCGGCCCGGGAAGGCGAGCAGACACAGTGTGTCATATAGTTCTTGAACTCAATGCCTTCGGTGAAGATCCTGTCTATGTTTGGGGTATACCGGAAATGAGCCGGATTGGTGTTGTGGAGGCGCATATCGCCCCATCCGAAGTCATCCGCGTAGAAAATAACTACATTGGGTCTTGAGATCTTAGGGGAGCGGGCGGCTTCTGGAGATGACGCAGCGCACCCCAGTTTGCTTACCAGAACGGTACTGATTCCGAGGTTCTTGATAAACTGGCGTCTATTCATTCTTTGACTCCTCGTTCAATGCAACTACTTCAGTAGACCCGGTTCGCGCCCTTCGTTTTTCATCATTTCGCCATGGGCATTGATTACTTTGGTCAGGCGCTCGACGGCTTCAGGATGCTCGCTTGCCACGTTTTCCGTTTCGCCGATGTCGGCTTCGAGTTCATACAAACGTACCGTATCATGTTTAACGGACACCTTTTTATTCCGCCCATCGGCATCCGCCTTGATTTCATTGTACTTGCCTGGCAGGAACAGCTTCCATTTCCCCTGCCGCGCCACGCCCTGGCCATAATGGAAGGTTTTGCGTGGCGACGGACTGCCCTTGGTCAGGAACTCCGTCAGGTCGATCCCGTCGATTTTCTTTTTCGGCAACTCCGCGCCGCATAGGGTCGCCAGGGTTGGAAGCAGGTCTATCGAAGAAGCGATCTCCGCGCTCGTTCTGCCGGCTTTGATGGTGCCCGGCCAGCGAACCAGGCAAGGCACTCGCAGGCCGCCCTCGTAAATGGTCATCTTGGCTCCACGTAGCGGATCAGCCTTTCCGCCGTGTTCGTTCTGTGTTAGCCACGGGCCGTTGTCCGAAGTCAGGATCACCAGGGTTTTCTCATCGATCCCGTTGTCCTTGAGCGCCTGCAACACCTGGCCGACGCCCCAATCGAGTTCCTCGATGACATCGCCATAAAGGCCCCGCTCGGTGGTGCCCTTGAACGCTTCCGACGCGAAAATGGGCGTATGCGGCATCGAGTGCGCGAGGTAGAGGAAGAACGGGCCATCCTTCTGCTGCTCAATAAACCGGACGGCGCGCTCAGTGTAGCGCTTGGTCAGATAGGCCTGATCCGGTTCCTCTTCGATCATCTCATTCCCCTCGATGAGAGGAAGCGGCGGCATGCCATTGCGTCCCTTGAGCATATCGTTCGAATACGGCAACCCGAAATATTCATCAAAGCCATGCTGCAAGGGCAGAAACATCTTTTTGTCGCCCAGGTGCCATTTTCCCACCATACCGGTGGCATAGCCCGCGGCCTTGAGCATCTCCGCGATGGTCGTCTCGTCCGGGTTCAATCCCTTATTCGACACCTTGCCATTGCGGTCCGGGAACAGGACGCCCAGCCCTCCGACACGCTGGGGATAGCAGCCGGTCATCAGAGCCGCGCGCGAAGGCGTGCAGACGGAGGCGGCCACATAGAAGTCGGTCAGCCTCAGTCCCTCCTTCGCCATGCGGTCCATGTGCGGGGTCTCAAATCCCTCCGCGCCATAGCAACCGACGTCGGCATAGCCCATGTCGTCCATGAATATAATCACCACGTTCGGCCTGCCCTGCCCCTCCACCGCAGCACCGGCGAAAGCGGAAGCCAAACCGCCCAGCATTAGCGCGGCCATCATCATTTTCTTCATCATATTAGTCAATCCTTCTTTTTTGGTTTACTCTTAAAAGGGATAGCGGGCGGCATTTTGCCGAGAGCCGGGAGGAACCCATTGAGTTGTTTTTTAATGGCCCCATATTCCGGGTTATTACTTTGATTCACCCACTCATGCGGATCTTTCGAGCGGTCATAGAGTTCGTCGCTTCCATCACTATAGCGAATGTATCGGTGTTGCGCCGTTCTTACGGCGATCTGTCCATCATAAGCTGTGATGACATGTGTGCTGTGCTGCGCGGCCGGGTTTTTGAGCAACGCAAGCAGTGACTGTCCGTCGAGATGGCCTGGATCGGGAAGCCCGCACATCTCAACCAGGGTCGGATAGATGTCCAACAATGAAACCAGTTGCGAACAGCGGCCCTTAGGCGATGTTACGCCGGGCACGCGGAACATCAACAGACTGTTGGTAGCCTCTTCCCATAAGGTGCCTTTTTGCCAATGCATTTTTTCGCCTAGATGGAAGCCGTGGTCCGACCACAACACAACGATGGTGTTATCCCTGTATGGGCTCTTTTCCAAGGCATCCGATACTCTGCCCACTTGTGCGTCAGCAAAACTGGTGCTGGCAAGGTAACCCTGAACCGCTGCCTTATGTTGATTATGCTCCAGGATCTTATCGACCGTCTTCACATTCGAAAACGCCTGCCCCAACGGTGGGACATCGTCCAGGTCATTCTTGTCAAACTCGGGAATCGCTATATCCTCCAGCGGGTACATATCCAAGTATTTTTGCGGCACATACCACGGCATATGCGGATGGAACATGCCGCAGGCGATGAAGAACGGTTTATTGTGGTCTTTCTGCAATTGCTGGATCGCGAAGTCAGCAGCGACAGCATCGTTCATTTCCCCTTCCTGCCGATGCGTCAGGCCCCAATCAGTTTCTGTTGGCCTCCCCGATGCCGACTTTGCCCAACCGTTAAGCGGAGCATTGGGCGGCGACTCCGTGCGCTGCCCCACCCCTTTGAGTTCCTCGTCCCAACTATCATCCTGTGAATACCCATGAGAAACCTTGCCTGATTTAGCGGTGTAATAGCCATGCCTTTTGAAATACGAAGGCAACTGTGGCGCCCCGGTAATCAGCTTGCTTTGATGGATATCCTGTGAGTTCTCCCACAAACCCGACTTCCAGGGCGCGACCCCCGAAAGCACAGCCGTTCTCGAAGGCGAGCACTTGGGACTGGCGGTGTAATTGCTGAGAAAATTCACGCCGCTATCAGCCAGTCTCTGGATATTTGGAGCCACAACTTTTCCGGTATACCGGTTCTGATCACCAAGCAGCCACGTATTCAAATCGTCGACAACCAAAAACAGTACATTCATTCGCTCAGGCGCGGAATCCGTCTGGCCAAGCGTCACCCCCGGTGCCAGACACAACAGAACCAATAGTGCAATCTTCGTCTTCTTCATTTCTTATTCCTATTCTTTTTCGTCGCGTTGGACTTCTCTGCGTTGTATCCATCAATCCAGCCGATCTTCCGCGTATTCGCGTTAAACGCCTCCATATACGCGTCCATCATCTTCTGAAGCTCCTGCACTTTCTCCGGATGCTTCGCTGAGAGGTCGGTCTTCTCGCTGAGGTCCTCTTTCAAATTAAACAAGGAACCTGCCTTGGCCGGTAGTCGGCCTTGCATCCCTTTATTACCATTTCCACCCGGTGTCTGTCCTTTGACCAGCAGTTTCCAATCCTTATGACGGATGCTGACACCGGGCACAACAAACGAGTCATGGATCGGGGTATCCACCTTTTCGCCCAACATGTAGGGAAGTATGTTGCGGCCGTCGATTACCCGATCAGAAGGAACATCAACACCTGCCATGGCGGAAAACGTGGGCAGCAGATCAATAATGCCGGTAATCTCATTATTGCTGGAACCCGCGGCGATTTTTGCGGGCCAGCGCATGATGCATGGCACCCGTATGCCCCCTTCAAAGTTGGTCCATTTCCCATCGCGAAGAACTCCGGCACTTCCATGTCCTTCAACATTCAGCTGCGGACCGTTATCCGAGGCGTATACTACCAGCGTATTGTCAGCGAGCCCAAGTTCATCCAGTGTGTCCATCAGCCCGCCAACTTGCCAATCGATCTCCTGGATCACATCCCCATAGCTTCCCTGTTTGGAGGTTCCGGCGAACTTTTCGTTCGGGATCCATTTCGTGTGCGGCAGAGGCGACGCGTAATACAGGAAGAACGGCTGATCCTTGTTTGCCTTGATAAACTCGATTCCGGCGGCAAGCAGCTTTGTAGAATGCACTCCGTCGGTTCTGCTTTTCACCTTCTCGACAATTTCCTTGTTCCGGTAGATCGCAGTGGCCTTATCGTCGTATTCCATGAACCCGAAGAAGCTATCAAACCCGTGATTGACAGGATTGAACTCTTCCCATTCACCCAGGTGCCATTTGCCGACAATCCCGGTTGCGTACCCGGCCTGTTTCAGCAATTCTGCCGTGGTGATCTCCCCCGCATGAATACCCATTCTCTCGCGCCAGTAGATCACTTTACCCAATCCCGCTCGCTGAGCATGTGAACCAGTCATGAACGCCATACGTGTCGGCGAACATCGGTTGTGGACATAAAAGCTATCGAACTTCATACCTTCCGCACGGAGCTTATCAATGCTCGGTGTCGCAATGTCGGTTGAGCCGTAACATCCCAAATCGCCATATCCCTGGTCATCCGTCAGGATAAATAGGATGTTCGGTTGTACGTTCTCCCGAGCGGCTTGCGCGGCGCCAAAAATCAAGGTGATAAACGCGGCTATAAATATCTTCTTCGTCATTCGAATCTCGATTATCTCCGGTTCTAGCGACAGTAGAGTTCTGAAAAGACAAACGACTCTACACAGTCGAGTCTGATGTCAGCGCCATTGCATCGCCCACCGAAAAAGGCGTCCGAGATGGCAAACTCGACCTTTTTCCATGTGCGGGTGTTCTCAAGCTTTAAGTTGCCCCCGTTTTTCCATGCGCCGGGGCTGTCTTCTACCACGAGAACATCTTTATCGCTTGAGTCATACTTGATTGCAACAGTCCCCCGACCGCGGTCAAAATAGATCACGCTGAGAATCACTTCCGGGCATTTCCCCGATTTGAAACTCTCGTCGGTAATTCTAAAGTATGCATAATGGGGGGAGGCTTGCCGGGGCGTCACCTGGTAGCCTTGCCGGCCGGCTTGGGTGACCTGCTCCCAGGCTGTTTCAGATGTTGACCCAGTAAATTCCAGGCCGTGTCCCAATGTTGTGGTTTCGCCATTCCATGCTGATCCGACAGTGGGGTTCTGAACATCTTTAACCGGATAATTGTCGGTGCGAAATGGCGAGGCAGGCAGTCCCTCTTTGTTGTAAAGGTTGCACAAAGGGAAGGTTGACCATCCGTAGCGGACAGCGACAGGGGATTTAACACTGGGGTTGGAGACCACAACGGTATTCCCATCGATCCTGGCATCGGCAGTCACGAATTTCCGGTCACTTCCAGCGATCATAAACCCTGCAAGCGTATCTTTCTTGACCACATAAGCGTCAGGATCTTGTCCAACAGTGAGTTTTTTCTTTTTGTTCATAACCACTCGCCCTATAGCCTACCATGCACATGCTTAAGGTGCCTCACCTTCACTCCCGCCGGATGGAACAAAGACCTGAACGGATCAACGCTCTCATTGTTTGGATTTCATTACATTTGGATTTCGCCAAGTCTTGTTTCTACCACATGCACTTCATAAGATCGGTGCTCACTCGCCCTTAATGATGCGCAGTATCTCATCAAAACTTTGGCAGTAATGTTCGCAAAGAGGCAACACGCCGCTCTGCTCGATATTGCCGCCGCCAAAACCTATCGTCGGAAAACCTGCAAGCCGGAGTGAACAGACGCCCGCGGCGCTGTCCTCGATGCCGATGACATGATTGCGTTCCTCGAAGGGAATACCGAGTCCGACGCGTGAGGTTTCGGCGTAGAGCCACGGGTGCGGTTTCGGGGAAAGTTCGCCAAGAGTGCCGGCCTCGCCCTGGCCGAGGGGATAGCCGGCGGTGATGATTGCGTCATAAAAAACTTTGGGATCGCCCATGCCCAGCGTGTCAAAGGCGGACAGAATCTCGGGCCAGGCCTTTTCGTACAGTCCGGAAGTCACGAGGCCAATCCTGATGTTCCTTTCCTTGAGTGCGTAAAGAAACTCCTTGAGGCCCTCGGTTGGCGTGAACGCGCCAGGCCGGCCGTGTCCTTCCATGATGGCCTTCATCTCGCGGCGCGTGTGCTCGAAATAGTACGTCCGCGCCTCTTCCACGGTTTTGTCGGGGCAGTATTTGTCGACGCAGTACTGCAAGTGTTCCGAGACGCTGTGCCCGGATACGAAAGGCAGGTCGGCCTCCTCCAGTTCAAAGCCGGGATTGTCCAGCAGCGACGCCATGGATTGCTGAATAATCCAGATCCAGAATTCCTCGCTGCGCACGCTCGTGCCGTCCAGATCCATCAAGACGGCCTTCACGGGGTGTTCCATTGCCGTTGGATGGAGCGGGTAGTACGCCGGATAGCCCAGTTGCGAGTTCACGTAGGCCAGGGTGTGGTCGCCGAAGACGATGAATTCGACCTTTCGGTCGCCGGTCGCCCAAACAGATAACACACCATCCGCGCCAATTCTGAAGCGGCCATCGCTGCAAGCGTCCAATGCGACGAAGCCCGCGTTTTCGGTTATTTCCCCCAAAGCGGGAATCATCCCACATGTGTTCATTACACCTCTTTTCATGAAGTTTCCAGTAATCAGTACATTAGCGCAAAGGTTTTCAGCGCGAAGTTTAACAGATAACAAGGCATCTTTACAATCAAAAGTTATGTTGTATATGAGATTTTATTCTGACCAAAGATTCCTGCATTATAGGAGGAACGCAAAGGATTGCATTGTCTTCGGTTTTTCATGGTAAACGTTTGCATTCGCTTTCTTGTCATGCTATAGTGTTTTGATCAATGGAGAAACGCAGGGGAAAAGGAAACAAGTATGTCCGAATCAAACAAACACGAGATTGGTCATGTAATTACCCACACGCATTGGGATCGGGAATGGCGCTATCCTCTATGGCAGACGCGCGAGATGCTGGTGGGATGCCTTGATCTTTTTCTGGACATTTTGGATCGTGATCCGCAATATCGCGGATTCCTCCTGGACGGCCAAGCCGTGCCCATTGAAGACTACCTGCAAATTCGCCCGGAAAACCGGACACGCATCGAGGAAGCAGTGCGCAACGGCCGCCTCTTCATCGGTCCCTGGTACACGCTGCCCGACGAGCACCCCGTTGCCGGAGAATGCCTGGTGCGAAATCTCCTAAAAGGCAATCGTGTTGCCACGCGCTACGGCGGCGTCCTTGACGTGGGCTACACCGTGTTCGGCTGGGGGCAGACGGCGCAACTGCCGCAAATCTATGCGGGATTCGGCATCGACAAGATCCTTTTCGGCAAGCGGGTGAACACGGAACGGGCGCCCCACTCAGAGTTTCTGTGGGAAGCGCCGGACGGAACGCGCGCGCTGACGACGCGGCTGGGCGTGTACGGGCGCCAGAACTTCTATTTCACCTGCGTGCTTCCGGTGTGCTTCGGCGAGGACATAGTGCCCAATGATTGGACCTTTGATTGGAGCACCGGCGGCCTCCCTTATCGTCCCGCCGACGAGGAAGGGGAAGAGCTGGATTACTTCCGCACGGATTCGGGCGACTCGTTCCATCCGGAGAAACTGGCCAAAGCCATAGACGACGCCTGGGAGACCACGGAGGCGACACTGGTGCCCGGCCATCGGTTCATGGGCGACGGCTGCGACTTTGTTTTTCCGCAACCCACGGTCTCGAAAATCATCGAAGAAGCAAACAAGCTTTCCGAAACGCGGCAGCTCCAGCATAGTACCCTGCCGGCCTTCATGAAAGCGCTCAAGGAAAACATCGACGCGGACGCGCTGAAGGTTGTTCACGGCGAATTGCGCGATGGTCCCGCAAACCAGGCCACATGCAACGCGTTGGCGACGCGATCCTATATCAAACACAGGAACCGCCAGGCACAACACCGGCTGATCCAGCGTGCGGAACCGCTGGCGGCGCTGGCCTACGCACACGGTTCGGCGTATCCGCGCGCGTTCCTCGACTTGGCCTGGGATTATCTGCTAAAAGCGCAGCCGCACGACTCGATAAACGGCGTAACGCAAGACAAAACGGCACGCGACGTGATGTACCGCCTCGATCAGGTGGAGGAGCTGAGCAGAGTCGTCGAAAACACGGCCTCTCTGGAACTGCTCAAAAAGATCGACTTCGGCACAGCCACCAACGAAGACATCTTTCTCGTCCTATTCAATCCGCTGCCGTTCGCGCGTTCGGAAGTCATCAAAGTCATCGCCGACACCCCCGCGGAACGGGATGTCAATATCGTCACCGTCGAGGAAAACGGCAAGCGGCTGGACGT
>SDBV01001329.1_pt1 | contig 37221 bp, 25 predicted proteins | sample 2277081 | NCBI WGS metagenome assembly SDBV01 (sample SAMN10402039, study PRJNA504765) | marine sediment metagenome | isolation source: marine sediment core GS10_PC15, 223 cmbsf | place: Arctic Ocean: Southern Knipovich Ridge | collected 2010 | reverse complement strand
CCCAGACGCGGGCCGCCATGGAGGCCGTGCTCAGAGGCACCGAGAACCGCCAGGTGCGCGAAAGGGCCAAGAAAATCATCGAGGCACTGTAATGCTTTGTCATGCTTAAAATGACGGGTTGGGTGCCATGTCCACGCTTGCGTGGTCATGCCGGAAACCTCGATCAACATGCCCACGCAAGCGTGGACATGGCACCCGTAATTCCAGGTTTGACAAAGCGCTAGTTTTCCAGGAGAAAGAACGTGAAAGATTTTCAGCCCGCAGTCTGCCGTGGGCACACCGGGCGTGTCTGCTTGGCGCTCGTCTTGGTGATAGCATCGGCAACGGTCGGCTGCCGCAAGGGCGACCAGACCGCTCCGGCCACCACCACCCCCGGCTCGGGCACGCTCGATCCGGCAACCGGCCTGGTAGAAATGGTGCAGATCGAATTCGATCTCCCCGCACCCGCCTTCCGCGGGACGCCCGTGCCGGCCAAGGAGCCGAACGTGGAGAAGCCGAAGCTCAAGCCGCGAGAGCCCTTCCTGGCGCCAAAGGGTACCGTGAACCTGGCCGGCGGAATGGCGGTCATCTGTAGCGATCCCGCACCGGTCAGCGGCGAGATCGACTTCATCACCGACGGAGACAAGGAGGCCTCCGACTTCGGCTATCTCGAACTCCGACCCGGTTCCGAGTGGGTCCAGATCGACCTGGGCCGGCGGGCGACGATCTATGCCGTGCTCCTCTGGCACAGCCACGCCGAGGCCCGAGTCTACCGCGACGTGGTCGTGCAACTCAGCGACGATCCCGACTTTCTCGAAGCCCAAACCGTCTTCAACAACGACTACGACAACTCATCCGGCCTGGGCATCGGCACCGACATGGGTTACGTCGAGACTTCCGAGGGCAAGCTGATCGACTGCCAGGGCGTGGAGGCCCGCTACGTCCGCCTCCACAGCCGGGGCAACCACATCGACAGCAAGAATCACTACACGGAAGTCGAGGTCTTCGGCCTCCCATCGGATGGGGGCCGAAACTACACCCCTCCGAATGGGCGGGGAGCATGAACGCAAAAAAGGTGTCAGGAACCTTTTCCGGCAGCGGCCCCGGCACTGCTGCGTCAAAAAGGTTCCTGACACCTTTTCTATGCGCCGGATTGATGCTGGCGATCGTCGCCGGCGCGGCGGCTTTGCGGCTGATCAGCCTCGACAACCGCCCCATGCACTGCGACGAGGCGGTCCACGCTGTGAAGCTCGGCCGGCTGCTGGCCCACGACGGCTACGTCTACAACCCCCGCGAATACCACGGCCCCAGCCTCAACTTCTTCACCCTGCCGATCGTCCGCTTCGGCTGCGCAAGCCAACTCAGCGACCTCACCGAAACCCACCTCCGGCTCATCCCGGCCATCTTCGGCATTGTGCTGGTGGTGCTGGTCTGGCCCATCCGCCGCGAGCTGGGCCTGCCCTCCGCGCTGGCCGCCGCACTGTTGACGGCCGTCTCGCCGGCGATGGTCTTCTTCAGCCGCTACTACATCCAGGAAATGCTCCTGGTCTGCTTCACCTTCGCAGCTATCGTGGCCCTGTGGCGATACGCCCGCGCACAGGCAATTCCCGGGCGCTTTTGCTACGCCTGGCTGGTAATGCTCGGTGTGTGCGTGGGCATGATGCACGCCAGCAAGGAGACCTGCGTGATCGCGCTGGCCGCCATCGTGCCGGCCGCCGCACTGACCATCCGAAAGAAAGGGACGCAGCTCTTTCCCCGGAGCCTCTTGTGGGCAGCCCCGGTTGTGGTGCTCACCGCGGCGGCCGTCTCGGCGCTCTTCTTCTCATCGTTTTTCCAGAACCCGCGCGGAGTGCTCGACTCACTGACGACGTACTTCGTCTATCTCGGCCGGGCCTCCGGCGAGGGCAGCGCCGGCCGGCACTACCAGCCCTGGCACTACTACCTCGCAAACCTCTTCTGGTGGCGGCGCGGCGGCGGGCCCCTCTTCAGCGAAGCCGCCATCGCCGTGCTGGCCCTGGTCGGGCTGATCGCCGCGGCCTGGGGCAAGGGAGTGAAGCCGGCCGAACTGCCCATGGCACGCTTCCTCGCCGTCTACACGCTACTGATGACCGTGGTCTATTCCGCGCTGCCCTACAAAACACCCTGGTGCGCCCTGGGACTGCTGCACGGGATGATCCTGCTGGCCGGCATCGGCATGGTGGTCCTGGTCCGCGCAGCGCCGGGCTACGCCCTGAAAGCCGTGGCCATCGCCCTGCTGGCCGCCGCAACCGCCCACCTGACCTGGCAGGCCCATCGGGCGAGCTTCGTGGCCTACGAAGAGCCTCAGAACCCCTACCTGTACGCCCACACCACCATCGACATTCCGTTGCTTGCCCGGCGCGTGGAACAGATCGCCGCAAGCCATCCCGACGGCAAGACCATGCCCGTTCAAGTAATCTGTCCCGAGGACAACTACTGGCCGTTGCCCTGGTACCTGCGCGAGTTTAGCCGCGTGGAGTTCTCGGACCGGATTCCGCAACGGCCGGCCGCGCCGCTGATTATCATCATGCCCAGCATGAGGCGGGCCCTTCAGAAGTATCTGTACGTCGATCCGCCGCCGGGCCAGCGGCCGTTGTACGTGCCGGTGCTTCCGGATGACGAGCGCACCGACTGGGAGTTATATCGAAACGTCTTTCTGTACGTGTACGTGCGTTACAACCTGTAACGTCCTGCAGGCTCTTCACTCTGCACTCCTCCCCCCGTCGCCGACTTTCGCCAACCTCCGCTTCAGCCGCCACAGCCCCAATGCGACCCTGCCCAGCTCCCTCGCCGGCTTTAGATGGCCGCCGGCTACGTCGGTCCAGTTGACCCCCACTTCCGCCACTTCGTAGCCGAACCGTGCGGCCAATACCAAAAGCTCCAGGTCGAACAGATACCCGCTCTCGCGACTCATCGAAAACAGCTTCCGGCCGACCTCGCGGCCGAACATCTTGAAGCCGCACTGCGTATCGCGTACCGAAATCCCCAGCCACCACCGGGCGCAGCGCGCGAACAGCCGGCCGATCAACCCGCGAAACCGGGTCCGCCGCCGAATCACGTCCGCCGCCGCAATCAGCCGGGAACCGACCGCCAGATCGGCCCCGGCTCGAACCGCCCGGGCAAGTCGGGCCTCCTCCTCGATGGGAGTGGCCCCGTCGGCGTCGGCAAACAGCAGCAGCCGGCCACCCGCCGCCAGCATCCCGGTCCGCACGGCCGCCCCCTTGCCCCGGTTCACCGGATGCCCCATCGCCACCAGCTCCGGCCAGTCCGCCGCCGACCTCTCCAAGATCTTCGCCGTGTCGTCGCGGCTGCCGTCGTCGACAACGATCACCTCGTAGCGGCCCGGGTAACGCCTGTCCAGATACTCCCGAACCGCCGCCAGATAGGGCGGCAACCGCTGGGCCTCGTTGTAGGCCGGAATCACGACCGACAGTGGTGTCTTCATTCGCGTAACGTCGGAAAGTGTTGTCGCCCGCTCACATAGTGCGGTCGGTTTCCGGCGACGGCTTTCGGCCGGGCCGCGAAACAGATACCCGACTCTATCATAGACGACGTTGCGGCCGTTGAGAAGAAACCCCCGATTCCGAACTGCTGGGCGTTCAGATTCCCGAAGGTTATGCGATCCAGGACGCACGTTCGGTCCGGCCGGACCCTGCGTCGTAGCCGGCACCAACCTGCGGAGCCAGCCGGCAGGGATCGACCCCTCCCCTATCCATTGGGCAACTCCAGCATTTTGGAGAGCACGATCAGCGCGACGGGCACAATCACGGCCGCTGCCAGGAAGGTCGCGTAGAAGAAGAGCAGGCACAGAGTCGCCAACAGCCCGGGCGCCTGCGTGTGCATTCTCTCCCAGACTTGCACAACCAGGCTGGCGAAGGTCTTGGTGCTAGTCAGATTCGGAAACTCGCAGCCCACCCCTTTCACGATACCCCGTAGAGCCGTCGGAGGAATCTCCTCGGTGACGATCCCGCTCAACTGGGGCATTTCGTTTCTCAACGCTTGGGCGAGCGTGGCAAGTTTCAAGTGCGGCCTCGTCTGCAGGATCGCCAATCCGCCGATCACGTACAGGATCCAAGCGTCGAGCCCCCAGCCCATCAGAATCAGCGCCAACCCGGCCAATCCCTTCACAATCGATTCGAGGTACCGATTGCGGGAGAACAGGACGATTTGCAGGAGCCGGCCGCCGTCCAGCGGGAAAATCGGCAGCAGATTAAAGCCGTTGATCAACAGAAACAACAGGGCCAGCCGGCCAAGGATATCCGTGGGGACCACAACGTTCAGTGCCATCAACAACAAACCGATGCACAATCCCGGCACGGGCCCCAATAAGATGACGATTGCCTGCTGGTAGCTCTCCACGCCCGCGTTGCGGCCCGACACGGCGGCCCCGAACAAGGGAATGAAGAACATCCGCACGTCCCGATACCCGAAGCACCGCATCCCCACAAAATGTCCCGCCTCATGAATGAACAGCACGCCGATCAGCCAGAGGACGTCGAAAACGGACTGTCTCAGTAAACCGAGCCACAGAAACAGAAGTACCGAGATCAACAGAACGACGACCGTTCGCAGCCAACTCTTTTTCGGATTTCGCAGATTCTCCAACTCCTGAAGAAGAGCGGGCGACGCGCCGACGTCGGTCTGCTGCACATCCGGGGAGCCATCCGCCGAGACGTGGTGGTTCACACCATCCTGCGGATCGGCTGCGTATTGGTTTTGTTCGTCCGTCACGACACTCCCTTTCTCCGAACGGCTGGAGAGCTTGGCGTGATTCGATCCCGCCGGGCACGGGGGCAACAGGCACCCGGCCAAACGCGAATTGGCACGATCCGGTGGTTTTCCGCCCATTCTACACCAACGTTTAGCCTTTTCCAGTGCTTTTGGAGGGGGGACTGCCCAGATCCAGCCAAGGTTGATTCTTGTCGGGCGTTTGTGCCATAATACGTGGGGCCGAAATCTACCTTCACGATGAAAGGACCAGCCATGCAGAGGACAGTGCAACCGAAGCGAAACGCCCTGCGGCAGCCAAGCCCTGCGCTGCTCCGCGCGTTCGTCCTGCTGGCGGCGGTCTCTTGCGTCACAATCCCCGTCGCGGCGGAAGAGAATCGCCAGGCCGCCGACCGACCCCAGCGCGAGGCCAACCTGCGCAGCCTGCTCGACGCACCCCTGCTGTTCGTCAAACGCCATCCTTACATGTCCGGTCACATCTACGACGACTACCTCACCTGGCACCCGGGCGGCGGAATCTACGTGATCGAGAACCCCTGGGATCCGTCCCCACAACAGAAGGTCCGCGCGGTGATCGACCCCCACACCAAGGGGACCTTGGGAGCGGGCGTCTACCGCGATCCGGAAGTCTCCTGGGACGCCCAGCGCGTGCTGTTCTGTTTCAAGGACGAGGCCAACGGGAGCACCAGCATCTATGAGATCGGCATCGACGGCACCGGCCTGCGCCAACTCACCTTCCCTTGCGACTGCGAAGTGAAGCCGGGCACCCGGCGGGTCGGCGAAGGCCACCACGACATCACGCCCTGTTACCTGCCCGACGGGCGGATCGCGTTCACCTCCACGCGGACCGGATCGCTGGTGCCCTGTTTCAATTCGGGGGTCGACACCTTGCACGTGATGGACGCCGACGGCCGCAACATCCGCCCGCTCTCGTCGAACAACGTCACCGAGTTCGACCCGGCCGTGATGCACGACGGTCGGATCCTCTACGGCCGCTGGGAATACGTCGACAAGACGGCCCTTTACATGCAGAGTCTCTGGACCATGTCGCCCGACGGGCGGATGGAGGAGGCCCTGTTTGCCAACAACCTGGCCAGGCCCACGGCCGTGCTCGACGCCCGGCCCGTGCCCAACAGCCACCTGGTCGCCGCCGCCTTCACCCCGCACAACGGACAATCGGTCGGCGCGATCGTGATGATCGACCCCCGCAAGGGCAAGAACAACCTGGCCGCGGTCACCAACTTCACACCCGAGTATCCCACCGAAATGGACCAGGGCCTTTCGCGCGGCCCCAGCGACCCCTGGCCGCTCTCGCAAGACGCGGTACTGATCGCCAACAACGCCAAGGGACACGGCGTGATCCAGATCGTCCACCGCACCGGACGCCGCGAGCTGGTCCACGCCGAGGCGGACATCTCCTGCTACTCCCCCATGCTGGTGAAGCCCCGCCGGCAACCGCCCGTGATCCGTCCCCCCACCCCCAGCGACCCAGTCCCCAGCGGCCAGCCCGGGCGGTTCCTGGTGGTCGACGTCCAGCAGGGACTCGAAGGCGTGGCCCCGGGCACCGTCAAACGCCTCCGGGTGGTCGAGGAAACCGCCCGGGTAAGCGGGATCCCGCCCGGGGGGCGCTGGTGGAACCAGGCCTTCCTGGTGAGTTGGCAAGGGGCCTACATCGTCAAGAACATCCTGGGCACGGTGCCGGTACACGAGGATGGCTCGGCCTATTTCGAGGTCCCCGCCGGCCGCGCGATCTACTTTGAGGCACTCGACGAACAGGGCCGCGAGATCCAGCGGATGCGCTCCTTCGTGCAGGCCGTGGGCGGGGCCACCCGCTCCTGCGTCGGCTGTCATGAAAACAAGCAGGCCGCCCCGGTCCGGCCCACCGCGCTGCCGCTGGCCATGCGCGAACCGCCGGCCAAACTCCAGCCCGAGTCGTGGGGCAGCGGTTTCATCGACTACCCCACCATGATCCAGCCCATCCTCGACAAACACTGCGTCCGCTGCCACGGCGGACCCGAAGGGATCGCCAAAGGCCTCGACTTCTCCGGCGGGTGGACCTGGGCCTTCAACATCAGCTACGAAACGCTCATCAAGCACCGCCTGGTGGGGTTCCTCAACTGCCACAATTCCAGCGTACACACATCGAAGCTCCTGCGGCCCAAGGCCGCCGGCTCGGGAGGTGCGCCCCTGACCGAAATCCTCATCGAGCGATACCCCGAGGTGCCCCGGGCCGAGCGCGACCTGATCCTGGCCTGGATGGACACCAACAGCAATTACTTCGGCACCTGGGACTACACCCAACACGCCACCTGCGACGCCATCATGACCACCCGGGCCCCGCTCTCCGCGGTGATGCAGGCCGCCGGCTGCACCCAGTGCCACGCCAAGGGGCACATCGGCAACGACTGGGTCAACCTGCAGACGCCCGAGTGGAGCCGTATCCTCCGCGCACCGATGGCCAAATCCGAGGGAGAGTTGGGACTCGCCTTCTGCCGCGGGAGAAAAGCCCGAACCGGGTACCGGCTGGTCGACCAGGGTGTGCAGCCGCCCGATGTGCTCTACCCGACAAAACAGCCGCCTTGGGACCCCAGCGGCGAGCCGCACATCTCGCTGGCCTCCGCCGACAACCAACACTACCTGGCCATGCTGGGGGCCATCCGAAAGGCTCGCGCGTTGGCGCTGGCCAAACCACGGGTCGACATGCCGGGCGCCGAAACCGTGCCGGGCGAATGCCGCCTGATGTGCCCCATGCCCGTGCCCGAAAAGCCGCCCACCCTGGCTGCCACCCTGCGCAGAGACTCCGCGGTGGAACTCTCCTGGCAGCGCTCTGCCGATACCATCGGTCTGCAATACGAGTTGCATCGCGCCGCGGCGGCCGACTTCACCCCCGACGAGTCGTCTCGGATCGCAGTCACCACGGCCGGACGGTTCGTCGATCTGCTGCCGCCGGAAGGCAGACAACATTATGCCCTGCTGGTTACCGCCTCCTGGAGTGACCGGCGGAGCGAACCGCACTTCGCCGCCTTGGACGTTCCCAAGCTACCCCCGCCGGCGGCCCCGACCAAGCTCAGCGCCCGGCCCCTCTCCGGCGAAATCGCCCTGAGTTGGGAAGGCCCCGATATGGCCGGCCTCCGCTGGGACGTCTATCGCTGCCAGGCCGGCACCGGCAAACTCGCCAAGCTCAACCCCCAGCCGCTGCCGGCGCCCAGCTACACCGACGCCCGGGTACAGCCGGGAACCAACTACGTTTACACGGTCCGGGCGCTCGATCGTCGGGGGCGCCAAAGCCCCGGCTCGAATCGCGCGGAGGCCGCCCCGCTGCCCGAAATCAAGCAACCGGTGTTCGTCGCCAACTTCGGCCAAGCCATCACCGCCGAACTGCTCAACGGCACCAAGGTCGAAGGCCGACTTCACTCGGGTGCGAAGCTCGCCGACGGCGTCCTGCGGCTCGACCCCGGCGGCTTCGCCACCTTCGGCCACCTGCCCCAGTTCGACCTGGCCCGGGCCTTCACCGTCGAGTGCCGGCTCTGGATCGACAAAGAGAGTTCCATGCCGGTGATCCTCAGTTGCGGACAGTTTGGCGGCACCGGCTGGTTCCTACAGCGCTTCGGCGGCGGCTGGCGCTGGCACCTCGGCGGCGTAAGCTGCGACGGCGGCCGCCCGGCCGTCGGTCGCTGGGTACACCTGGTGGGCACCTTCAACGGGACCCGGGCCTGCCTCTACCAGGACGGCAAGCTGGTGGCCTCGGTCGACTGCTCGGCGAACCGCACGCCCTTCTCCGGCCCGCTGGTGATCGGCCAATACTCTAGCCAGGCCCCCCAATACCAGGTCACCGGTCGGATCGCCGGGGTGAAGATCTACCACCGCGCGCTGAAGGCGGAGGAAATCGGTAGTTCCAAGCCCCACTGAGTTCGGTCGGCGTCGAGCGATTTTCGCGGCTGGCTGCAAGTCAATAGTCGCTCACCGCTTCTTTGCCGGCCCGCGTGGCCAACGCCCGGTATACTTCCAGGGAAATGCCCTGTTCAGTGAAGTGTACGGATCCGTCGGCCTGGCGGTATCCGCTCGACGAACTCGTCCCGCTTCGGCTTGGCCGACACGCCCGCGACCTCACACACCTCCTTGATCTGGTCCTTCCGCATATAACCCAGCAGGTCTTCGGGCTTGGCTCGACGTGCCTTCCGCAGCACCGACTGCATCGCCTCGGCGCTGCGACGATCCACGCCGTCAATCCCCAGATCATCCACGATCTGCTTGAGGTCATCACGGGTGAGGATGGAAAGGATGGTTGTCTTGAAGTTCATTGTCGGTCCAATCATCAATCGTCGGCACCATCTTCGGGCTCATCGTTCTCTTTGCCTGGCTCCGGAAGAGCCAGAAGCTCATCGACGGTCATTTGCGACTTCGTGATATTCGCATGAATCGTAAGCGCAAAAGCTTTGGGTTCGGATAGGTTCCTTGCATACGACTGACCATTCAGGGTGAATTCCCCGGTTTCTGCGATACCGATGTAGAAGATGTCCGACCAGACCTTGCGACCGGGCTGAAGATTCCCACATTCTATTTCCAGCTTGAGCCGATCATCGTTTGCGTCAATATCCACACCACCAGCGTGGCGAATAATCGGGTGGATGTTCTTCATTGCTGGAAAGTCAAATCGTGATCTTCGCTTCTGAGGAGGTTCGGGAATATCCGACGAGTCACAGATGCCAACTCCGTCTCCTTTGGGAATCGTTAGCTCTACACGCACGTCACTTGCGGCAACTTTTCCCTTGTTAGTCACGACGAGACGCACAGAACAAAACAGCCGCCTGACAAATTCGTAATTCGCCAGTTCACGGAAGTATTGCTCGTTGAGCACATGGTTGCTGGCAATGCTCTGCATCGCATCGAGGTCGATGAAGAACGGATTGGTTTGGCGAGGCCGTGACAGCTTCGGAATCTCCTCCATTTCGGGTATTCCACAGAACTCGGCCGACCACGGAATCTTGGTGCCGAGCGAGTGATCCCGATCAATCTCCGCAAACTCGATGGCGAGTTCTGCTTCCGGCGAAATTGCTTCTACCATTACACCCATCTGAGCAGTTTCTTCGGGGGACGCAGGCTTTGTCGGATCGGTGGAACTGCCTCGTCTGACGTAGACCTTCTCTCGCTCCAGCTTGCCGAAGTCTCTCTTGAGATAGAGAGGGCGAGCTTGCAGATCGATTCTGATTACACCGACCTGCTTGCCATCCAATGGACAAGCCTCGTAGCTGAACTGGACCGGGCGATTTGTCAAACTGTTGATGAACTGCTGCAAAGAGTGGTCGTCCAGGTGGTCCGTGATTCCGATGACGTTGCTGCGACCGCCACGAACCTCCTCCACGCCGACGAGAATGTATGCATCCGAGCGCCGCCATGCGTTGGCAAAGCCCAAGATGTCCTTCAGCAGTTCGGCTTTCTCGCTTTCAGTCGCCTTCACGAAGCGATACTGCTCCTTCTTGAAGTCGAGCGTTATGCTCTCTTCCTCGTATAGGAGTCGCTCGACCAGCTTGGCATTCATACCGCTACTCCTCCAGCACCAGCGCCCACATTCGCTTCAAGGGCAGTTCGGCCTGCAACTGATCCGAGAACTTGTCGTAGTTCTTAAAGATCGCCTTGAGCAGATCACCGGAATCCCACAGCCGGATAGAAAAGAAGCTTTGCCGGGCCTCCTGCAACACCGACGACTTGTAGCCTCCCCACGACACGAGCAAACCCTGCTCGGCCCGGAAGTTCTGCAAGATTCCCTGGAGCCCACGAAGGATGTTCACGTCGGCAGGCGAATCCGATGACTTCACCTGGACACACATCCTCGGTTCGCTAAAACCCAGCGGGCCCGAACCGGCCAGGATGTCCACGCCTCCATCAGGTCCAGGCGGCGAGACCCGGGTCAGGTAACCTTCTGCCTGGAGAACGGCGTCCACAAGGTCGGCTAGTCGGTGGCCTGCGTACTTCCGCTGGATGTATTCCAGAAGCTGATCTCGGGCCGCCTGCTCGATGTCGAGGGCTTGGGAGCCATCCTCCTCGACCTCCTGCTCTTCACTCTCGAAGCCCCCAGGATCGGCTTGCCCGGCCAGCACCGCCTTGATGCGCTCCCCCGCATTGTGGCGGCTGATTTGGCAGACCGTCATGAACGCGCCCAGGCTGTAGAGAAGGTCTTGGTCAAACGTGGTCCGGGGAAGGTCCGTGACGAGCCACTCTACGCGCCGAGTGTGCCGAATGCTGTCGCCCAGGTCGGTGCGATACTTGTATGGCCCGATGGCTTTGCCGATGGCGATGGCCGACTGCGTTTTCAGTGGCAGGATGACCAGATCCCCATCCTCGACGCGCCCCCGGAATGCCCATAGCTGGCCGACGTGGTTCCTCGTCGTGGCGGTCGAGGCGTCCGGGTACGTTTGGCGATAGAGGTCGGTGACGGCCTCCCGATCCTGCGCCGGGGCCATGTCGGGCATGTCGACCCAACCGATCACAGCGATGCCCTGATCGATCGCCGTCTGTTCGTTTTCGCCGTGCCGCCCCGCTCGAATCAGCCAGACCGCCATAGTGCCACCCATCCCCAGAGGTAATGTTCACTGCATTGCCGTCAATTTACACTGTTTGGGGGTACGTGCAACCATTTCCACACCCTAACTCCGTCGGAGATGACAAGATCCCCACCCTTCGGCCTTCTAGGAACCTGTGTAACCCAAAGTTGTTCTGCTGCCGGACAATACAACGGTTGTCGGCCGGCGCCGGCTGGAGGCGTTCAAGGAGTTGGGGCGGGAGACCATCCCGGCTGTTATCGCCCACGAGTTGGACACACTCACCAAGTACCTCCAGGCCCAGACCGACGAAAATACGTGCCGTAAGCCCTCTACCCCCTGGGAGGCCCTGGATATCGGGGCCCAGGTCGAAAAGCAGGCCCGCACGCTGGCCAAAGAGGCGCAGAAGGCGGGGCAGAAGAAGGGTAGGGGTCACCGACGCAGCGAGAAGGCGAAACGGTGTGAAACAAATTACCCCAAAGCGAAACGAATCCACCCGCCCCAGTTTCCAGAAGACCATCGCCTTGCTTCCTGCAACGCGCCGATCCCAATCGCGCCCACGATGTGCCCCAAGTTCGCGCGAGGTCGAACTGGGAGCGGTAGAAGGGGCCCGGCTATTGGCCAACGGTGGATCCACCGGCGGTTCTCACCACGGCTGCGGAAACATGATCGTCAGGGTTTCCCACCCATCATAATAGCCGCAACAACAGGCCCGTGCAAGCACACTTGGCCCCGCCCCCAAACCTCCTCAAAACGCCTTCTGCGCCTCCACGCCGCCCTGTTCCGGGGCGGCTTTGTACATCCTATTCAGTTGATCCACCTGCTCTCGTTGGAAATCAACGTTCTGCCGTTCCAGCCCCTGGAGCAACTGCTGCTTCAGCGAGGCAGCTCCCTTAGTAGGCGCACCGGCCGGCTGCTTGGCCTGTTGGGCGGGCTGCGGCGGCGGGACCGCCAGGGAGGTCTGACCGCGGAAGAACGCGTATCGCGACGGCTCGATCTGCGCGATTACCGTCGACGTGCCCCGGATCCCGTCGGCCACGAACACGCCCCGCAGGTCGGTCTCGCCCGAGACGAAGTCCCGGTTGCTGCTGCCGATCACCTTCACGTGTACGTCGCGGAGATAGTTGCCGGCCTTGATATCCTTCACGGTGGTGCGGACCCGGCCCGAGGAGGCGTCCTCCTGCACCTCGACCTTCAGCGGAGTGACCAGCACCAGCCCGCTGGCGTGCAGGCTCTCGCCCCGGCAGACCACCAGGTAGGCGCCCTCTTCCTTCAACGGCAGGGGCAGCTTGTGAGTGCGGCTGCGATAGTCCTTGCCGTCGCCCAACTCGACCGTGGCCTCATGGTAGGGCCGGATCCCCGCCAGGTTGATCTTGGTGATCCCGCCCAGGTTCCGCTTCAACAGGCTGAACTTCATCAGGTCGATCCGGTAGACCTTGGCGTCGCAGGTGGGGATGTTGCGGAACTTCAGCTCGACTTCGGCCGACTCCCCGGGCCGCAGCGTGGTCACCTCGGGCAGCTCGATCGCCTTGCGCGTGAAGTAGCCGATGGCTTCCTTGGCGTCGGCGAAGCGATCCTCCACCCGGGTATACTCCTTGATCGCCTGGGCCGCCTGGCCCAGGCTGTGGTACACCTGGCCCAGGATGTAGATCGCCTGCCACTTATTGCGGCTCTCCACCTCCCGGCCCGTGGTCTTGTCGGTCCGCGTGGCACGGGCCACCTTGCGACACATCTCCAACGCCGCCTTGTGATCGCCGGTGGCGAAGTGGCAGTAGCCGATCACGTACCAGTAGCTGTCCAACAGGTCGCTCTTGGGATAGCGCGTGGCGTACCGGTTACACGCGGCGATGGCCTGTGGATAATCCTCCAGCTCCAGCAGCGCGTTGGCCGCCGAGAAGGCCGCCTGGTCGGCGGCCGGATCTTCCGGATAGGCCGTCAGAAAACTCTCCAGCATGGTCCAGGCCCGCTTCACCAGGTCCACCCGGTTGATCTTCGCCTTGCGCAGCTTTTCGTCCCCGGCCGCCTCGGGCGCCTTGGCATATACCCGCTGGGCCAGGGCGTAGGTGGACCGTGCGATGTAGCCCTCCGGCGGATACTCCCGCAACAGCCGGCCCATCACCTCCACACTGCGGGCGAACTCACCCTGCGACTCCAGGAAGCCGGCCACTCCGCTCTCGCGCATGAAGCTGCTCTCCACCGTGGCCCGGAAGATCAGGTAGCTCCGCTCGTACTCGCCCAGCTCGTGATAGGCCGCCCCAACTTTGACGATCTTGTCGAAGGGGATCTCCTCGGCGGGCCACTTTTCCTTGATGATCTCGAAGTAGCGGACCACCTGGGCAGCGTCCCCCGGAGAAAATGGCGGGCCCAGTTGCAGGTGTACGTCCAGGAGCATCTGCACCACGTGCTTGTAGACCTTCGGGTCCAGGGTCCAGCTCTTGTTTTGCACCAGGTCCGCCAGGTGCTTGCCGGCCGTCTTGGGCTCGCCCTTGTCGAAGTAGTGCTTGCCCAGCTCATAGAATTCCTGGGGCGTCAAACGATACTTGTCCGAACTTTCCGTGCCCAACGGCAGCACGGCCAGCGACTTGGGCTTCGACACCACCAGTTGCTCCGGACGATGGGCGTTGCGGATCACGGTCGGCCCCGCACGGTACTCGCCCGGCAGGTAACCGTAAAGCTCGTAGTGGATCGTGCCGATCGAGCGGCGGTTGCCGATGTAGAACGTGATCTCCCCTGGCGAGATCTCGAACCGCTCGAAGGGACCGCGGACCGACTTCTCGATCACGGTCGTGCCGCTGGGGATCGGCTCGGTCACCACCAGGTACTCCAACTGCTGCTCCGGCGTGTTCGACGCCACGTACTGACGCCAAACGCGCAGCTCGACCAGTCCCCGGCGCCCCACGGGCAATTGTGTGAGCGGATTTCTGAACGTCTTATAGCCGGGACGCAAGATGCCGAACCCCCGGGGAATCTCCCGCCCGTCGACCTCCAGCGGCGCCGGCTGATAAGTGCGGTCGACGCGCCACTCTTGCGTGGTGCTGGCGAGCTTCTCGGCCGCCACGAACCCGCCCAGGATGCACTGGTAGGTGTACCGACCCCGGCCGGCAATCTGGAAATTCACCCGCTGCTTGCCCTCCTTCAACAGCTTGCCCGGCACGTCGATCACCTGCGTGCCGGCGGCCGGGTCGATATCCAGTTCCTTGGCCCGGACGTCGTTCACAAATATCGTCAGCCGGTAACGCTCGCCCTCGAACCGGCTTTGGGAAAACCATTGGCACAACGCCAGCGCCGCCGGCCCGGTCGCCTTCTCCGGCGTCCAGCGGTGGCCCGTGCGATGGGCCAAGAGCCAATCGACCAGCTCCTTGGCCTTGGCCGCCTTGGGGGTCACCTCCTGAATCGCCAAGGCGTAAAGTGCCCTCAACTCCGCCGACGACCTGCTCCAAGGCAGGCTCCTGGCCCCCGACCTCTGACCCCCGACACTCGGCTCCTCATCCAACTTCCGCTCGGCCAGCAGATCCAACAGCTCTCCGGCGGTGGGCTTGCGGTCCATCTGGGCAAAGGCCAGTGCCAGGTAGGCCAAGCCCGCCGGCGAAAGCGACGGCCGGCTGCGATACAGCCGGTTGGCCACTGCAAAGTCGCCCTGGCCCGCCGCACAGAGCGCGTGCAAGAGGATGGCGTGGGTCTCGTAGTCGCTGGTGGCGGTGGCGGCCACCTGGTTTCGGAGATACGCCAGGGCCTTGTTAAAGGTCTCCTCGGACACGGTGTATCCGGCCGCTCGGGCGAGGCTTAGCGCCCAGACGATCCGCGAGCTGATGTATCGCCGGCTGCCGCCGCCCCGTCCGGTCCAACTCCAGCCCCCGTCGTCGTTCTGCGAAGAGACCAACAGACTCACACTGGAGCGGACCCGCGAGTCGAGCGCCCGGGCCTGCGGTTCGCCCGCCATAAAGCCGCGACCGTCGGCCGCGCCCAACAGTTTCTGCAACCCCAACGACGCCATCAGGTCGCCGGTCGTGGTCTCCAGGCCCGAGGCGATCCGGCCGTTGGCAATCTGGCACGGCGGCGCCGGGCCCAAAACGATGTCCAGCAGGCTCCGCTCGACCGTCGGGCCGACCAGGATCTGGAGGCTGGGCGACTGAAGCGGCATCTTCTCGGGGGCCGCTACCCAGGCGGTCGTATCCGAGGTGGCCGTGCCGCTGGCCGTGGCGAACACCTCCATGCCGTGCGGTTTGAGCGGGATCGTCTGCCGCACCACGTCCCGCTGCTGGCCGGCAGCGATGGAAAGCTCGAAACTGACGTTGACCTCGGACGAGTCCGCTTCGGACTCTTCTTGGGCCGTTTCCGCCGGTCGCTGCAACACGGCCTTGAAGACCAGTTCGTGGATCCCCTTGGCCTTCACGTCGACCGTCTTCTTTTCCTCGATCGTCCGCCCGGCGATGGTGGTTTTCAGGGTAACCTCGATCTGCCCTTTCTCTACGGCATCGTTGTGGACCGAGGCCAGGATCTCGGCCCGGTCGCCGTCGGTGAAGCTCATCGGCAGCTTCAACTGGCCGAACAGCTCTTTCTTGACGGTCAGCTCATCGGTGGCCTCGCCGGCCAGGGTCTCGGTCGTAATCCCCTTGGCCATGAACTTCCAGGCGGTCGACCGCTCGGGCACGGTAAGCGTGATGGTGGCCTTGCCGTCGGTGCCGGTCACCACGGCCGGGTTCCAATAGCCGGTCTCCTGGCGCATAAAGCCGCGACCGCCGGCCGCGCCCAACACCACCGCGCCGGCATCGGCCAACTCAGCGACCATCGCCTCGGCCGCCTGACGGTTCCATTCGTCCGCTTCGGGCAGATTCACGTTCTGCATGCTGCCGGCGCCGTTGAGCACGATCACCTGGCCTTGCCGTTGAGCGACCAGGGCGTCCAGGCCGTCGGCGTCGAGCTGCACAAAATAGTGGACATTACCGTTGAAGCTGCCGTTGAAGCCGTTCCCGGCATTAACCTCGCCCAGGGCCGCACCGCCGAACATCGCCCAGTTCCCTCCGGCCTGCTGGCCGTCCCGTGTGCTGTACTGCCGACCGAGGGTCTGCAGGGCGCGGGACGTCGAGGCTCCCTGCGTACCGAACCCACGCCCGCCGAAGCCCATGCCTCCCATGCCGCCGCCCATACCGCCGCCGCCGGCGGTTCTTCCCCGGCTACTCATACGGAGGCCTAGCTCTCCCCGCAGGTCGGTTCCTGCCGTGACGGGTGCGTTCCCTGGCACGGCGGCGTCACCCGCAACGGGCTCCACTGCCGGTTCCGCCGGGCGTGTCGAGGGGGGAATCGCAGCGAAAAGTTCGGCCGTAACACGAGGCGATCTCAGGACCACCTCGCGGCTGGCCTCTTCTTCCGCTTCGACCTCCAACCGGTCGCGCTCCGCCAACAACCGCGGGTTAATCGCCCGGGTCGACGGATTGTAGGCGAACGTGATGCTGGAGGTAGTCCGCACCGCCGACTGCCGGGCAGTGCCCCGGAAGAAGTCCTGGATCGGCGCCACCTGCCACGCGAAACGTTCCAACAGCGACTGCTCGACCATCGCCAGGCTCAGCTCCGCCGCCACCGGGTTGCCCTGCGGATCGGTGGTGGTGATCGTAACCTCCACTTCCTCGCCCGGGCGGACCGGACCCTTGGCGGGATCGTCGCGACCACCGGTCGCGGCTTTATGGACGTCGGCGCGACCGGCGGCGGCGGCTTTATTGACGGTAATCTCTACCCGCAGATCCCGCTGCACCGTAAACGGGCTGGAGGCCGCATGAAAACGCCTCAGCGGCTTCTCGTCCCGCTTCTCGTCCCGGGGATCGGTCATCACGGCCACGGCCAACTCGAAGTTCGGGGCCAGCCGGGCCACCATGGGGATCTTCAGTTCGTTCGCACCTTTGCTCAGTTTCACGAGCTTGTAGTCCAGTACCCGGGCGCCCTGGAAGGTTATCAGCGCCAAGGCCGGATCCTCCCGCCAGTGCAGCTTCACGGCGGCCGTGTCGCCCACCTTGTAAGTATGCTTGTCGGCCAGGATCCGCAGCCTCACCTGGTCCTTGTCGTCCGAGATCTGCACCACAAACTGACCCGAGATGGGGTTCTTGAACCGGTCGGTCCCCTCGGCCCGCAGCACGTAGCTGCCTCCCTTTTCCAGCTTCAGCGTCTGCCGTGCCGTGCCGTCCTTCTCGGCCGTCTCCAACTCATGCTCCTCGACCAGCCGCTCGCCGACCTTGCCCTGCACGGTGGTCCGCTCGAGCACCTTCAGCGAGAGCTTCCGGCCGGCCGGCTTGCCCTCGGCGTCGTTGGCGGTAATCGTGGCCTCGAACGTCTCGCCGGCCACGTAGACACCCCGGATGGTCCCCACGCCGACCGAAAACCCCTGGGCGGCCAGCACGAAGTTCACCGCCGTCCGCAGATTCCGCTCCCGCAGCTCAACCACCAGCGGCAGCACCTGGGTCTCGGCGAACTCGCGGGTGGGCAGCTTGAACTTCACCTCGCCCTTCTCGTCGGTGGTGGCCGTGTGCAGCCTTTCGTCGGCCAGCTTGTAACTGATCTCGCGCCCGGCCAGCGGGGCCCCGTAATAATAGGCCGCCTTGATGGTGCCCTCGATCTCCTCGCCCCGGTAGTAGACCTTCCGCGGCGTGTCGATCACCAGGCGGACCGGCTCCAACTGGTACTCGTGTACCAGAAACGTACCCTGGTAGTTCTTACCCTGCCGGTCGCGGACCAGCACGCGATACTGGCCCTGGGGACTGGTGGCCGGAAGCACGAAATGCGTGTGGAAGCTGCCGAACTCGCTCAGCTCGACTTCCTCCTGGCGGACCAGCCGGTTGCGGCCGTCGAAGACCTCCACCGTGTACTCCTTGTCCTTCTGGATCGTGTACGCGTCGTCGGCCGCGTGGCGCAGCAGCCCGCGCAGATGGACGATCTGTCCCGCCCGATAGGCCGGCCGGTCGGTGTAGATGTAACCCTTGTCCGACAGTCCCCGGGCAACACCCACGCCTTTCAGCCCCACCACGTTCGAGGCCACGTTCCCGTCGGCTATGGCAAACACCCTCACGTCGGCCGCACCCTTGAGTTCCTTGTACGACTTCTTCAGCACGCCGTCGTCGCCGGTGGCCGCCTCGGCAAACACCCGGCTGCCGTTGGAGATCAATAGCCGCACCTTCGGCCAGGGCTTGCCCGTGAGCATGTTCTCGGCAAACACGAATACCTCGTCGCGCGAGCTTTTCACGATCACGTCCAGGTCGCTGCGGATCACCAGCGTGGTCGTCTCCAGCGTCTTGCTCGAGACGGTCACGGCTAGTACCCCCGCCTCCGATCCCGGGCCCAAGGCCACCTCGACGGTGCTCTGGAGTTCCTGATACTTCGCAAACTCGGGCACGGTAAACTCGAAGGTTTCGTCCGGGTCGATCAGCGCGATGTCCAACTGCTCCACGCCCCGGGCCAGGTGCATCTTGCGGAAATAGGTCTCCATGTCCACCTTGTACGCCCGCACGGTCACCGTCTCGATGTTCCGCGTGGTCAGTTTCAGCTTGGGCGTCTCGTCGCCGCGGAATACCCGCTCGGTGGCCACGGTCATGGTCTTGGCCGTCAATCGCGCGATGGCCTGGCGTGCCGGCGAAGCGTAGCTCCCCCAGGTGACCTTGCGGTACTCTTCGAGGGCGTCTTCCAGCTTGCCCAGCTTCTGTTCCAGCGTTTCGCCGAGCATAAACTGTCCCTGCGAGGACTCGTTGGTCTTGGGATACTTCGATACCAGCCGCCGCCAGTCGGCCATGGCTTGGTCCCACTTCTGCTGCTGGTGGTTCATCCAACCGAACTGGTAGAGCACGCTCGCGTTGCGCTTATCCAGCGGGTACTTCGCCAGAAACTCCGACCACAGCTTCCGCGCGGCCGCGTACTGCTCGGCCTTGCGTTGCTCGTCGGCCATCAGGTACTCGGTGTTGATGATCTGGGTCTGCACGGTGCTCCAACCCTTGTGGGCCGGGTGCTTGGCCAGATACTCCCGCCAGGCCGCCAAGGCTTCGGTGAATTTCTTCTGCAACTGGTACGAACGGCCCAACAGGTTGCGGGCCTCGGGCACCTCCTGGCGGTCCTCGTACCGCTGCTCTGCCAAGAACCTCTTAAGCGCCGCCACCGCGTCCTCGTAACGGCCCCGGTGTACGTTGCTCAGGGCGATTTCCAGGTGGGCCTGGCTGGCCAGCTTGTGATCCGGATACCGCTCGATGAACGCCTCCAAGGCCGCGGTGCCCAGGCTCAACTGCTCGTTGTTCTCCGGCTTGGGTGTCTTCCAGGTCCGCGAAAGCTGGAAGGTGGCCTCCGCGATCCGCTCCGACTTGGCGTCGGGGTACTTGGCCAACAGGTCCTGCCAGGTCCGTCGCGCCTCCTTCAACTTCCCTTCCGCCAGCCGGCACTCGCCCAGCCGGTACCGTGCCTCGACGTTCAGCGGACTTTCAACGTGATCCTTGATGAACTTCTCAAACAGGCTCGCCGCCGGTCCGTACTGCTTCAGGTTCTGCTGACATTGGGCCACCAGCAACTCCACCTCGGTCCGCTTCTCGGGCTTCGGCCCCACCTCCAGCGCCTTGTTGAAGAACTCCAGGGCCTTCTTGTAGTCCGGTTTGTCCTCTTCCTTGGGCGGCTTGAAGTATGCGTCGGCGAACTCCAGATAGATATCCGCGATCTGCTGCTTCCGGTCGGCCGAGAGCAAATACTCCGCCTCCGTCCGTACGATCAGCTCCGCACTGCGAAAATCGCCCTTTCGGGCCAGCGCCAATGCGCCCGCCAGCCGGCCCCGGCGGGCCCACCCACTCTCGGGAAAATCCTTCTGCAACTGCCCGAATACCTTCGCCGCCCGGTCGTACTCTTTGTGCAGAAAGAGCGCCCGGCCCTTCAGATACGCCAGATAGTCCTTCGGCGCCTGCTCAGCCCCGGCCGCCCGATCGATCGCCTCGACCGCCTCCGCATACTTCCGATCCTGCATCAATTGCCGAATCTCTCCCCCCACCAGGGGCACATCGGCCGACGCCTGCTCCCCAGTCGCATCGGCCGGGACGGCTTCAGCAGCAAGAACCGACATTGCGGGCAACATAATCAGGGCCAAAAAGACCAAAACGAGTGGATACCGGGCGGATTTCATAGGATCTCTCCTTCTGGACTGGAGGAGGCCGATCTGCCGTCGACCGCTGAACATTGTTCCGGAACCGGGCCGTGCTGCGCCAAAGCCCTTGGTAGATAATACCTTACAGCCCCAAGCTCTCCGCGCGCACCAACCTGCCCCCTTAGACGCCCCAGCAACCCGTTTGGTTCCCGCCTTCTCGCCTTTGACGGACCACTACCCTCTCGTACCCTCTCGATCCATCTGGACGAGGTGTGATGGCAATCGGTTTCCTCTCATGCCCTGCGTGCCAGAATCACCGAGTCCATCTCCTCGCCGTTTAGCCGCAACTCGGCATCGCAGAACCCGGCCGCCTGCAGGTCTTCCGCCAACTCCTCAAACGTGAACGTCCCGCCCGACTCCGTGTTGACCAGCATGTTGATCGCAAACAACGCCCCGAACAGCGGCTGCGTCCGTGAGCCTTCCATCACCACGTCGCGGATCGCGATCCGCCCCCCCGGCTTCAGCGCCCTGTAGACCTTCGCGAACAGCTCCCGGTTGTGTTGCCGCGAATGCTGGTGAACGATCGCACTGACCCAGGCGAAGTCGGCGCCGCCCGGCAGATCGTCTCTGTAGAAATCGCCCGACACGAACGCCACCCGCTGGGCAAACTCGCCGCCGGCAATCCGCTCTCGGGCCTGCTGGATGGCGTCGGGCAGATCGAAGATCGTGGCCCGCGAATCGGGCACCGCCCGAAGAAACGCCAACGTCCACGTGCCCGACGCACCGCCCACGTCCAGCAGGTGTGCAAACTGCGGGGGGTGGAGCCGGGCAACCAGCTCGTCGGCCATCGGACCCGAGACCGTGTGCATCGCCGCAATGAACGCGGCCCGGTCGGCATCCGCCCCCCGGATACTCGGCGGCCGAGGGCAGGGGATGCCCGCCTTGGCCACCCACGCCAACTGCGACCAGCCCCGCATGATGTTCATCCGGTGCCGGATCATCGGCAACACGCTCTGGGGACTCCCCTCCGTCAGCCAGGGGCGCAATTCGTCGGCAACCGCGTACTGGTCGCCTCGTTTCTCCAGCAATCCCAGGGCGGCAACCGCGTCCAACAACATGGCCGTCGCCCGCCGGTCCGACCCCAACAGCTCGGCCAGCCCACCGGCCGACGCCGCCTCCCGGCCGAGGATCGTAAACAGGTCCAACTCGGCCGCCGCCCCCACCACGCAGGCCTCCTGAAACCCGCCCGACATCTCCAGGACCCGTTGCCCGTCCGGTCGTGTCTCGTTCATCGCCGTCTCCCGGGTTGAAACTGCCGCCGCCAGGCGGGGCCGTTGGTACGTCGAGGCTGCGTGACGGGTGCCGTGGGCAGCTTGTCTGCCCTTGCCCGGCAGTGGCGGACAAGCCGCCTCCCATCCCGCTGGCCGAATTTCACCCGAAAAGCCGCGTTTTTTCAAGCCGGAGCATGACGAAAACAGGGGGACAGGTCCAATCTGTGGGAAGCACCCCCCGGGCAGTTGCGGGCAAATTGGACCTGTCTCCGTTTTCCGCAAGACTCGGTTGGGCACGGTTTTCTTGCTGTTTTCCGGCCGGGGCCGGGCTAGAATAGCAGAAGAGGTCCGGCTCCTCCTCCCTTGGCCGATCTGTTGGGCCCGTCTCTTTCGCTCTCGGAGATCCTTCCCGTGCCAATCCGCAGTCTGCCCGTTGCCGTGATGCTCGCGCTTTGTTTGGCGACCTCCGCCCCCGCTCAGTTCAAAGAGGGCGACCCCGAGGGCGCCAAGCTGGGCGAGGCCCGTCTGCAGCGACTGAAAGTCGGCATTATCGTCACCGCCGCCGGCGGGCCCTGCCGGGGAATCGTGGGCTACATGGCCGTCCCCGACGACTGGCCCGAACAGGAAGTCCGCATCGTCGAGGAAGACGTCTCGCCGGGAGTAAGGGTCACCTACCGCCAAATCGACGGCATGGCCAAGGCCATGCGGGTCAGCATGCCCTTCATCCCGGCCGGCCAGGAGGCCAAGGCAGTCGTTACCTTCGAGGTCCGCCGCCGCCCCACCCTGCCGCCGGCCGACACTTCCGTCTACGTCATGCCGGACGTGAAGAAAATGGACCGCAAGCTGCGGATGTTCCTGGCCCCCAGCCCCAGGATCGAGAGCCGCGATAGAAAGATCCGCTCGCTGGCCAGACAGATCGGCGCCGACGAAGAAAGCGCCTGGAAGAGGGTCGAAGCGATCTACGATTGGGTCCGCGAAAAAGTAGAATACAAATTCGACAAGAACCTCAAGGGCGCGCTGATTGCGTTGAATACCGGCGTGGGCGATTGCGAGGAGCTGACTTCGCTCTTCATCGCCATCTGCCGGGCGGCGAACGTCCCCGCCCGAACCGTCCACGTCCAGGGTCATTGCTACCCGGAGTTCTACCTCATGGACGAAAAAGGCAAGGGCCACTGGTTCCCCTGCCAGGCGGCGGGCACCCGGGCCTTCGGCGAGATGCCCGAGTATCGACCGATCCTCCAAAAAGGCGACAGCATCCGGCCCCCACACAACCGCCGCATCCCCAAACGCTATCTTGCCGACTATCTCACCGGCACCGGCGGACAGCCCCAGGTGAGATTCATCCGCCGGCTGGTGGCGGAGTAGGGGCGGGAGGCAGGAATCAGGGGTCAGATAGGCGCGTTGCCGCCTTTTCTCCTCTCAGCAAAAAACCCGTCGACTCCGCACGCGGAGCCGACGGGCTTAACAGAGGTTGGCATGTTCGCTTCTCGACCGGGAATCCCGTCAGACGCCAGGACCTCGCTGCCCTGACTCCTGACCCCTGCCCCCTGCCCCCCGATCAATACATCTCCTCACCGCCGGGAGGGCCCGCCGGTGCCTTATCTTCCTTCGGCTTCTCCGCCACCAAGGCGTCGGAGGTCAGCAGCAGCGTGGCCACGCTGGCGGCGTTCTGCAACGCCGTGCGGGTGACCTTGGTCGGATCGATCACCCCGGCCTTGACCAGGTCCTCGTACTTCTCCGAGGACACGTTGTAACCGATCGCCCCGCTGGCTTCGGAAACCTTCTCGCAGATGATGCCGCCGTCCTTGCCCGAGTTGGCCGCGATCTGCGTGACCGGGGCCCGGCAGGCTCGCCGCACGATCTCGTAGCCCATCTGCTCGTCGTGGCTCAGCCCGTTCGGCTTCAGCGAGCCGGCCGCCCGCAACAACGCCACGCCGCCGCCGGGCACAATGCCTTCCTCGACCGCCGCGCGGGTAGCGTGCAGGGCGTCCTCGACCAGGGCCTTCTTTTCCTTCATCTCGCTCTCGGTCGCCGCGCCCACGTTGATCTTGGCCACCCCGCCGGCCAGCTTGGCCAGCCGTTCCTCGAGCTTCTCGCGGTCGTAGTCGCTGGTGACGTTCTCGATCTCGCGCCGCAACTGTTCGATCCGGCCCTTGATCTCGGCGCTCTTGCCGGCGCCCTCGATGATCGTGGTGTTGTCCTTGTCGATCACGATCTTCTTTGCCCGGCCCAGGTCCGTGACCTTCACATTCTCCAGCTTCTTGCCCAGGCTCTCAAAAAACACCTCGCCGCCCGTGAGAATGCCGATGTCTTCCAGCATCGCCTTGCGGCGGTCGCCGTAACCGGGGGCCTTCACCGCACAGACCTTGAAGGTTCCCCGGAGCTTGTTGATCACCAGGGTAGCCAGGGCCTCGCCCTCAATGTCCTCGGCCACCAACAACAGCGGCCTGCCCGCGTTGACCACGGCCTCCAACAGCGGAACCAGCTCCTTGATATTCGAGAGCTTCTTCTCGTGAATCAACACGTAGACGTCTTCCAACACACATTCCATTTTCTGCGGATCGGTCACAAAGTAGGGCGAGAGATAGCCGCGGTCAAACTGCATCCCCTCTACCCATTCTACCTCCGTGGCCAGGCTCTTGCCCTCGTCCACGGTGATCACCCCGTCCTTGCCCACCCGCTGCATCGCGTCGGCCAGGATGTTGCCGATCTCGGGGTTGTTGTTCGACGCCACCGTGCCTACGTTGGCCACCTTCTCCCGGCTGTCCTTCACGGCTATCGACATTTTCTTCAACTTCTGGGCGATGTCTCCCACCGCCTTCTCGATTCCCTGCTTCAATTGCACGGGATTCACGCCGGCCACAACCGCACGCAGCCCCTCGTTGAATATGGCCTCGGCCAGAAGCGTGGCCGTGGTCGTGCCGTCACCCGCCACGTCGCTGGTCTTCGAGGCCACCTCGCGCACCATCCTGGCGCCGATGTTCTCGAAAACGTCCTCCAGGTCGATCTCCTTCGCCACCGTCACCCCGTCCTTGGTAACCGTCGGTGAGCCGAAACTCTTCTGTAGGATCACGTTGCGTCCGCGCGGCCCCAGGGTAACCTTCACCGCCTGGGACAACTTGGCCACGCCCCGACGCATCGCATCGCGGGCTTCCTGGTCGAAGGCAATCATCTTGACCATTAGATGTCTTCTCCTTACTACGCTTGGGCGAGCGGGCTCGCCGCCAATGGTTTGTGGGGTTTCTCGGCTACCCGCGGCAACCAAGAGAGAAATGTGTTCTCCGACTATTACGCCTACTCGATCACCGCCAGGATGTCTTCTTCGCGCATCAGCATCAATTCTTCGTCGCCCAGCTTCAGCGGCTCGCCGGCGTAGGAGCTGAACAGCACGCGGTTGCCCTTCTTCACCTGCAGGGCCTTCCGCGTCCCGTCGTCCAGCAGGCGGCCTTCACCGACACTGAGGACCTTTCCCCGTGCCGGCTTGTCTTTGGCCGAATCGGGCAACACGATGCCACCGGCGGTGACCTCTTCCGCGTCCTCCCGCCGCACCATTACCCGGTCGCCCAAAGGCTGGATCTTCATCTTGCCAGCGGTCGATTTCTTGCCCGATTTCTTCTTCTTCGCCATGCTTGCTGACCTCCGGAAGTCTGTGAGATTAACTATCCTCTCTGGACGGCCCACATTCACCAACGCGGCCATCGAGGCATTTGGCTGCCAATTCGGCGCGCAGATAACACCATGGCGGTTGGGAAAGCAATCGGCGCGCCAAAGCGCGCCTGTGCAGTAAGTCTCGCCTGTACAACACTTTAGCAATCTCCGCCGCCGGCCTCCACGCTTTTCCACCCGCCAAGCCAGGCAAAACGCCCTATGGATCAGCCCCAAACCCTGCCATTTTGACAGGCCCCCCCGGCGCGTCTGCCGGCCGCGGGTGGCCCACTTTTCTAGCTGGGATTATTCGTAAGGTGCCACGGCCGTGCCGGCCGTGCGGTGTGGGTAGCGAAGCAGGGAGATCTGTGGCACGGCTGACACAGCCGTGGCACCCGTAAACTCGCTCGTCGATGTCTTTACGAATAATCCGGGCTATCCGGGTCGCGAAGCGACAAGAAAGACCGGGGCGGAGGTCCCCACTGGGAAGATGCTCCTTTTCGGACTTCTGGCTGCCTGACGAGGTTTCTTGTGCCTTCGGCGCCCGGCGAGCGCCAAGCGGTTTTCGTGGTCCTGCGGCGCGACCACCGGTCGCGGCTTTCTGGTCCGACATCACGACAGCCGCTCGATGATCCGATCCACGTCGTACACGCAACCGCCCCAGGTGCCGCCGCCTAGTCGTTGCAGCGCGGCCCAGAGACGCGTCTCGGCCGGAAGTTTCGGATCGGGCGATAGCTCGGGGTGCGGGTCGCGCTCGGCCAGGATGCGAGTGCCCTCTTCGGGGCCGAACTCGCCATCTGCATCGCCGACCAGGTCCACGCTCCCCTCCAGTCCCTTGCAGTCGATCACGATCCGAACCCGGTCGCCCTGGCGGACCTTCGCCAACGGGCCCCCCGCCATGGCCTCCGGACCTACCAGCCCGATGCACGCGCCGGTGCTCACGCCCGAGAACCGGGCGTCGGTAACCACCGCCACCTCGTGGCCCCATGAAAGGTATCTCAACGCGGCAGTAATCTGGAAGATCTCCGGCATCCCGGCCCCCACCGGACCCTGGCCCATCAATACCAGCACGTCGCCCGGCTCGATGGGTCGCCGGGTACCCCCTGGGTGCTGGCCCTTTACCGCCGCAATCGCGTCGGTTTCGCGGACAAACACCCGCGCCGGCCCCGTCTTGCGGTATACGCCGTCCGGGTCGACCACCCGGGCGTCGATCGCGGTGCTCTTGATCGCCGATCCGTCGGGTGCCAGGTTCCCCCGCGGAAAGCAGATGGTGCTGGTCACGCCGAGTCCTTCGGCCCGCCGCGGAGTCATGATCACGTCGCCCGGATCCACGCCGTCGCAGTCCGTCAACCGCCTTCGCAGGGCCTCCCGCCGCGGCGAGGTCTCCCACCACTGTAGAACCTGGCCCAGCTTCTGCCCGGTAACGGTCATGGCGTCGAGCTCCAGCAGGTCCATCTCTCGCAGCCGCAGCATCACCTCGGGCACGCCTCCGGCCAGGTAGACCCGGATGGTCGGATGCCCCACCGGCCCGTTGGGCAACACGTCGACCAACCGCGGCACGCGGCGGTTCACGTCCGTCCAGTCGTCTACGCCGGGCCGCTTCAGCCCGGCCGCATAAGCCACCGCCGGCAGGTGCAGCAACATGTTGGTCGAGCCGCCAAAGGCCGCAAACACCGCCATCGCGTTGCGGACCGAGGCGTCCGAGAGCAGATCTCCCATCTTCATTCCCGCGGCGTCCAGCTTCATCAGTGCCTTGGCGCTGCGGCGGGCGACGTCCAGCCAGATGGGCTGCCCCGAGGGGGCCAGCGCCGAATGTGGCAGGGCCATACCCAACGCCTCGGCGACCACCTGCGACGTGGCCGCAGTGCCCAAAAAGTGACAGCCCCCGCCCGGCGATGCACACACCCGACACCCCAACACCGACGCCTCCTCCAGGCTCAATTCACCCCGGGCGAACCGCGCGCCGATCGACTGAATCTTGCCCGTATCCTCGCCTTCGCTGGGCGGCAGGGTCACCCCGCCCGGCACCAGCACGCACGGCAAGTCGTGAGAACCCGCCAGGGCCATCATCATCGCCGGCAGCCCCTTGTCGCAGGTGGCCACCCCCAACACACCCCGCGCGTTGGGAATCGAGCGGGTCAAGCGTCCGAAGACCGACGCCGCGTCGTTGCGATAGGCCAGGCTGTCGAACATCCCCGGCGTACCCTGGGTGCGGCCGTCACACGGATCGGTGCAGTGGCCCGCATAGGGCACACCGCCGGCCCGTTGGAACTCCTCGGCGGCCGCCGCCAGCGCCAGCCCCAACTCATAGTTGCCCGTGTGATAACCCAACGCCCGCGGAGAACCGTCCTCCGCCCGCAGACCGCCCAAGGTGCTGAGCATCACGAACTGCGGCCCGGCCAGCATCTCCGGGGGCCAGCCCATCCCGGCGTCTTCGGTCATCCCGAAGGCATCGCCGCTGGGCCGCCCCAGGAGCATCTCGGCGGTAAGCGGCAGCTTGCCCCGCGGACCCGGCCCGTGCGTGACCACCGCCCAGAGCGAGCGATCCCCGCAGTCGAGTATCTCGCCCAACTCAAAATGTGACGTCATCTGAAACTCCTCGCGGGGTTAACGGCCCGTTGAAGGACAGTGTGCCACGGCCGTGACGGCCGTGCTGGAGTGGAGCTTGGCAGCCGCCGGCACGGCGGTCAGTCTCCGCTCGGTTTGCCCCGTGGCCCACCATCCCATTGTCGCCACCGCCACCCGAAGTGCAACGCCGCCGCCGGAATCCCGCCCCGCCACCTGCCCGCCCGACGTTTGACTTGTTTGCCCGAAATCCTACAGTTAATTAGGCACTTCTTTGCGTCCAGCGACCGCTGCAATTCTCCGGAATAGACCGATTCTGATGGAACCGCTCTGCCACCTCCTGAGTTCTCTGCTGCTGCTGGCCGCTGCCGCCGTTCAGCAGGTCGACGCGCCGTCCGGCCGGCACGACGTGCCGGAGCAATACAACCGGCTGGACCGGACCCAACAGCACCAGTGGATCCGCGATCTGCTCGGCCGGCTGGATCGGGCCAGCCGCCTGGTGCTCCCGCCCGGTCAGGCCGCCAAGCAACAGGCCCGACACGCGACGCTGCTGAGCCAACCGGCCATGGACCCGCCGATCGCGCGCTCAGATCTGCTCTATCTGCTCCGCCAGACCGACTTTCGCGAAAAGCAGGCCATCGAGCGGCTCGCCCGGCGATTCCGCATTCGGGTATACGACACCTTCCGGCTGCGACGCGACGAGTTCACCCGCCGCCGCGCCGCGTGGGATCGGACCCTGGCCTCCTGGCAGGCAGCCGGCAGCCCCTTCGGCCAACAACACCGCCTGATCGGCTGGCTGGAGGCGGCCGTCCGCAACTCCACCCCCGGCTCGGTCGCTCCCCTGCCGCCGATACCCAGGTTCGATACACCCAAGTTCGATCCGCCCGAACTCGAACGGCTCGCGCCGCAAACCCCCGTCGAGAAGATCGAGCAAACCGAACCGCTACCCGTCCAGCCCGAACCGGTCCCCGTAGTTCCCCACCATCCGCCCCAGCACCGCTCACCCGCCCGGCCCGCTGCGAACCACGGCCCCTCCGCGGCGCCCGTTCGCCGGCCAGCCCTGTTGCCGCTGATCGCAGAGCAATCCGCCCCGATCGACGTATCCCCGATACAGACCCCGTCGCGCAACGTGGCCTTCGTCCCCGGCGTGGGGCCCCGCCGCGCCCACGCGCCGCTGCCGAAGATCGCCGCCGAAGAGCTTTCCAACCTCCTGCCCTCCGATCGAACCGTACCGCTGCTGCCTTCGACCACCCCGGGCGGCCTCGCCGCGCCCGGCCCACCGCTGACCACGGCGGACCGCAGCAGGCAGCCGCCCTCTCGCAGCATCGGCCGGCCCGCCGCGCTGCCGACGAAGTTCGATCTGGTGCCACCTGCAGCGTATCCGGCGGTCAGCCAATCGCCAAAGCCGCACCGAGTCAACCTTGCCGAATTGGGCAGCCGCATCGCCGGACTGAACCTGACGCTGCAAACGCTTGAAGTCCAGCTCGACGAAAACCACGGCTGGAACGCCCGACGGCTCGGCCCCCTGGTCGACCGGCTGGCCTTGCTGGTGATCCGCAGAAACGACCTGGCCGTGTTTCACGAACTGATCTCCTCCCGCGAACGGGCGATGGTGGGCCGGCTCGAGTCGTCCCAGGCAACCATCTCCCAGTTGGCCGCCCGGATCTTTCAGGCCCGCAACCGCGCCGCCGGGCCCGGCTTCATCGGCACCCAGGCCCAGCGCCGGGCCGAACTGGAGGCCCTCGACGATCTCTCTCGCCAACTGGCAGAAATGGCCTCCCGGAAATAGCCCCGCGGCCCACGGGGCCCACGGCACGCCCCGCGCAACCGCTTGACACCTCCCGCCCAATCCAGGTAAAATGCGGCCGGGCAAGGGAAGAGGCACAAGGAGGACCATCCCATGCGGTCCGCACACATCTTGTCGCCGCTGGCGGCATCGGTCCTGCTGTGGCTTGCGGCTGCCGTGGCCCCTGCACAGCAGGTCACCGTCGGCACACCGTTCCACGCTGTCAACGACAGCTTCTTCGAGCGAATCGGCACCAACTGGGGATTCAACTACAAGGGATTCCACGCCACCTTCGGCGGCCCCAACATGGCAGTGCCCCCCTTCGGGAACTTCGATCCAAGCGCCGGAATCAACGGCGGATGGTCCCGCCAGGGCGGCGCCTTCAACGGATTCTTCAATTTCGCCGCCGGACAAGGATTCCGGCAGAGCTTTGTCAGCCAGACCCCCAGCATAACCCTGACCAACGGCTACCCCGGCTACTTCTCAGACACGTCGCAAAGCCCCTTCGTAGTCGGCGTGGTCCCCATCGTCGGTGGCTTCGTGCCCGGCTTTCCCATCGGTACGCAGCCCTATTACACCACGGGCTTCCCTGGTTATCCCATGTCCCCGCCCATGCAGCCGATCCCGCAGGGCAATCCCCGGGTGCGGGCGATGCTCGGTCAACTCGCCGGCGGCAACCCGCCAGAGCCGTTGCTGGCCGGACTTCCCGGCGGCGGCCCGGCACCTCCCCGCCCTCCCCAGCCGCAGGCCCCCGCCCGCCCGGCTGCGATCGATACTGACCCCTCGATGCAAAAGCTGGCGGCGGCCCAGTCTAGCTCCGCGGGCCGCGCGGTCCCCGGCGTGGCCGAGGCCCGGCGGCTGCGCCAACTAGAACAGGCGGCCGGGAACGACGAGGCCGCCGTGCTCTACGAGCACGGCCTGACCGCCGAAGACGGCGGCAAGCCCGGCGTGGCCAAGATCTACTACAACCGGGCGCTGAAGCTCGCCAACGGCCAGCTCCGCAGCCAAATCCTCGCCCGGCTGAAGGCCGTCAGTTCGGCGGACACTCCCAAATAGCCGTAGTTTGTAGGGTGCTTGCCACGCGTTGGCCGACGCAGCATGGCCCAAACTCCACGTGCGTGCGAGCACGCACCCTACTGGCTTCCCAGCAGGGCGAACCGAACGAGGCCCACCTTTCTGGTTTGGAAGCATAGAGACTCATGCGCCAGTTCACGCTCACTCAGCTTCTGATGGCAGTCTGGCTCGTGGCCATAGGATTGACGTTCCTCAGAGCAGAGGGCTGCGGCCAACGTTTCACCATGGTCGGCTGTCTGGCGTTTTCACCGGACGGGAAGCATCTGGCTGTGGCCCGATACGATGCACACGACGCAAGAACTCCCATGAAGTGCTACAAGGCCAACGTGTGCCGCACGGTCAGTGTGTTGGACGTGACGACGGGCTCGACGGAACGAATAGTCGAGCAGGACTTGCGCCGCGGGAACAAAGGACCGGCTTTCGGCCTTTGGTGGCTAGGCCGAAATTCGATTGGCTTCGGCGCGACGTCTAAAGCGCTGCTCGTTCAGCAATTCGGCGGCGGCGAAGTCAGACTCTATAATCGCGACTCGGAAAAATGGCGACGCCCGTTCGCAGGAAACAATCAGCATTCAATGAACATGGCAATCAGTGCGGACGGAACCATTCTGGCAACTGGGCATTGGGACGGTGCCGCCCTCTGGGACGTGGCGTCCGGCGAGAAACTCCAGCTCATAGCGACCCAAGCCAGCCCGTTTCTCGGAGGGCCGCTGTTGGTGATCTCTGCGGACAACAAGATGTTGGCTACGGCCGATTACGCCAGCGTACGGCTGTGGAACGTCACAGACGGATCCCGTCGGGACGCCGCCCCTGAACTGTCTGACCCAAGGGAATCGGAAGCGTTGGCATTCTCCCCCGTCGGCCAGACTATCGCCGTCGCCTGCCGCGGTGGATTGCACGTCTACGACTTGGAGAACTCGCAAAACACCGAGCTTCTCTCGGGGATGTGGGTATCCCGGATCGCGTTCTCTCCGGACGGCAAAACCGTGGCCGCTGCCCACGACGACGGGGTTAGGCTGATCGACGTGGCTACAGGCCAGACGCTGGGGGACATATCGTGCGAGGGCTCTGTCTCTTCCATAGGATACTCGCCAGACGGTGAGCTAATAGCAGTGGGGGACCATAGTGGCGACCTCACGTTGTATGATGCCGCTACTCGGAGACATGTCAGGACCCTGGCCGTTGCCGGCAGGACGCGCCACTCGTGGACACTATCTGCCGTAGCCTTGCTCGTTTGGCTGTTCGTTTGCTATCGGATCTGGGTCCGGAGAAACAGACTTCCGGACCGCCGAACGACATCTCCCGGACAACCAGAGTGACAGGCTGGCTGGCCGCCAAAGACATCGCCAACGTGGCCCGGCCACGCCCGGGTTGTCGGGCTCCGCTGGCCGCCGTAGAATAGCCCTCTATTGGAATACCGCTATTGCCGAAGGCCCCAAGGCCTTCCGGCTTCACCATTCTTTCCGACGCCTTGTGCGGAAGAACAGCCGTTTGTCCGCGTTTGTCGCCAACCTGACACGTGGAAAGTCAGGTTAGCCGCCCGAGAAACGGACCCCAGGGAGCCGTCAATGGCTACTGACCCCATGAGCCCAGAAGTCCTGGTTTCGCTCAACAACGAGATGGAAGCCGCCGCGATCATCAACGCCTTGGCAGATCACGGAATCCGCGCCAAGGAGATCGGGAGTTACACCGCCGGTTTCAAGGCGGAAGCACCCGGTCAGGTCAGCGTGGTCGTGGCACAAGCCGACGCAACCCGGGCGCAAAAGGTCTTAGCCGAAATCCGAAGGGACTTTGCCGAAATCGATTGGTCGACGGTTGATTACGGCGGTGACCAACCACCATCAGATCAGAAAGATCGCCCAACCGGCACGGATACCGGCACGGACACCGGCGCGGTCGACCGGTGCCGCCGCACCGGCGCTGAACAAGAACACCGCCGGTTTCAGTTCGGCATCGCCTCGCTGTTGGTGCTGCAAACGGTCGTCAGCGTAGTCCTGGCACTTTGGAGATCATTGGGAGCGGGCACATTGGGTATGCTGGTCCTGTTTGGCGTCCTGCTCGGTACACCCATTCTGATCTTGGTGGTCGGTACTGTAAGTATCGCATCTGACCTGAATCGTGCACGCGAGACTTGGGTCCGCGTGGGTCGGCTGCTGAGTGTCGGATTCGTAGTGATCGCTCTGCCCCTGCTGATCCTGATAGTCCTGGAGATTCTGGACGTCACTTTCTGAGCACGGCCGGCAACGGGAGGGTTCCGATCATGCTGCAATTCATGGTTCTTCTCACGTCCCTATTGCCCGCCGGCCCCGCTGGCGCCGGCGAGCCGACCTCCGTCAAGCTGGACGGCCAGACCTACGGGGCGCAGGCGGACGATATTGGACCGATCGGCGGTGGGGCGGGCTACTCCAGGATCGTCACCGAAGGCGATTTTGTCGCCAACAACCTCGATGAGTTGCTCGACGCCCTGGCCAAGGCCAAGCCTGGCCAGACCGTCTTCATCCCCGGCCAGACCGAGATTGACTGCACGGCCCGGGTCTACATCGAGCAGCTTGTAATCGAACTCCCCGGCGGCGTGACCCTGGCCGGCAATCGCGGCCAGAATCACTCCAAGGGGGCCCTGATCTGCTGCGACGCCCTGAATACACCCACGCTGATCCGCGTGACCGGCCCCGACGCCCGGGTGACCGGCCTGCGGATCCGGGGCCCCAACCCCAAGCGGTATCTCGACCATCACCGCCGCTCGTTCGCCGAGGGGCGCGGCTCCGGGTATTATTACAAACTGCCCACCTCCAACGGCATCGGCACCGAACGGCCGGGGCTGGAGGTCGACAACTGCGAGATCTCCGGATTCAGCCACGCCGGGGTCAACCTGCTAAGGGGCGACCGACACCACGTGCACCACAATTTCATCCACCACTGCCAGTACAACGGCCTGGGCTACGGCGTCTGCCACGGCACCGGCTGGTCGCTGATCGAACGGAACCTGTTCGACTTCAACCGCCACTCGATCGCCGGCACCGGACGGCCCGGCTGCGGATACGAGGCCCGGCACAACGTCGAGCTGGGCACCTCGCTAAGCCACTGCTTCGACATGCACGGGGGGCGCGACCGCAAGGACGGCACCGATATCGCCGGCACCACCATCCTGATCCACCACAACACGTTCCGCGCCCCCGGCACGCCGGTGGTCATCCGCGGCGTGCCCCAAGACACCTGCAAGGTCTACGGCAACTGGTTCCCCCTTCACCGGGATCCCCGCCGGGCCGTCCGCGCATCAAAAAACACCCATGTCGAGGACAACGCCCACGGCGCCAACCCGCCACACCTGCCCCCTGACTCCTTCCCGCAATGAACACCCAGCTTGCCATCATCGGCGCCGGACCCGGCGGCTACGCTGCCGCTTTCCTGGCCGCCGATCTCGGAATAGACGTTGCCCTGATCGACGTCGACCCCCGGCTCGGCGGCTGCTGCCTGTTGCGCGGGTGCATCCCGTCGAAGGCCCTCCTGCACGTCGTTCGGACCATGGCCGACGCAAAACACCTGGCCGCCTGGGGTATCACCTATGCCGACCCCACCATCGACCTGGACACCATCCGCGCACAAAAAGACAAGGTCGTCGGTACCCTGGCCGCAGGCCTCGAACAGCTCAGCTCCAAGCGCAACGTGCGGGTGATCCGCGCCCGGGCGACCTTCCACGACTCCCGGACTCTGGGGCTGAAGCCCGCCGGGGGGGAGCCGCTCGACGACGATCGACTTCACTTCGACCACTGCATCCTGGCCACCGGCTCCAGCCCCACGCGGCTGCTCGATCCGCAGATCGACCGCGCGATCGATTCCACCGCCGCCCTGGCCCTGCCGGAGGTGCCGCGGTCGATGCTGGTGGTCGGCGGCGGCTACATCGGGCTGGAGTTGGGTACCGTCTATGCCGCCCTGGGAACCCGCGTCTGGGTGGTCGAGCTGACCGACGGACTGCTGCCGGGGGTGGATAGCGACCTGGTTAAGCCCCTGCACAAAAAGCTCCAGCAGGATTTCCAGGCCATCCGGCTCGCAACCAAGATCGTCGAAACGCACGCCCACGGCGGCTCAATCGAAGTCAGGCTCCAAGGCACCGCACCCCACAGCGCTGCGGAAGACCACCTGCGGTTCGACCGCGTGCTGGTCTGCGTGGGACGCCACCCCAACACCGAGAACCTGGGGCTGGAAAACACGCAGGTCCGGCTCGACGGCCGCGGGTTCGTCCTGGTCGATCAGCGCCAGCGCACCGCCGACCCCCACGTGCTGGCCGTGGGCGACGTTGCCGGGCAGCCCATGCTGGCCCACAAGGCCACGCACCAAGGCAAGGTCGCCGTCGAGGCCATCGCCGGCCGAGCGGCCGCCTTCCAGCCCGGGGCCATACCGGCCGTGGTCTTCACCGACCCCGAAATCGCCTGGGCCGGACTCACCGAGACCGAGGCCAAAGGGCAGAACCGCCCCGTCTGCGTGGCCCGATTCCCCTGGGCCGCCAGCGGCCGGGCCCATGCGGTCGGACGCACCGAGGGCATGACAAAGTGGCTGATCGATCCCCAATCCGACAAGCTGCTGGGCTGCGGCATTGTCGGTCCGGGGGCCGGCGAGCTGATTGCCGAGGCCGTGGTGGCCATCGAGCTAGGCGCGGCCGCCGGCGACCTGGCCCGGGCGATCCACCCGCATCCCACCCTCAGCGAGACCCTCTCGGCCGCGGCGGAAGTCCACCTCGGCACCGCCACCGACCTCTACCGCCCCAAACGCACCAGACCATAGATCCATCAGAAGCCGCGACCAGCGGCCGCGGAACTCCACCATCGCACCGGGGGTCAAACCACAATCCACGCCCCGGCCCCCACCGCCAGTCCCGCACAAAACAGCACCACCGGCGCACACCCCGAACTTTGGCCCGCCGACAGCTTCGCATACGCCTGCGGATCCTCTTCCTGCAATCTCGGAATCAGCGCGTCGATAAAGTCCTTGGCCTCCTTCAGACCCTTCCCGGTCGCCTCCCGATAGATCTTGATCGCCTCGATCTTCCGCCCGGCTGCCAGGGCGCTGGTGATCTCCTCAATCTGCTCCTGTGTAGGTTGGTCCGCCATCTCCCCGACCCTCCGTTTCTAACCCCGCTCACACCCGTCCGCACAAAACCCCGCACACCAAGTCCCCCGAAAACATAGTATATTCCTCGCGGCTTCCCTCTCCCAATTCATAATTCATAATCCATAATCCATAATTCATAATCCATAATTCATAATTCATCACTCAACATTCATCACTCAACATTCATCACTCCTCCCCCGCCCGCTCCAGGTTCAACTCCAGCAGGTTCCCCAACAACGCCTCGTCCGACATGCCCGGGTCCCAGCCGTAGGCGGCCGATGCGGCCTCGTCGAGCTTGCGGTGGGCCAGGTCGAGCCAGGTGGGGCGCTGGTTGTAGAGGTTCGTCAGCGTCCGCTTCTTGAGCTCCTTGGCACACTCCTCGTCCTTCGCCACAATCCGCGGGTAGCGGACGGTGCCGATGCCCTGCTTGTTCGGATCGTGGACGTACCTGGCCCACGGCCCGCCCCGGCGCGAGGACCCGCACACCCGAACGACGCACAAAACGCCAAACAGACGCTCCGTGCCCCCCGGCGCCGCCGCTGCCCGGCTACTTCGGCGGCTGGCTTGGTGGCGTGCCCATCACGCCCGGCCTCACCCGCTTCTGGATGTCCGTCTCCAGCACGCCGAACGCCGCTTCGTGACGCTGAATGGCCAATTGCAGCGCGTGCAGCATCCGCTTGGCCGTGTAAAAGTTGATCACCACCCGCGTGCTGATCGGGATCGGCTCGGTGGGCACACCGAATGGCTGCGTATTGAGCCCGAAATCTATGATCAACTCCTCCGCCATCCCCGCCACTCGGTAGTAATTCGAGTAGGTCGTTAGCGCCTTGGAATCGTCGACCGGAATCTGCACCGGCTGCTGCTGCTCCGCCGCCTTGCCGGCCTTCGGCGAGTCGCCCGCCGGCTTGCCGGCCCCCGCCTCTTTCTTCTCTTTGTCTTGTGATTCTGCCACGAAATGCTCCCTTTGATGCTAAGGACCTCGTATCGAGTGACCCGGGAAAACCCACGTCATCCCCACGGCAGTGCTCCCAAAAAGCCCTACCGCCACAGTAGATACCATAGGAGAATCCCCGCGGTCCGAAAAGGGGACGGGTCCAATTTGTGCGAGCAGCAGGCTGCGGGCCGCTGAGGGCAAATCGGACCCGACCCCGTTTCGGCTTCCCGCCGCCTCCGCGGCCCTGAATTCCCGGAGAGCTTCAAGTACTTGGGTGACTTTGCCGATTATCCTGAAAGCGCCGATTAGAAGGACTTTATGGGCCCCTGCGCGGGCGACCAAGATTCACCAGCTTAACAATTCCTCGGGAATCTCCTCTCATGTCCACCGCCTGCTTCACCCTGCGGACACTCCTGATGGCACTGATGGCAGCCTCGGCCGCCCTGGGGCTCTCCGGATGCCAGGTGATCGATCTGCAAAATCCC
>SDBV01001328.1_pt1 | contig 37230 bp, 41 predicted proteins | sample 2277081 | NCBI WGS metagenome assembly SDBV01 (sample SAMN10402039, study PRJNA504765) | marine sediment metagenome | isolation source: marine sediment core GS10_PC15, 223 cmbsf | place: Arctic Ocean: Southern Knipovich Ridge | collected 2010 | reverse complement strand
AACCCTGTTTCTTCTGTACATATACAAAATAACCATGCTGTTTGGCGTATTCTATAGTTCCATCTGTAGAACCGCCATCAAGCACAATCAATTGATCGTACCATTCTTTTTTTATCTTTGGCATTATAGCTTTCATGCCTTCAATTTCATTTAAAGTCGGGACAATCAAAGTTACTTTCATTTCCAACATCCTTACTGTTCTGTCTTTACATTGTTTAGGCGTGTGATTTTTTTATTATATCAGCAATATCTTTTTGGCAAAAGCCGCTTGTTCTGTACAAAACTTCTCTATCGCCACATTTGAAAACATAATTATCGTCAAATCCAAGGCTTTTTAATTTTATATCTGCATCCTTGTTTCTGAGAAGATTCGATATCAGGCTGTCCAGGCCGCCTTTATTTACAAAACCTTCTTCGATAGTGATAATGGTCTTATATTTCTTAAGTAAATCAAACAAAAATTTTTCGCATATTGGCTTTAACATAAAAACATCTATCACGCCTATATTACAATTATCTGCTTGCAATTCCTTTGCTAATTGCAAGGCCTTATGTGTCATATAGCCGGTAGAAACAACACAAACATCTTCACCTTTCAAGAGTTCACAAAACCCTTTTTCCCACAAAAAATTCTGGTTTTCGTTATAAATTCGAGGCAAACGCTTGCTATCTAGCCTGATATATTTGGGTTTTTTAACGTTAATAGAAAAATCTACAAATTTTTCCGCAGTTACCCAGTCGCTTGGCGAACATAAAACAACATTTGGAAGTGTCCGTATGATTGATATGTCTTCAAGACAGTGATGACTGGGCCCTGACATGTCATAGCTTACTCCTGTGCCGATACCAATAAGATTGACATTCATTGCTTTTTGCTGAGAAGACAAGGCCAAATTTGTCCTTATTTGTTCATAAGCTCTCATCGTTATAAAACCAGCTATGGCGTATGCGTATACTATAAAACCTTCCAGGGCAAGTCCGGTGGATATGTTTATGAGATTTTGCTCAGCAATCCCTACATTTATAAATCTGTCATTAAACTCTCGCCTTAATTTGTCAAGTGCAGGCGCCCCCATATCGGCAGACAGAAAAAAAATACGGTCATTATCCCGCATTTTCTTATAGATAGCATCTATAAGAGCATCTCTCATGGTTTTCATTTCAACATGATTCATTCGCAATTCTCAAGTATGTTGTCGATTTCCTCAGCAGTTAAGCTTTTCACGTGACAAAGATGATCACCTTCTAATTGCTGAACCCCCTTTCCCTTCACAGTATTGGCTATCAGGACTTTGGGCTTGTTATTATTACTGGTTTTCAAGCTATTCAACAATGAATGCAGCTGCTCGATATTATGCCCGTCAACCGTTTTTACTTCCCAACCAAATGCGACAAATTTCTCCCCCAAAGGCTCAAGTCCTAATATATTTCTTTGGTAATCTAACATAGATATTTTATTGTCATCAACGATTAATATTAGATTGCCTAATTTGTGATACGAGGCAAACATAATCGCTTCCCATACTGAACCTTCATTTAGTTCACCGTCACCGCATAATACAAACACGTTCTTGTCCAGATTCTTTATTTTTAAAGCCATTGATACCCCACAGGCCACACCAAGTCCATGACCAAGAGAACCATTTATTGTCTCAAATCCAGGGACAGCTGTATCAGGTATGGCGCACAGAAAAGATTCTTCTTTGCCGATTTCTCTCAATTCTTTTTTATCAAAGAAGTTCAAATCAGCCAAGATAGGGTATAAAGAAACCGCACCGTGCCCTTTACTAATTATAAATCTATCTCTATGCTCACACTCGAGATTTTGTGGGTCATAACTTAAAATTCCACCGTAATACAACACTACAAATATTTCGATATCAGACAAACACGAAGCCAGCCTGGATTCTGGAGCATATTTGTGTAATTTCAGTGTTTCTCTTCTGACCCACCGAGCTTTCTCTTTCAGTGCTTCAAAAGATATCATACAACATGCTCCGTATACGTTTTACCTTTGCCTATTGAAGGGACATCTTTAATGTTTGACGGCTTGCCGATAGAATCTAATTCTCTAAAACAACTTATTACACGCTTGGCGCGATCTTTCTCCAATTCACTGTAATCTTCACGTTCAGGCTCATAAAAAATAATTTGGCTCCCTCCAAACTCGAAACGGAACGGTACATAAATCTTCTCTGAAAGCGCTTCTCTTACCTTCTTTTGCTTCTCCGGCGAAACGAACAATAGCAGAAAGCCTCCCCCACCGGCTCCGGTAATCTTGCCGCCAATTGCCCCTGCCTTTTTAGCTCGACTGTAAAGATCATCTACCAGATGATTGGATACATTTGAACTTAGCTCTCTCTTGAGTACCCACCCTTCATGCAACAATTCTCCAAATTCACAAATATCAGAATTACTTTTCAAAATCTCAACACCGTGCCCCACCATTTCGTGCATTTGCTTAAGAAGTTTGTGCTTCTCGCCAAGATTTCCTACATACTCTTTTGCTATATTTGAAGCCGTTCGTTTTATGCCAGTATAAAAAAGCATCAAATGTGAATTAAGCTCTTCCATGCGATTAACATGTAACGTAACAGGCTGAACATCAATCTCTCCATTTGCGGAAAACTTAACCAAATTTAAGCCACCATAAGCGGCACAAATCTGATCTTGAGAACCGACAGCCTCTTCAATCATATTTTGCTCTATGTGAATACTTTCCATTGCCAACTGTTTTTTGCTTGGCATAATACCCAGATGAGCATAAAGAGCGTGCAAAAGACCAACTACAAATGAAGAACTCGACCCCATACCACTTCGAGCCGGTAAATCACCATCGTGATGTATCTCAAGGCCCTGGTCAATTTTCAAAAAGTGAAGGACCTCACGCACTGCCGGATGTTTAACTTCATTATAATGCTGGCATTGTTCCATTTTTGAGTATACTATTCGCAGTCTGTGTTCAAAAAATGGAGGTAAAACACGGCATGTTATATAACAATATTTATCGATAGAAGTGTTGAGAACGCTACCGCCGTGTTTTAAGTACCAACTTGGATAATCGGTTCCACCCCCAAAAAACGATATCCTGAAAGGTGTGCGATTAATGATCATTTTTAGCCTCCTTACTTGGCAATAAACCAGGCCCTATTTTTCGCAAATCCCTTATAGTTTTTGACCGCAAAAAAAACTTTCAGCCATCGCATAAGCCTCTGGTGTTCCAATATCAATAAACCGCCCTTCATCGCAATATCCGTAAAGCTTCCCTTCTGTTAAGGATGGGAAAAAATCACGTTCTAATGAATAAAACTTTCCGGCCGGTATAGAGCCAATCAGCGATCTCTTCATCAGGTATATACCAGCGTTAATCCAACCTGGTTTGGTATTATTGCATTTTTCTTTAAAAGCCGCAACAGTTCTGTTTTTATTTATTACCACAGTTCCATAGCGGCTGGTATCGTCCATTTTCGTCAAAAGCAGCGAGGCTTGCCGCTCTTCCTCAAAAAACCAATCCATATAGGCACCAAGGTCGGCATCTATATACGAATCACCATTCATAACTAAAATTGTATCTGAGGCAAGGCTTGGCAGTGCCAGCCTAAGACCGCCTCCTGTACCAAGAGGTTGGTCTTCTTTGGAATATTGAATACTTAACAAATCATAACTGTCCCCAAAACAAGCTTCTATCTTGTCAGCCATATAACCGGAACAAAGAACAACCTTTCGAATCCCCGAATTTAACAGTTGATCGAATAAATAAGCCAAAAAAGGCTTGTCTGAGATTTCAGCCAACACTTTAGGTCGGTCCGAGACCACCGACTGAAGCCGAGTCCCCTGTCCACCAACCAAAATTGCCGCTATTACGTCACAAGTTCTTCCCATTAACTTCCTCTCCCGTCTCGCCAGGATTGATAAGTTATTTTCAACCCTTTCGCAAAACTGGTCTTAGGCTTCCAGCCAAGCGACAAAAACCTGGAGCTATCCAACAGTTTTTTGGCTGTTCCGTCAGGTTTTGTTGTATCCCACACAGTTTTTCCATCATAACCAACTGTTTCAGCGATTTTTGCAGCCAGTTCTTTAATAGAATAATCTACCCCAGTTCCAACATTGTAATGGTGGTTTTCAAATTGATCGGTATGTTGCATCGCGAAAAGCGATGCCTCTGCAACATCCTGACTAAAAATAAATTCTCGTCTTGGCTTACCGCTGCCCCATAAAGTTATCGAATCTTCTCGATTTGTCTTTGCCTCATGAAACTTGCGTATCAAAGCCGAAAGCACATGGCTATTTTCAGGATCAAAGTTATCATTAGGGCCATACGCTGAATTTGGAATCAATGCGATAAAACGATTCGTACCGTATTGATTGTTATATTCTTTGCAGGCGATAATGCCCGCAATTTTCGCTGCCGCATATCCCTCGCTGGTTTTTTCTATTGGGCCAGTTAAAAAATATTCCTCTTTAATAGGCTGCTCACAATCTTTAGGATAGCTGCACGACGAACCGTAAAAAACCAGATGCCTCACATTATATTTCTGCGCCGCCTCAAAAACATTATCTTGAATCGAAATATTGATATGCAGGTAGTCTGCAGGATAAGTTTTATTACCTAAAATCCCTCCAACTTTACCGGCTGCAAGAAAAACATATTCAGGCTTCTCTGACGAAAAAAAATCAAACACAGCATCATTATTTGTCAAATCTAACTCTGCATGCGGCCTTGTGATCACACGACAATAGCCATCATCCTTTAACTTCCACATCAACGCTGAGCCTATTAACCCTGTATGGCCTGCTACATAAATTTTAGAATCTTTATACATTACTGTACTTGCTGTTATTTATAATCGTATAGCTTTTAATCAGTTCTGTAATACCCATCTCAAGCGAGTAATCTGGAGAAAATCCTGTTTTTTCTATCTTCTCGTTAGATACGATGTAGTCCCTTTTATCTGGATCTTCACCGACAGAGGCTTCAATGAACACAAAATCCGATACTTGCTCCTTAATCTTCGCACAAAGCTCCAGCTTCGAAATATTTGCATCTGAAAGCCCCACATTATAAGGTTCGCCTTTCATAGCGTCAAAATTGTCTATCACATGGATAAAAACCTTCGCCACATCACGGATATGGATATAGTTACGTTTAAAATGGCCCTCGAAAATTACAATAAATCGGTCTTGCACCGCACGGTATGTAAAATCATTAACCAGAAGATCTATACGCATCCTTGGACTGACACCGAAAACAGTAGCAAGTCGCAAACTGACACTATTGTCCCTGCCCAAAGCTATCTTTTCTGCCTCCACTTTAGTCCTTCCATAGAAGGAAACTGGATTAAGCGGTGTCTGCTCGGTACAATAAATTCCCTTTTGCCCAATACCATACCCGCTGTTTGTGATAGGGATAATAATCCGTTGTTCTCTTGAAAGTATTTCGGTGAGAGTTTTTATTGCACCGGTGTTCGTAGTTTCTGCGCCGATTCTATCTCTCTTACATAATGGCCCCCCAACAAGAGCTGCAAGAGGAATTACAACATCCTTGTCCCTGATAAGTTCCTGAAGCAATGTTTTATCTCGCGCATCGCCGTGAACAACTTCAAAGGAATCATAATGACAACAATCAAGTAGAGAATTAGGCCCAAACATGAAGTTATCAAGAACCATGACTTTATGCCCAAGTTTTAAAAGTTGCCGGACAAGCACCGAACCTAAATAGCCCGCTCCGCCTGTTACTAAAATATTATGACTCATATCTGCTCGTGTTTTTCTACATAAAATCCATATACGCTTCCATTTCGGCACACTGGCAGAGAATGCTCAGATACCGTCAGCAACAAAAATAATGGGGTTATGATATGACAAACAATGGTAACAGTCAACTCAAAAGACGTGAGATGGGTAAGTTGCTACGAATTGGCAATCTTACTACTTGTTTTTTTCGGAGTTGCTGATATTATTATGAATTTGAATGATTTTCAATGAAGGGATGTTTAGAAAATGTTCAATATAGGTATAGTCGGTTGTGGTTATTGGGGTCCAAATCTTGTTCGAAATTTTAACTCTTTTTCCGAGTGTAATGTAAAAAAAATCTGTGACCTTGACCCAAAGCGATTAGAACATCTTAAAAGCCTGTACCCAACAGTAGAAACTTCTTCTGAATTTGATGATGTTATTAAAGACAAGCATATTGACGCGATAGTAATTGCTGTACCGGTACGATTTCACTTTGAAATGGCTAAAAAAAGCCTGGAGGCTGGCAAGCACACTTTTGTTGAAAAACCAATGGCCTCTTCTGTCGCTGAGTGTAAGGAGTTGATAAAAATAGCTGAAAAGAAAAACAATTCTTGAAAGGAAAAGAATTAATTGTAAAATCATTAAAACAGGAGCTGAAATAGTCTCCTAATTTAAAGGCATATTTGTCTCACTTTTGCTGAAGACGTACAGTGCAAAATAATCTTCGGGGCCGCTGTAACGTGGCAGTTAATCGCCTGTGACCCTTTCAAAAGCGTCAAAGCTCCAAAACTTGCAACTCGGCGATGGCACTACCTGACACCTGACCATTACAATGCACTGCTGAGAGTAGCACCTACGTTGAGACGCAAAGCCCTTTATGCCCTGGCGTATACCGCTGGACTTCGTCTGGGTGAGGCAATCTTGCTAACCTGGAATGACGTTGATTTTGACACCGGCGAAGTCATGATTGAAAATCGCCACGCAACGCCAACCATACCGCCGTTTCACATCAAGGATTACGAGGCAAGAAGGGTTCCGCTACCCAAGCATACGCTCGATATTCTAACCAAGTTGCAAACCGAGGCATCTGAAGACGTACCGTTTGTTTTGCTCAATGAGCAGCGATATCATACAGTGGCCGCAAAATGGCAAAGGTTTCAGCAACAAGGCAGAGAATGGCAAAACAGCAATATGGAAAACAACACTTTGAGCAATTTCAAGCGTTGTTTGAAATGGGCAGGTATTGAACCAAATGGTACTTTGAGCATTCACACGCTCAGAAAATCCTGTGGCCAGAATTGGGCAAATCATCTTCCGCCAAATGTAACAAAGGAACTGATGGGCCATCTAATATTGCAACGACCATGAAGTATTATTCCCAGGTTGATAAGGACCACAGAATAAAAGCAGCAGCGGTGATAGATGCATTAGTTTCTAAAGGTGAATCTGATTGTAAAGACCTAGAAAAAACTGACGCCGGAGACTGAAATTGGCCAAAATCACACAGGTAGAAAAATGGGGCAAGCACTTGTCAATAAAGCACTTACCCCTAACGAGGCCGAAGGGACTCGAACCCTCAACCTTCGGATCGACAGTCCGATTACCAAATCCATCAACTACTGATAAAACAAAGACTTGCGAGACTGCCAAAGAGCAGTTGACACCTCAGTTGACACCTAAATCCAGAAAACAGCCCCAAGAGACCGCTAGAAAAGACCAGCAATTGCCAGTGGATTTAGCTGAAATCGTGACTGTCTGGCCGGAATTGCCGGAGCATATCAAACAGTCAGTAAATGCCTTGATTGGCATGTATACTTCAACAAAAAAACAAGAATGATTGGTTCTGTTAGCTATATTTCAATCTTGTCGGTTTAACCTTGTTTTTACTTCTCGTAAAGTGCCCCTCAGAGGTGTTTTATGTGCGCAGAATTGACGATCTCCATGTAAGGGTACTCCAAAGGCCATATTTTCTTAAAAGACGTAAATTTACTCCCAAAAACTCTCTTTATGAGTGTTTTGGAGAGCAGGCTAAAAGAGGCAATTAGCCTTTATATCTACTAATACTTTGATCAGCCAGATTTCATACACCATTTATCTGCTATGAGCCCCATTAGTACCCAATTTTCTTGCCTAAAGACCGATTCGAGGATAGGATTTTGACAGTTTGGCACATTTTAGAGCCGAGGAAGGAACAATATGGCGGAAAAGCCACCTGTAATAATAGACAACCGTGGTGATAAAACAGTAATGACTAATTTGCAATATTCATGTTCGAGCATTTGGACCAAATAGGATGAAACGGGCAATAAATATCAATGCATAATATACGGACAATGGTCTGACTAGTTCTGAATGATAGATATATAATACACGGATTGTTACATCGCTTTTGCTGACAAAGAGGAAGATGTTATGGGCGATTTGGTACAATCTGATCAAGAGAATGAAAACACCGAATCTGAAGGTGCTTCAGTCTTTGATTATAAAACAGAGCACTGTGAAATTTTACTGAAGACTGCTACCCCACAATTATATCGGGAAAATGCATTTCGAATCCTTGGCCTTCCCGTTACTGTAAAATCACGTAATATAGAACGCCATCAACAGAAACTTGAAATGGCAAAACTAGGTTTCCATTCCCATGACAAAAATCACAGTTATTTACCCTTGCCTTCACCTCCAAACGAAGACTCTATACAACATGCAATGGAGCGATTACGAGATCCGGAAAAGCGGTTAATTGACTGGTTTTTCTGGTTTTGGCCAACTAAAACAGGCTCATTTCGTGACGAAGCGTTTGATTTGCTTTCAAAAAATCGTGTCAATGAAACCATAGACCTTTGGAAGAAAGCTGTCGAAAGCGGTCCTTGTAGTATAACGGCACATAACCTTGCCATATTGTACCATGTACATGCTTTGGATATAGAACATAAATCTATGACACAACCACTTTCAAAAAAAGATTTGGAAATCTGTGGCCTGTGCTGGAAAAGGGCGTATAGAGAATGGCAAAAACTATTAGGCAACGAAACTTTTTGGTCTCAGGTAACTGCACGGGTTCAAGATTTAAAAAATCCGCTCTTGACTACCGAGATAGCAAGACACATACGTTATTCCTTACCCAAAGCCATTTTTCAGATAAATGCACATCTTGCTAAGCGTGCCGCTGAAAAAAATGACACGGCAACCTGTAATTATCACATACAATTTGTAAACGAGTTTGGTTTTGATAAAAAACTTTCTAATACTGTTTTTCATGAAACCGTTGCCTCTATTCGCCACCGTATCCAAATTATATGTGCTTCTCTTGAGACAAAAACTGATAAGAATCCAGAACATGCTGATATCCGGATATGGGCTTTTCTGCTGGAAGCAAAGCCTCTTTTGAAGGCTATAGACCTGCTTCTGCCAAAAGATGACCTTGTACGTGACTCTGCTCATGACCAAATAGCTGAAATAGCAATAGATTGTGCGATTGATTATGCAAAAACTACTGAAGATTGGAAAGAGTGCGTTAAACTCTTTTCTCAAATATATGATATGGCATCTGCTATTTCCCTCCGTACTCGTATCAAAGAAAATCTTGATGCAGTAAATTATAACGCTGAGCAAGAGAAGGAATCTGTAGCGTTTAAGCTTGCTGAGACTGAGAAAAAGAAATCAATTTCTTATACTACTGAATCTATTAGCATGAAGTGCTCATTGGCCAAGGAAGAGGCCGAAGAGAATCCAGAAAATGCTGACGCGGTGATTTGGCAATTGCTTCTGGAAACCAAGCCACTACTACAAAACTTAAAAGAACTCATCTCGGATGATGAACACACTTTGAATAGCGCAAAAGATGAAATAGCCGAGACAGCGATCTTATGCCAGATTGCTTATGGCAACAGAACTAAGAATTGGCAACAATGCGTTGTCTTGCTTATGTCTGTTTACGGATTAGCAATCTCAGAGTCATTGCATAGTCGTATTAAAGAAAGAATAAGCAAACTAAACGAAAACTTACGTCAGGAACGAGAACTTGAGGATCTCAAGCATGTTAAGACAGAGAATCATGCTTTTATAGTTTCCCTATCAGGTGCGGTTGCAACGACACCATCGGTTTGCTCTTGCTGCCTCAATGCAGCAGAAACTACATATAAGATTAGCAACTCTTGGGGAGAAGGCCAAGATAGAAGAACAAGAAGTTTTGCTTTCCCCTCTTGTCGGGTATGTAAACAGCATCAAAAAGAATTACGATGGAAACGCGCTATCTTTGTTTTTTTAGTAATAGTGTTACCCCTTAGCACATTGTACCTTGTTGGCTTAAACAGTGACAAATTTGGCTATTTGGAATTTATGATGGTCGGAGGGATCATCTTTGTTGTTATATTTTTAATGCTAGTAGGTTTAATGCGTACTAAAAAACTATCCGAAAAACATGTCTCCCGAGGTCCTGCTGTATTGTTGGACAATGTTGGAGCAGGCTTTAGCGTTTTCAGATTTTGGAATCCTTCTTATGCTCATGCATTTGCCCAAGCAAATAACTCTAAAGTGAAGACTCGGAAAGTACCTAAACGTTCTCGTGATTTTCATATAGTTAGAGGCGGCGCATGTTTTAAGAGAATAAGTTGGATACTTGCAATAATGTTTGTGGGATACTCAGCAGTTTATGGTTTTTTATATGTAAGCCAATGGCACACACCGCCCCCACGAAGCAAATCCACCTCAAGAGCAGCCTCTTTGCCAGCCTATTCTTATAGTAAACAGCAAGAAGGCAGTGTTTCTAATATAGATACACGTAAACAAGTTACGAATAATTATAGCCAACCATCTTTGTCTCAAATTAATGAAGGAGAAGCCCAACTTAAAGAAATGGAATCAGAACTGGAGAGTTTGGATTTGCAAGCTGAATCACTTTCCATCAAGATCAACACACTGAAAATAAAAATTGAAGGCTGGGAATCAGATACTGCTAACGGTTTATATGTAAATGAATACAGTTATAAAGAGGCGATTAATAACCATAACGAATTAGTAAGCCAATATAATTCTATACTCACGACTAGTAAAGCTAAATATACCCTCTATTAAGAAAGAATTAAAACGAGTTAATGAGATGATAGACAGGTACAATCGCAGGACTTTTTGAAAGAGAAAAAGTTTTTATAAATAGCTTATTTGTTAGAATATTAGGTGTAGTCGAATGAAGAATTTGTCTAAAATTGAGCCAAAGGTTTTTGAATGGTTTCATGTTGTCGCCCTTATTATAAGTATTCCCTTTGGTTTATTTATACTTTATTTCGGTTTGAAATATCCGATGCCGTGGTTGATTCAGCAGACCAAACTTTTTTCATTATTATTAATACCTGTTTGGCTAGTCACTTTAACCATTATTACTTTTGTCCTAGGCTTTTCTTTGTTTTGTTTAGTTGCAGAACTTGCTATTTTAGCCGATAGAGTCATACGAATAACACTTGTATTTGTGAAAAATACCACATTGCTTATATTAATAACTAGAAGCGATTCACCCGCTTTATACTCACTAATATCACCACACTGGGCCGTCTCACGGTTGATAAAGCTGCCAACTAAGAAGTGTGAAGATATATTGAACGAAATAAGCGAACACGATTTAGTCAACATATTATCCAGTTACAGAGGTCTTTTGCTACTCTCGACATTACCGGCTAATTGGCGTTCTATGATTTTAGGAAATTTAAAAATCCAAGGAGTTCGATTAATCTTGAATTGTATAGATGAAGAGTCTTATCCTAATTATACCTGGTTGTTAAATGATATAACTCACGAACAGCTAGAACAATACCTTTACTTTTTCACTTTTACAGATAGAAAGCGAAAAGAAAGCCTTTTGAATAAAATAGGAATAGATACCCCTGTGAGTGAGGACAGAAAACCATACTTATCACATGGAGGTTGATTTTATGTGACATTGTAGAGTAAGGGTTTTTGAAAAAAAACTTGCATATCTCTATTTTTAATTTTACTCTACTAGCACTGGGAAAGCATTCACTGTCATTAATTTTCCCGGTTTTTTGCAAGAAATACAAATTTTCAATGATTTGACGGGATTTGATATGGATTTAATACATCAAAATCCTTTTAGGATATTGGGACTGCCGGTTACGGCTACAGACAGAGAATTTGCAAAAAGCATCTCTGATCTTTCTATTTTTATGAAAATGGGGAAAACTAAAGAATTCGACGGTGATAATTTTTTCCCTGTAAAACCACACAGAACTTCAGAGTCTATCAATAATGCTTCACAAAAGATTGAACGGCTTGCCAATAAGTTATTCTATGCTTTGTTCTGGTTTTGGGAAAATCCAACCAATACAATCGATAAAATGGCGTTGGAAGAGTTGAAAAAAGGGAACTTTGATAAAACCATTCAATTTTGGGAGAAAGCAACCAATAATGGTATAACAACAAAGAACAGCTCAAACCACAAGAATCTTGCTATTTTATACCTAGGCTTGTCATCTGAAAACGGCAAACTAGATAAAACCATGTTCCTGAAAAGTGTAAGTCTTTCCGGTAAATTCTTGGAAAATGGTCACTTTGAAGAATTCATAAAACATGTAATTGGCCCTAAACATTCAGTTGACCCTCTGGAAATCATAGGCTCTTATGTTGATGAAATCATTTCATTTGCCAAACCGCACCTTGATAAAACCGATGGTCTTAAAACCAATGAACTTATCGAGAGTTTTTCTTCCTATGCCGGAGAGATTCAAAGTGTCATCCTGGATAAATTTATTGGAAAACATATTCGCAACATCGAACACCAAATTCAAGTTGCTGAGAGCATACGCAGAGAAAATTCAGTCGATACCAATAAAGCTGGTTTTGAGCTATTTGAGAAAACAGAACAAGATTTGAAATATTTGCGTTCTATCCTAACCGAATCAGATTTAGAATTTCAATTAATAGCTGATAAACTTGCAAATGAAATCACGGAGTGTTCAATACGTTATTTTAACGAGTTTCATGACAGTGAAATTGATCCGGGAGATGACGCATTAAAATTAGCTAAATACGCAAAAACCATAGCAGTTGGGGAAAAGGTTAATGAAAGAATCGATAAAGGGATGCCAATTCTCTTAGAATATGTTAAAGACAAGCCCAAAAGAGAGAAGCTTAAACAAGTAAAGAAAGAAGTTAATTACATAGAGAAGGCAATCGAAGGTCTACTACACATCAAGTTAGCAGGTCCTGATCATGCAGCTAACTTTGTCGCTAATTGTAAAAAGAAATTGGTTCTTATTCGGGACAGATTTGGAAAGTCTGACAGTGATTATCTAGAACTATGTGATATGGTTGTTAATGTTGCCATCAACACCTGCCTGCAATCCCTAAATGCAATGGCAGGTAAATCTTCTTATTATATTCCTGATGCAAAGAATTTAATTATTGGAATAAAATCTACACTTGAATACATAAGTCAACTCGACATGTCGACTGAAACGAGAAATAAATATAATGAACTTTGCACAAAATTAGGCATAAGCAAGTCATCATTTTGCTACATTGCAACAATGGTCTATGGTTCATACGATGCACCAGAAGTAATGGTTTTGCGGAAATTCAGAGACGAAGTGCTGCAGCGGTCATGGTTAGGTCGGAAGTTTATTAGAGTCTATTACAAGTATTCTCCATCGCTCGTAAGGAAAACCAAGAATTTTAAAATAACGCATATAATATTTAAATTAATCCTTAATCCGTTTGTTAATTATTTGAAGGCCAAAGATGAATAAAATATACTTAATTTTACTAATTACATTGTTATTATTGATCACATTATCATCTGGGTGTTCCTCCTCTAAGGTAGAACGTGGTATTACTCAACTTGAAAATGAGACATCGGCTATTACAAAAGAAATAACTGATTTGAAATCCAATCTTGATGATAACCTCCAGAAGCTTAACGCAGATATTCAAAAAAATAGCAGTCAACTTGAAAACGAGACATCTACTCTCAAAAAAGATTTGGATGGTTTGAAATCAAGCATTAGCGTCCAGGTACAGGGCCTCAAAGCCAATATTCAGAAAAATTATACCCAACTTGAAAATAAGGTTTCAGCTCTTGATGAAAATATCCAGCAGCTCAATGCTGGCATTCAGACAAAAGACCGTCAAATTATAACTGAAACTTCCGCCATAAAAAAACAATTAGCTGATTTTAAGTCAATTGTTCAGATAGATGAGACTAAACTTGAAAATAAGATTTCAGCCTTTGATGAAAATATTCAGAAGCTCAATACTGATATTCAGAAAACAATAAACCAGCAAAAACCATACTGGATAATTGCAATTCTGGTTCTGCTTTTCACCGTTGCAGGCATTTTCTTCTTTCTGAAATATAAAATGGTTCGACTCGGTAATATATTAAGCTCAGAATTAACTTCCAGTTTGGAAAAACTCAAGAATGAACTGATTCAACTGGATGCAAAGCCACTTCCGGTTCCGGACCAAAAACTGGAAAGCGAAAATCTGCAAGTAGCCCAGGAGGCAGAGCCTGATCATTCCTTACCCATAAAAGTTTGTGAGGAAATTCAACGGATGAGGAACAGAATGAAACATATGGACCAAGATGATCAGGCAATAAAGGTGCTTAGAAAAAGACTGGAGAGTCTTGAGGAAGAACTTAACGGTAAGGGATATGAAATGGTAAATCTTGAAGGTAAACCTTATAATGAGGGCATGACCGTAAAGCCCAGTTTTATAACTGATAAAAATATGAAGGAAGGTGAAAAAATAATCACGAGAGTGATCAAATCGCAGATAAATTATAAAGACATATTGATTCAGGCTGCAGAAGTTGAAGTTAGCCAAGGCGTATAAAGTTAAATCTTAGAGGGAATAGAATATGGCAAGAACAAAAATTGATTATGGGATTGATCTTGGTACAACCAATTCGTCTATCGCTGGAATGAAAAATGGTGAAGCGATTATAAAGAAAAGTGAAGGCTTTCAAATGGATACAACGCCTTCCTGCGTCCATTTCAACAAAAAGGGAATGGTGCAAGTTGGCAAGAAAGCTTATAACCTTTTAGACAGCGAAAGATTGGATGCATTCAAAAAAAATGATCCGTCTTTAATAAATGCCTTTGAAGAATTCAAACGGAGAATTGGAACTGATGCAACATTCGAATGTAAAAATATGGGAAGATCATTCACTCCCGAAGAATTATCCGCCGAACTATTAAAGACTCTTAAAGGATATGTGCGGGATGAAGATGTGAATGCTATCGTGGTTACTGTTCCTGCCAAATTCCAGGGGTATCAAATAGATGCCACAAAAAAAGCGGCTGAACTGGCAGGTTTTCAACATTGTATTCTTTTGCAGGAACCAATAGCTGCTTCTATGGCTTATGGGCTTGAGGCAAACTCGATTGACGGATTATGGGTGGTGTTTGATTTCGGCGGAGGTACCTTTGATGCGGCATTGATGAGTGCTGATGAAGGGATAATGAGAGTTGTTGACACCGAAGGTGATAATCATCTTGGCGGCAAAAATATTGATTATGCGATCATTGATGATATTATCATTCCTTACTTAGAAAAAGAGTATTCAATCGAAAACATATTGTCCGATGAAGATAGGAAAAATTTATTTCGTAATGACTTGAAGCGGTTTGCCGAAGAAATAAAAATTACCCTTTCATCCAAGGAAAAAGTAGATATTCTGACTGATTCTCCAATTGGCGAAGACGATGAAGGCAACGAAATGGAACTTGATCTGTCTGTTACAAGAGAAGAATACGAAGCAGTGGTAACACCTATTTTTCAGCGTGCAATTGATAAAACAAAAGAACTTCTTTCAAATAACAACCTGTCAGGTTCCGACCTTAAAACAGTGTTGATGATCGGCGGTCCGACTTTTTCACCAACTTTGCGGGACATGGTCAAAGAACAGATCACATCAAATATAAATGTCAGTATTGACCCCATGATAGCCGTGGCAAGAGGTGCTGCACTTTTTGCCTCTACGAAAGATATACCTGAAGGTATCAGGAAGATAGACAAAACAAAGATCCAGCTCACATTAGTATACCCGGAAACAACAGTCGAAACGGAGGAAAATGTTGGTATCCGAGTTAACCGAGATAAAACGGACGGTGAGATACCGGAGAATTTGTTTGTAGCGGTTTCTCGTCAGGACAAAGGCTGGTCAAGTGGAAAGGTCGAGATAAAAGATGATGCTGAAGTTTTACCTATTGTACTTGTTGCAGGCAAACCCAATGGTTTTCAATTGGTAATCACGGATGAAAAAGGGACGGCTTATCCAACAGAGCCTGATTCATTTTCAATTATTCAGGGCTTTAAACCCCCTAAGGCAACATTACCATTTGATCTATGTATCGAGGTTTATGACTCATCGAAAGGAAAGGAGCTTTTAATTGATTTTGTGGGCCTGCAAAAAAACCAGTCCATTCCAGCAAAAGGAAAAGCAACCTTTCACACACAAAAAGACATTCGTCCAGGCAACGATAAGGACATAATAAAAATTCCAATTTATGATGGAAAAAGTAGTACAAAGGCTATTCACAACAATTGGAGAGAAGAAGTTGTTATAACAGGTGAAAGGTTTAAAGCATTCCTGCCTAAGGGTAGTGAGGTTGAGCTAAGCATTGAAGTTGATGTATCACAAGGAATTAAAGTCGGCGCTTCATTTCCGTATTTAGACGATGAATCTGTTGATGTAACTTTAGATGGAAACCAAAGAGCCACTATCAAAAAAGAATCCCTTAGCAGACAACTCGAAAAAGCCTCTCGATCATTAGAAAACATGGAAGACGAATTTCCTGACTTGGATTTAACGAAAGTTGAAAAAATCCGTAACCATCTAAATGAATTGGACTCGTTGCTTGCAAAAGGCGGCAGTGACCCTGATACAAGAGATATGGTATTGAACAGGATACGTGAAATCTCAATAGAAATTGATAACTTGCAGGACGCAGGAGAAGCCCCCAAAATAATGCATGAATTGACCGAGGCACTGGAGCATCTTAAAGATAATGATGAGCGATGGGGTGATGAAAAAACCGGCCAGATGGTTAAACAATTATCCGAACAAGTAAAAACGGTAATTCAGAAACAAGACGTAAGAATGGCAAAAGACCTAACCAAGCAGATTCACAGTTGTGCTTTTGCTATTGTTGACAAAGCTGATATTGGCCCTGCTTTGGAATTAAGTTTTATAAAAGGATTTGATGACGAGTTTGATATGCACGAATGGAAGGATAGGGCCCGGGCCAGACAGCTCATCAAAGAGGCGAAAAACATCATTAACGCTAATCGTGCAACAAAATCCAATCTAAAGCCGATTGTTGGCGAACTCTTTTCAATGCTCCCAAGTGCCGAAAAACCCATGGTGAAACCTGATGAAGATCTTTTGATGAAATGACAGATGATACAAACATAAAGATTCTTGAAAAAGACGAAGTTGTCAATGAAACATACAACATTGATTTCTTCATTGGTCAGGGTGCGTTTGGTGAGGTTTATCGAGTTAAACATAAGTTTTTTGATGACTTTCAGGTAATGAAGATTCTCAAGAAAGATCCTATCGAAAATACCAACTTTGATGAAGTAGCCAATGAGGCGAGAATACTGGCAAAACTTACCCATCGAAACATTGTAAAAGTTTTTGACGCCAATACATTTACAAAAAAAAATAAACAGTATTTTTTTATTACGATGGGTTTTGTGAGCGGCGAATCACTGTCTCAGTTGCTAAAGCGAAAAATCCAACTGCCAGTTTCAGTTGCACGAGCACTAATGACTGATGTACTTAGAGGGTTAGACTTTGCTCATTCCCATAAGCCCACTGTTATTCACCGTGATATTAATACAGATAATATTTTGCTATCTTATGAAAATGAAACTCCTGTTGCTTTACTATGTGACTTTGGCATTTCAATGTTATTAGGTCAGGAGTCTAAATTGGCAGGTGCTGGCGGCAGGTATCTTTATTTTGCCCCGGAATGTTTCTGGAATTGTTATCTGCCTTGTAGTGATGTGTTTTCCGCAGGTTTGGTTTTTTACAAAATGCTGACTGGTGTTCACCCATGGGAATATGACTTTGAAAATTATCGCTTGGATGATCCCGAAGATATTGCAAAAATGATCCATTCAAGTCGTAAAGAGTCATGCAAAAAACCGTCCCTTTTTAATGAAGATATTGATAAAAAACTGGAAAGTATAATTCTTAAATCACTTGAAAATAATATGGAAAACCGGTATCGAACGGCAGGTGAATTTCTCAAAGCATTGGAAGATACTTGCAATACTGAAACGCTACCAGAAAATTATTGGAGATAATAATGGATAGTACTAAATTCAAAACATTACTGTTTGAAGTGGCCTGCTGTGCGGTGGCTTGCGATTACGACATTGATGAGAGGGAAATACGTGAGCTGCAATATATCGACAAATCTACAACCTATTTTAAGGACATCGATCTTTCAAAACAACTCGACAACTTCCTCGCTGACTTCAAAGGTAATGAAGCCGAGGCTATTAATGGATTGGTTGAAAAAATTAGAGATGCTTCAATGTCCCCTGTTGAAGAATTACTTGTTATGGAAATCGTATTGCGTCTGATATATGCTGATTTAAGAATTGATGAAAAGGAAATCGATTTTTTGAAGTCAATACGCTTAGCATTATCTATAAGTGATGAGATAATAGCAGAGCGATTTGGAAAAATAGATATTCTTATTAAGGAACAAAAGATAGCAAATCCAGCAAGTGAAAAACCAGTTCCCCCAAAAGGAATTGATTCCCTTGATATAAATAGCTTAGCGAATATATATCATAAAATTGACGAAAATTTGGACGACAAGAAGTGATTATGCTTGAAAGTAGATTTTAGTAATCTACTACTTATTTTCCCTGTAATACTGTAGCGAAATAATATAGGGTAATATTATGATTCAGATTGATCCAATCCTTCTAAAGATAGATAAGTTAATAAGCTTGTCTCGACTCAAGGAGATAGCATCCATTATTGATACTGACATCACAACGCGGATCTCTAAAATAGCTACAGTTCTTAAGCAGCTTAGGCCAGGGGGCTATTTGCTTGGTACGGGACCATCTACTTCAATAATAATCCCTCTTACTGTTGAAGAAGTTGTAATTGGACGTTCTGCTACAGTTCTCGAAGAACCAGCTGAACTAGTTATTGACTATGAGGTTTCCGATACTCCTTATTTTGTTCCGCGTGAAGTTTCAAGAACTCATGCAAAAATTTTGAAACATATCAGTGATGCAGGGACAGAATATGCAATTGTCGATTTGAATAGTACTTGCGGTACGTATGTTAATGGTTCGAGAATTGATACAGACTCGGAAGGCACTATGCTTTCTCACGGAGATGTTATATCTTTGGGGCCATCCTTAATTAGTACGTATGTCTTTTATCGAAGAGAGAACGATATGATATGAAATCGCCGAACGCATCGCAGCATTATATGGATTATGAAGGCAATCGGCGGCTGGCCAATAAAATAAGGGAATATCGTAGACTTAAACGTGATGCAGGCGATAAGCCTGTGATTCTATGATACAGATTAAGGAGAAAGCTATGAAAATAATTCGACAAATTGGTTCGCTAGGCTATGAAGGGCGAGCTGTTCTTGATATATAGCGTCCTGTGAGCAATCGCAGGGCGTTTTTTTATGCGTGGATTTTTTGGTTTTCAGTGTCGGGGTTGGGGGATTCACAGGTTTCAGTATCAAAAATTTGCTTTGACGGGAATTGTGGTTTGGGGTATCTTATGGCCTTGAATTGGTGAAGAGTTATAGCTATAGGGCAAAAAGAGGCTTTTTAAATCAGGGAAGAAATATGCTTGATCCTACCGAACTGTTCCCAGAAGTGCCAAATCTTTTTGAATTCCCAAGCGTTCATGCAGGAATGCTTTTCGATGATGTGCGAGTAGGAAAATATTCGGAAGCAATCCGCAGAGTTGTTAAAAAGGGTGACATAGTAGCAGATATAGGAACTGGAACCGGCTTATTAGCCTTTTTGTGCCTGAAAGCAGGAGCTTCACGAGTCCATGCTATTGAGAGGTCACCTGCAATAAGGTGGGCAAAAGCTATCGCGGAAAGCAACGGCTTTTGCGACAGAATCGTGTTTCACAATCAAGATTCCCGATTTTATGATTTACCTGAAAAAGTTGATGTTGTCGTAAGCGAACTTATTGGACATATTGCTTTTGAAGAGGGAATGGTTGAATCTCTTTTTGATGCAAAGGAAAGATTTCTTGCTCCTGACGGCGTTATAATTCCTCAACAGGTACAATTAAAGGTGGCCTTAGTTGAAGAAAATGAAATATATTCTGAGTGTATTGATTGTTGGCAGCCTATAGAGGGAATTGACTATTCAGTAATGCGCGAAGAAGCTGTCAAGACCTGCTATATAACCGAACTTAATAGTCAGAATCTATTATCTGAATCGAAAACATTTTTTGCGGTGAATTTTCGGGAAGGGCAGAGGCCTAATTTAAGCGGTTCTAATAATTTTAGTGTTTGTCGGGCCGGGAAAATAAATGGTCTTGCTATATGGTTTGAGGCGTGTCTTTGTCCTGAGGTTATACTGTCATCAGGCCCAGAGGCAAAAACTCATTGGAGGCAGTGTTTTGCACCTTTAACATTACCGATGGAAGTTAAGGTTGGTGATAATATTTCTGTTAGCATGGATATGAAGCTGCAAATGAAAGAAACTGATTTGTTCAATTTCACTTTTAGTATTGACAATGCAAAAGAATAGTTCGAGGGAGAGACATGGCGGATAGAACAAGGGACGTTTTTACAGTACTTAGTTTGCTCGGAGAATACAAAGGCTATGTTGAGGAAGGGTCTATACAGTTTCTAAGAAAAGGGCAAGCTGATGTGGGAAGACTGTTGCTTGATCTTATCGAAGTGTTTGGAGGTGAAGTAAAAAATGGGAAAGTAGTAAAGAAGAAGAAAGGGAAAGATAGTGACAAAATAGATTGGTATGAGGCGCATAAAACTGGGAGGGAGTTATGGCATAAACTGGCAAGTTGTGCATTGAACAGCATTGATCCAAATTCTAAAGGCAATTCAAAATTATTTGAATATCTTGATGATGCAACAAAATTCGAAGATTTATTGTATGGGTTAGACGACTATTACAGGGACCACACCCTTCATTCATTATGGGTTTATATGTTAGGTGAGCGTCTTTTAAGAAACCATTTATCTAAGATATATGATAATAAATTAAACTGGTATTTATTTAATGACATAAAAAGAGACCGTGAGGACTATGAGTATCCACCTGATTTAGTAACGGTTTCAGAAATGAAAAAAGAACAACTTTTCGCTGGGGTAAATCAACACAAAGATGCTATCTGGTGTATTATCGCCCTATGCCATGATCTGGGATATTCACTTGCTAAATTGAAATCACTCAATGAAAAGGTTCAAAATGTGCTGAAGTATTTTGATGTTCCTGATTTTCAACATGTGGGATATTCTTTAGACATTGAACATCAGTATCTAATAACGCAATTTTTAGAGTTGATGGCAATGGAAGTGCGTATGGGTCCTAATGAAGATTACCGCGAAATTGAAACTAAATTAAAAGACTATTTTAGTAAAGAAGACGTAAGAAAACCAAGAGGAAAACCAAGAGAAAATTGGGACAAACTAAAAGCAGAATGGAATACACTAAAAAAGACAAAGGGCAAGCTTAAAGAAAAGGTCCACAAGAACAGGATAGAGAAAATCATTAAAAAAGTCCCGAAAGTGCTTAAGGATAACTTGCTAATAAAATGCTACAGAGATGACTCGACTTACTGGCGTTTGTGCAAGGCTCTTGAAAGAAAAGAGCACGGCATTCTTAGTTCATATTTGATTTATAAAATACTTGGTATTTTCGCAGAAAGCACTGTACGAGGAGCTGCGGAGGAATGGGGCCTGGATGATAATGAAGCAAAAAAAAATATAATTCGGGGTGACATTCTTTTTGCTATTGCTCAGCACGAGTTTAATTTTGCACATTTGAATGAATTAGGGAGCCTAGCGGACATATTAATTGTTTGTGATGAGTTAGAAGAGTTTTCCAGGTATGGAAGAGAACTGCTGACTCGGAAATACTATGAGACCACTGCAGACACTTCGATAAGTTTCGATCCTGTAGAAGAAGACGAGGAAGTTGAACCAGGAAATGACATTAAAATAAACATGAAATATCTTTCAAAACATAAAAAACCAGAAGATTGCCTTGATTTTTTCCGTAGAAAAGCAGAACGGTTATGCAGCATTTATTCTCTCAATCCGTCTCCAGAAGACGAAGGAGAGCAGAAAAAGGAAAAAGAAAGTTATTGTACCATAACAAGTATCGAGATGAAGGTTGTATGGAAGCCAAAGCGTGAGGAAGTTGAAAAAAGCAAGACGGCAAGCATAAAAATCGGCGATGATTTTTGGATTCGGTTATCTAAAGAGGCCGGGATCATCGAAGGGAAATTGCCGAAATGTGCAGACTCTAAATATAAAAACAAGAATTTTAAAAAAGGCAAAAAGAAATTACGATGTTATGATGATGAATTGCGGGTGATTGTTGGAAAAGATATAATACCTCTGAAGAAATGGTTAGGAATAAAAGATAAAAACGGCTAGAGCATTGAAAGTTTTTTTACTAAGATTAAATAATAATGAAAACATATGGTTATGAGTTGATTCTGGATTTACACGGCTGTGATGTATCTACATTTAACAGGGAAAGTTTGAAAGCATATTTTGAAAAAGTGTGTGATGCCATAGATATGCAGAGAGAAGATTTGCACTTTTGGGATTATGAGGGCGTTCCAGAGGAGGAGCTGCCAAAAGAAGCACATCTGTTAGGAACATCCGCTGTCCAGTTCATACAAACAAGTAATATTGTAGTTCACACTTTAGATAAATTAAAAGCTGTCTATATAAATATCTTCTCCTGCAAACCTTATGATAGGCGAATCGCCGAAAAAATCACAAAAGAATGGTTTGGTGCCAAAGAGTGTCACACTAACTTCATAGAGAGGATTTAGTATGCTCCTATCTGAGCGAGAGGTAAAGCTTCCATTGTCCGATGATTCTAATGCATTGCTAAGTCACTTCTATAGGTGTGTTGAAAAGCATGTCGATGAAAATGAAATCCCTGTAAGATTTGCAGTAACAGAGTGTTCATCAGATGGATATAACTGTGAACTCGGTGTTCTTAAGTTTGAGGGAAAGTTGAATTTGCCAAAACCCGCGCCAATCTTTGAGTTCGCTCACCGTGAGATTGAAAATACCGATACCTTTAATACAGTTCTCATCGTACCGACTGGAATCGGTGCTGAGATTGGCGGCCATGCCGGTGACGCTACGCCGGTCGCTCGACTTTTGGCCTCTGCTTCTGATACTTTAGTTACCCATCCTAATGTCGTGAACGCATCAGACATTAATGAGCTACCTGAAAATGGATTATATGTTGAAGGCAGTGTTCTTTCTCGTTTGCTTATGGGTACTATAGGTTTACAGAAAGTTCGTTCCAACCGGATATTACTTGCAATCGATAAACATCAAGATGAACGCATGGAGCATCTCTGTGTAAATGCTGCTTCCGCGGCAAGGGCAACTCTGGGGGCTGACCTTGTGAAGGTCGTGCGGATATCTCCACCGCTGAAGATGGATGCCAGATATTCTTCTGCAGGAACTGCAGCCGGGCAAATTGAAGGATTGGAAAGAGTTTGTGAGATTATTAATGAATACCGAAGTAAGTTCGATGTACTTGCCATATCATCGGTGATAGACGTCCCAGAAGGTTTTCACTGGGAGTATTTTCACTCTGAAGGTGAAATGGTCAATCCATGGGGAGGCATCGAGGCAATGTTGACTCATGGTATTTCTATGCTTTTTGATATTCCCTCAGCACATGCGCCAATGTTGGAAAACATCGAAGTAGCAAATATGCACTTTGGTGTTGTTGATCCGCGAATGTCTGCTGAGTCCGTCTCGACATGCTTTTTGCATTGTGTGCTGAAAGGCTTGCACCGCAGCCCAAGGATTATTACTGACAGAATGCTTTTTAGCCAGCCTGAGGTGTTGACTGCTGCTGATGTATCCTGCGTTGTCATACCGGATAAGTGTGTGGGTTTACCAACTCTGGCAGCATTGGAACAAGGGATTCCTGTAATAGCCGTCAAAGAGAATGATAATCATATGAAAAACGACCTCGAAGACCTGCCATTTGCTAAAGGTAAGCTGTTCGTTGTTGAGAACTACCTTGAAGCGGTTGGAATAATGGCCTGCCTTAGAGAAGGTGTAACACCGGCATCAGTGCGACGGCCACTTAAATACACAAAAGTTAAATGCAAGCGACCGGATTCAAAAACGGAAGTTGGGTCAAGTTTCTCAGGACGAGGGGAAGTATAATCTTACACACGCACCAGGAGTGGGGGTAACTCCCCTTATATAGCGCAACAGTTATGCACAAAACGCGTTCTAAGGCTCTAAAGCCAAAATAGGACAGTTTAGGATAGCCTTTTATACCTTTCGTCCACTGGCGAGGCTCCTACGGCCTTCTCGACGTTCCTGTAGGACGCCTGAACCTGCATTATCCCCCAAATAATCACGGACCCCCTATTATCCGTTATAAATACACCCCAAAATTCCCCAATCCAAGATGTTACATTACAGGGCTTTCCCTGTTACATGTAACCCACAAAATCCTGTAAAAATAAGACCATACCACCATATACCTATGGCTTTTTCCCAAACCGGTATTTCCCGCACTCGAGTAATACTTTCTGTGGCGGGGAAGTACCCCGGTCTAAAGTGATTCCGGTTTGAGGAAAGCCTTTAAGGCGGGGGGGTATCGACACATTCGACTGCATATTGAATTGAAATGACACTTTTATGAAAGGGAATACAGATGAAGATTACAATCGATACAAGAAGGTTTGACAACATCACTCTCGGCCAGGTGAAGAAAGTCGTGACTAAGCCAGTACGTGTTACGTTTACACTGCTTCGCTTCTGTCTGGCTAAAGCAGCTGGTGCTGCCGAAAGGAGCCTGCGGTATACTGAACAGAAGCTTGCAGAATATGACAAGACCGCAGCTGATACCGACAGCATGCTGGAAGAACTTGGCAAGACATAGGGGTCTAAGGGGAGTAGTCTTTCCCCTTTTTTGCACTTGAGCAACGTAACGCTAGTAACAGTAACGCTTAGGTGCAAGCATGTTATACCTTGGAGAGATGTAATCTCTTTCCTGTAGGGGTTGTATTACACAGGATAAATACCAGGTATACAGTGTTATGTAGTGATTTATAGTATTGCAGCACTTTAGCCTCTCTTCTGTTCCCCTGTTTCAACCGGTTTTTACTCCGTTCTATCACCCATGTTAGATAATCACTTAACTTTTTCAAGGAGAATTCTATGGATAAAGACACTCAGTACCCCAGTCTGAATGCCCCCTCATTAGAGCAGCTTGAGCAATGGTTCATGGACGGGATATGCGAAGCCACGGATGGCTGTATTGTCGAGCCTGATGGTACATGCCCTCACGGCTGCAGCTCCTGGCTCCTTGAGCTGGGGCTGATCTAAACAAATCCCTTATTAACGTCCAAATCTAAAGGAACTAACAATGAAACAAGATAAAACGCATAACCTGATCGAGGTCTTGCAGTTCTGCCGCGTTAACAAACTACCCGCCCGCGTAGTTGGTAAATGGGTCTGGATCAAGTATCCATCCAAGCCCAGGCAATCAATCCTTGACGAACTCAAGGAGTTCGGCTTCCGCTGGTCGAAGCGTCGCAAGCAGTGGGCTCACAACTGCGGCCATCCATCACTGCCTGCCAGGGATTATGCACCCTGGGACCGGTACCCAACCAGAACACTCGAAGAAGCCTTCCCATCCAGACGTTAATCTAACAGTTAACCACTTTTATCCAAGGAGAATTACCGTGAAACTTATGACCAAAGAAATAGAAGCTAAACTTAAACCGTTGTACCACTATGATAATTCAGGCCAAGCACCGATTGCGGTAGTTAAGTTCTTTGACCCTACGGGGAGCTGGACCTGGTACGTTGCCGAAGGACAGAAGCAGGAAGATGGAGATTGGCTGTTCTGGGGCGCTGTGAACGGCTTTGAGTTCGAGTATGGCTATTTCACTCTCTCGGAGCTTCAGCACGCCAAGGACAGCTGCTCAGGCCTGCAATCACTGCCTATAGAACGAGACCTGTACTTTAAATCCACACCTATCAGTGAACTGATGCAAAAATCGTCTCATCATGTTTGATCCAAGGGGTACCCGGCTGTTTCGATTAGCTGGGTTCCCCTTTTTTTTGCGCGCTTGTAAAACGTACATAAAGGTTGTTTTATAAGTCAAATATAAATTCTGATACCCATAGGTAGTTCTGTTTTAATATCGTCGATTCTACGAGCGTAAAACACACCTGAGAGCCACTTTATAAGATTCTGTGGAGTGGCTTAACTGCGTTTCCTTCTCACCATCACCGCACCCAAGCCGAGTAGTAAGAGCGGGTGGATTCAACTACTCATAATACCATGTTATCCAGCGGGTAGTAAGTATCGCAAGGGTTGGGCATAGCCGGTTCCCCCACCTGCCAAGTGAACTTGATACCATTCCCTTGGTAGGGGACGCGATGCCGAAGGTTTGATTGATATCTTTGTCCATGAGAAGCCAACGGAGTTGAGAACTAAGACCGATAATCTGGTTCTGCAACCACTAATCATTAATAATACAACAAAAACTCAGCTGGAATTATGGTTTGTTTATAGGACTTGGCCGGGCTCCACATGACCAAAAAGTAATGAATATCTTGTTATTTTAGCGGGCTTAGCCCAATTTTTCTGTCTCAGGTTATTACAATAACATCTTGTCACAAAAGCACTTATGAACTGGCTTGTAATATAGGGCCGGTTCGCGAGGGCCAATTAGTCTTGTTGCCGTTAAATATTTGGGGTATACTGATGTGTCAGTTCTTTAAAGCAGAGGAAAGCAACGAGGAGAAAAAGGGTGAATAACATTTGCTCTTTGTCGAAATAGGGATATAGTTATACGCATCCATGACGAACTGACTTATAGATGGCCCGTATAACGTTAAGGAATGTAAAGAAAGGATTCAAAAATGACGGTCATTCAGACAGAGGCAAGGTCCATGTCAAGCAAAGGAAAACGAAAGGATACGACGGCTTCTCCTGGGAAGTCGGGTATTTACGTTGCTTACAGCTTAGCCAACGCGACTGAGCTTGCTAGTGGGAAAAGTTACGGGCAGGTATTAGCCAAGGCGCGAAGAAAAGGTGAGCCAAATCCTCCTATGGAATTCGTACCTGACGAGGACGTAATTTGTATCTACTAAGCAAGTAAGCATGCATAAAAAAGTGGAGTATCCATTAACAGTTGTGGGGGCAGGACCTCCAAGGCCGTACTTGTGGGTGAGGGTTATAAACACAAACAAAGGTGCATATAATATCGTCAAGGCATTACTCGACACTGGGGCTGATGAGTCTGCTTTTCCTAAGAGTATGGCACGCACACTTGGCTATAATTTGCGGAATGTGTCTCCTAAGAGAGCAGCAACAGCTAAGGGGCCAACACTTGCTTATGGGTGCAAAGCTATAATTGAGTTCTTAGGGATCAATAAGAACGGAAAGCTTCCTGTTAGTAATTCTGTTGACTTTACGTGTGAGACAAATGTTGATTTTGTAAAAGGTTTGGGAGCATTTCTTATTGGTAGAGGAACTTTCGAGAATTATTTTGTTATTACCTTTAACTATGGTAAAGGAGTTTTTTCAATTGAAAAAGCTGACTAGAATACAGGCAGAAACAAATAAGCACAGTCGTTCCACCTTCTGAAACATTTGTCTATCTGAACAGAACTATTTTCCACATCACAAAAGGGAGAAATACATTTTCACATCTTTTTAACCATGAGACACACGATGATACATAAAGAACCTGTAATCCTAAGTCACTCGTGCATACTTAAATCCTATCTCATGTCGTTTTTTATCTTGTTTTAAACTACGCTATATTGAAAAGAGACAGCGTAGTACCTAATCAGAAACGGATGGCTTTAGCCAATAGCCCATTATAGTTCCAACTGTTCCATAAGCCCATTTCAGGTCAGATTCAGCGTATCGCTGAGAAAGAATGATGTATAACGATGCTACCAGTAATATGCTAGTAATAATTATCTGAATGTAGGTGGTTGCATGAATCTGGTTCTTAAGATTCTCCATACGCTGGTATAAGTAGTAAGATAGCCTTAGAGTCTCTCCGGAAGGTGTTTCACTATTTCTTTTCTTGAAGAATAAAACTATTGAAGCATATCCTCTATGTGCAGCAGCAAAACATATTGCAACGATAAAGAGCAGAATCACGTAATTCATTTTTTCATATACCTCCCTATAACTTGACTTCCTTTACGGTTAGAAACGAATCTAAACAATAAAATATTCTCATCGCCATTTCGGGAAAAAGTTTATGTTATTGTAACCAAAACTGTTGGATTTCTCAAGAAGCAATATCGCCATTTAAAATGCTTATAACCTGTCTAAACCTGACATTTGAATGTTAAGGAAAGTTGATTTTCTTGGGTTTTTGGGGGGAAAAGAAATCGCTATTTTTGGGCTAAAAACGAGTATTTGTGTGCTTTAACGCGCGAGGGAATTATCAGTTTCCCGACAGAATCGACCAAAAAGGGGCCTGTAACACACACGCGCGAGGGGATTCTGGTAAATTGTTTGGGCATGGAAACAGCACAAATCCAGCGGATTCGGGAGTATGTCACAGAGCTTGAAGAGGGGCTATACGAGTGGGACTACAGGGGGCTTCCCACGCTTGGGAATCTGGCAGAACTCTACAGGATAATTGAGCAGCTTATGGAGGCAACTTCTAAGGAACAGGATGAAAACCAAAGGGTTCTGTTAGCTACTTTGGAATACAAAGCCAGAAGGTGCAAGGAATGTATTGAGCGAAGGCTGGCGGTGAGGAATTAAAGCCTTAGCGTTTTCTTCTTACTGTCACTGTGCCTAAGCCAACCTTTTTCATTTTTCTACCTCACCCAAGATTCTGAGTATTTGTGGGTAGTCACTATTGGTATTGAAACTAACTAAGTAAGTGCGGTGAGTACGCAGTATTTCACTGGAGTAAGCTATATCAACGTTTTCATAGAACTTACTTTTTGTTGACATTACTTCGTACTTGTATCTGTAAATTTTATGGCCACGCAAATATTCAGCGGTGATTACTCGAATCTTAATCCTCTGGCCGAGCATTTTAATGCTTCCGTATTCAACACTCTTTTTTGATATTTTTCTTCTAACAACAATAAGTCCTGGTAAAGTTTTAGTCGCGTTGTTAGCTGATTTTTTTGCCAATTTATCAGCAGCTTTGTTATGTTTATTTTTTGAATGACCTTTGACCCAATAATAATCGACCCTTTTTCGAACCTTTTTTTCTGACTTAATTAGTTCCTTCCAAGAGTCAACATTTTGGACAGGAGTTCCCTTTGCCGTTCTCCAGCCATTTTTAGGCCATGAATAACAGGCAGCATAATGGTTGTCGACAACATATTGTGAATCTGTATGTATTATGATTCGCGAAGCTTGATTTAACTCACCTCGATTTTTCGCTATGTTTAATGCTTCTATGCATGCTTTCAACTCCATTTGGTTATTGGTTGCGCCTATATATCCATCAGGCTGGAAATCTAATTCTTCCCTATTCATAGAATCTGGGAAAACAAATCGAATACCTATGCCACCACGTCGGGGTGATGAATAACATGAGCCATCTGTGTATATGTTCAAAGCATTGTGGTCATGCATATCTCCAACCGCCTTATTTTACTTTCTCTGTTAATATCATTAGAATACACGAGATAGTGTGAATATCAAGGACAAAGCAAGCCAAAGGTTGTCCAAAATACGTTTTTTAGGTACACTATTTTTGTGCCTGGAAATAGCCTTCCAGTAGACGAATCAGCGGTATTTGCGAGGATTTAAATATTATGTCGAGATATAAGTTAACATCAGAAGACCGAGTATTATTTCTCAAAATAACATTACATATTAAAAACAATTCTTCAGATTACCAGGAAGCTGGAAAGTGGCTTAATGAGTATTGCTCTAAGGAAAGTTTTCGCCAGCGGACAAAAGAACTTATAAAATACTATGAAAAGGAAAAAGCAGAAGGTCCGAACTCTCCCACTGAGGAAATAGAGCTACTGAATTGCATGTTAGAAGCAGATACATTTTTGTCACCATCTGCATTTGGAACCGCACATATTGCAGAAGATCTTGAAGCTATGAAAAAAAGGGTTTTGTTGTATAAAGGAACCGCTGATTCGTATGAATATTATTGGATGGCAGCTGTTGATGATCTTTTATTGAACTGTAATAATGTGCCTTATCTAAGGGCCGAGGAGTCAAGACGTATTTTGTTAATGACTTGGATAATGACCGATTTTGAGATAGATACAAATTCATTAGATTTAAATATTTCTGAATTTGGAAAAATGCAGAGAGAGAAGCGACAGCTGCTATACCAAAAAACATTGGTTCATAATGACAGAATTGCTCAGCAGTGGATGGAAGCCGTTAAAACCGCTTGGGGTACAATTAAAGCTGAAGAAGCATTAGATCCTGAAAAACCGGCAGCCATGAAGCTGAAAAGTAAAATCAGAAAGAAAAGACTTGGCCGCCCTAAAGTGTCTAAAGATGAGGCCGTAAAACGCAGAAAACTCAAGTTTGACTGGGAAAGATACCGTGACACTATCAAAGGGGCAGATAAGAAACCGAGCTTCTGCGTTGATAAGAAAATAACAGTTGAGTATCTGAATAACTTAGTCCTGCGGTGGTGTCGCGACCATCCTAAATAGAGCAAGACACACGGTAATAATATCCGATAGTTTTTACCGCATAAAAAAAATATTCTCTGACACAAAAAAGTTTCATTCGTAAACCTTTGTCATTCTCTGTATTTGTAATTTCCCACATAATTTTTCCCGCGGAAAATATTCACATCTTAATTTTCTCCACCGCGTACACATTAAACTTTTTGCAGTTCGATACGCAGGGTATCGAATAATATGAAAAGTTTTTTAGGAAATCTCTAATGAGGACAGAAAGTAAGGACAAAAGAACTCAATCACAAAATGAACCAATCCTCTTGTCTGCAGCAGATTGTGCCCGTATGTGCGGGATTGGCCGTAGGAGCTGGTTCAGGTATGTCGCAGGTGGGAAAACCCCTGCCTGCATTCGTCTAAACACTAATCCGAAGTGGCATCGTGAGGATATAGAATTATGGATTTCGATGGGATGCCCTGACCGAAAAACATTCGAAGCCATGAAGCATCAGGAGGCTGAATAATGGATTACTCTGAAGAAAATCGCCAAAAGAAAATAGCCGAGCACTTAAAGGAAATGCCACCAATCTATAGAACTACCTACAAAAAAGCTGTTGCAGGTAAAAGTCTACGAGCAGCCGTCAATTCTTTCTGTGCCGAGTGTACCATGTGGCAGCGGGAGGAAGTCCGGTTATGCACGTCACTAGAGTGTGCAATCTGGCCATATCGTCCATACAAGCCAGGCGAAGCAGATGATGCAATTAGCTGCTCTAAAAACCCCTCTGAGGATGCTAATTTTGACGTAGAATCGTTAAAAAAGGAAGAAGGGGATTCTGAGTAGGGTATGAATAATCAAACTGAAAGATTAATTTTAAAACCGGCTTCATGATAGAAAACACTGAAGAAAAAAATAAAATTGAAACCACGATCTAACAAGTTGTTTTGGCCGTGCCATATCGGTCTGGCCTGCGGGCAATACGGCAGCATAAGCCAGCGGCTTAGTAGCTGGTATCCGATTATAAGACGGCAGAATTCACTCTATCTTCCGCGAGGTAGTGATGCACTACCTGGGCTCCATCAGGGATAGGCAGTCGAGCAGTAACGGACGCTCAAAATGGTGAGATATCCCTGTGCTTAAAAGCCTCGCCGACGGCGACAAGGCATACAAAGGCATCCTAATATTGATAGGGTGCCTTTCTGCCTACCTTTGGCTCTAAGGCAGTTTTATAAAAAACATAACAATAAATGTTGATGAGCATCAACGGAGTAGTATAATACCTGACATGATAATTGAACAAATAAGAAAGCGAATAAAGACTTCTGGCAAAAGCTTGAATCAAATCGGCAGAGATACGGGCGTAGACAAAGCCGCGCTTTGCAGGATTATGCAGGGGGGAAGCTGCAAGGTCGAAACTGCTGATATTCTGCTGGATTATTTTGGCTTAACTATTGCCAAAAAGAAAAAGGGGAAATTGATTGGTTTTGAACTTGGAAGAAAAACCACAAAGGTTGTTATTGGTAAGAAAAAGGCAAGGTGATAAAATGACAAATAAAGAAATTGAACAGTATAAAAAAGAAACGCAAGAGATTCTGAGCAAAGAAGGTAACGATTTGAAGTCATTAGAGGAAAAACGTTCTAAGTTACAGTCCATTGCTGAAAAAGTTGGGGCAAGCAAACATCTTGGGATAATAACTTTGAATAGTCTTTCTGCGTTCACCAAAAGTGAAAATATGTTTGAGCCACTGGTAAAATGTGATGGTATGAAGGCTTTGATAACGGAAGTCGTTTATAATATTCACGATGCTTTGCGAACTGAAACAATGATTAACTGTTCTAAGACTGCGTCCAGAAGTTTAATTGCGGGTATTATAACAGCAACGATTGCGTTAGTTAGTGCTGTAGCAGCGTGTTTTGCGGTAATAACAAACTGATTTGTAAAAGGCAAGTGATATTATGGCAACGATAAAAGGATTTTGGCAGGATACTATGACCGGAAAGATTTATGCTATCGAAAGCGATGCATTCGGGGAAATTGTAGGTGGTGTCGGCCCACTGGATGAAAACGACCTGCACAACTTGGAAGATTATGATTACAAGCCAGCGATACTTGAATGGCTTGAAGGAGCGGTAAAAGAAAAGAGATTGCACAGAATCAATCCCACTTAATATTGGTAGATTATATTTACAGTTGAGTTTGAGCTGGTAAAGAAAAGGTAAGGTGATATTATGGCAAGCGTCTTCAAACGAAAACGGAAAGTAACATTAGCCAACGGCGATAATGTTATAAGGCAGTCACTGAAATGGTATACCCGATTGACTGATGCTGACGGTATAAAGCGGACAATACCGCTGTTTCGGGATAAGACAGCAAGCCAGCAGAGAGCGGCACAGCTTCAAAAGGAAATCGAATTGGCAAGGGCTGGCGTCATAGACAGATACAAAGAACACCGGAAAAGACCGCTTATCGAACACCTTGCCGATTTTGAACAATCGTTACTTACAAAAGGAGCAACAAAAAAACACGTTTCACAAACAGTAAATCGTGTCAAAACCATTATTGAAGGTTGCGAGTTTACTTTTTGGAATGACATACAGCCAAGCAAAGTACAGAGTTGTATCGCAGGTCTGAGAAACGGCAAAAATAATATTAGCTCCGCAACCTTTAATTATTATCTAAAGTCAATTAAACAATTTTGCAATTGGATGGTTCAGGACAGAAGAGCCAGCGAATCACCGATTAAGCATCTGCAATGCAAAACAGTCAAAAAGATTATAGACCAAGAGCATCCACGCCGTGTACTGGAAATAGATCAATTAAGACATCTTCTCGAAGTAACCAAATCTGTCCCTAAACGGTTTGGCATGACCGGCTATGAAAGATATTTATTGTACCGCTTGGCCGTTGAAACTGGTCTAAGAGCTAACGAGGCTCGTAGCTTGAAGGTTTCATCTTTTGATTTTGAGAATCTGACGGTTAAGGTTTCAGCGAAATTTACAAAGAACAAACAAGAAGCCATACAACTGCTAAGAACAGACACAGCGGCAGAGCTAAAAGAGTTTTTTGTGGGTAAGATGCCTAACGTAAAAGCCTTTGGCGGTACATATAAGAGACTTACTGATAAAACAGCAAATATGCTAAAAGCTGATTTGGCTGATGCAGGTATCCCATACGTTTCAAACGGGCTATACTTTGACTACCACGCTTTACGACATCAAACCGGAACACTATTAGCAGCAAGCGGCGTTCACCCCAAAGTAGCTCAGAAGATTATGCGACATAGCGATATAAACCTGACCATGAGCAGATACACACATACCTTGACCGGACAAGAAGCCAAAGCAATAGCAGGTTTACCGGATTTGTCTTTGCCAAGCAAGCAAAGCCAAAAAGCTGTAGCAACTGGAACGGATAATAAACCGGTCGAGACGGCTCAAAATGACTCAGGGAAATGGACACCAAAACGGACACCTTTTTTGACACCTACGGCTTACTCTGGATGTAACCAGTCGGCAATGATTAGCAACGCAGAGGCCAATGAAACGGAAAAAGGAAGAAGTCATAACTCTTTAGAAAGAGGTATATTAGACACAAAAACAGAAGCCTTGTCAATGAATGTCATCGACAAGACTTCAGCGAGGCCGAAGGGACTCGAACCCTCAACCTTCGGATCGACAGTCCGATGCTCTAGCCAATTGAGCTACGACCCCGAAGCAATTCAAAGATGCGGATTATAGTGCTCAATCCCCAAATATGTCAAATAATTTCGGCAAAAACCCAAAAAACTGATGCAACAGCCCACCCTGTCAGGTCTACGACCCTCCCAGAAGACTCGGGCGCTCGCCTATCACTTTCTCGCGGCCTTGGACCGTCGAACAACAGGCTGTGATTTTGAGGCCTTTTTGGCGTCTTTCGATAGAACTTTCATGGCCTTTTTCACATCGGCCAGTTTGAGCACGCCTGTTGTCCGGCCTCCTTTCGCACCGGCCGTGCAGTAGGCGTACGAGATGTTAATATGATTTCTGGCCAGCTTCTCCGTCACTGCCGCCAAGGCGCCAGACCTGTTTGTCAGAGTAATGCACAGCACCTGCGTCTCATTGTAAGGCATGTTTAGTTTAGTCAGAATATCCCTGGCGCGGTCCGGCTCTTCAAAAATCACACGCATCACCCCGTGCTCGACCGAGTCCATCATGGTCAACGCTGTAATATTGATTTTTGCTCTGGCGAACTCACCAAGAATTTTGGCAAGAATTCCCGGCTTATTCACCATGAAAATTGAAAACTGCGGCGAGATATACATGCCCTTATCCTTCCATTACAATTTCAAGCGGTCCCAACAGCGTCCAATGCGCTTTGCCTGTCGGGAAAGAACCTGAAAATCTTGTCCAGATTAGTTATGGTAAAGACTCTATGCAACTGCGGGTTAATCGCACTTATTACAACCTCACCTCCAACATCTTTGAGCTTCGCACGAATCTCCAGCAGAAGCCCCAATACCTGCGACGAAAAGAACTTGACCTGCTCGAAATCAAAGACCACCCGCTGCGGCTTATGCTCATCGACAAACGCGCGTATCTGTGTCGCGGCAGCGTCAATACCTTCAATGTTACTAATTGACGTAGCCTTGAACGATACTACCGCCACTTTATCCTGTGGCGTTATTTCCAGTCCCAAATCTTCTTTCATGAGTACAGCAAACCCCTGCAATCGGTAATAGTTAACCTATGATTGTCGCAATTATCCTAATCTGCGTCGAGTCTTTTTTCTCAACATTTCCAGCAAGCCACGAAATGGCCGCTATTTCCACCTTTCTGCTCAAAGATGGGCATCTGGCGCCGGCAAATATCTTCAGCTAACGGGCAGCGGGGGTGAAAAGGACAGCCGCTCGGTGGGTTCAGGGCGCTGGGCACCTCGCCTCCTGTTGCGGTTCTCTGGCCACGGCGCTCGGTCTTGACCTTGGGAATCACAGATATTAAAGCACGCGTATAAGGATGCAGCGGATTGTGGTACAATTCTTCACCTTCAGCACGCTCGACTATCCTGCCGAGATACATCACAGCAACGACATCACAGAAAAATTCAACAACCGCCAGGTCATGCGCGATGAAAAGAAATGTCAAACCAAACTCATCCTGCAAATCTTTTAGAAGGTTCAGAATCTGCGATTGAATGGAAACGTCTAAAGCACTTACCGGCTCATCGCAAATCACCAATTCAGGCCTAAGCACCAGCGCCCTTGCCACGCCGATTCGCTGACGCTGGCCTCCTGAAAACTCGTGAGGGTAGCGATTGATATGCTCAGGCGAAAGCCCGACACGTTCGAGGATTTCACTTACCTGCTCAACAACTTCAGACCTCTTAAGCTTTTTATGAATTCGAAGGGCCTCGCCGACAATATCGCCGACCGTCATTCTCGGATTCAGCGAACTGTAAGGGTCCTGAAAGATAATCGTAATCTGCTTTCTCAGTGATTGCAGTTGCTTCTTGTTGGCCTCGAGAATGTCAATCCCGTCGAATGTCACTTTGCCTGAAGTGGCTGGTATCAGCCGGATAATCGTTCTTGCCGCCGTCGTCTTGCCGCAGCCGCTTTCGCCAACAAGGCCGAGAGTCTGTCCTCGTTTCACCCCAAAACTTACACCGTCAACGGCTTTTATATGCCCGACCGTCCGGCGCAAAAGACCCTTCTTAACCGCGAAGTAGGTCTTCAAATCCTCGACGTTAAGAAGCAAACCGTTACTATTATTTGTATTTTGACTCATATTCCTCTTGTTCCTGCTGCGTCTGATAGTTCGGCGCATACCAGCATGCGACGTATCTCCCGCTCCGGACTTCTCTTAGTTCCGGCTCGACTATCCGACACCTCTTATCATTACAGCCGACCGGACATCGTGGATGGAACTTGCAGCCACCTGGGAAATTCAGCGGGTCCGGAACCGTTCCGGCTATCGTCTCAAGTCGCTCACCTTCGAAGCCCAACTGCGGCACCGATTTAAGTAATCCCTGCGTATAAGGATGAAGCGGATTCTCGAAAAGCGGTTTTGCTTCTGCCTTTTCAGCTATTCGCGAGGCGTACATCACAGCCACATCATCAGCTCGCTCGGCGACAACACCCAAATCGTGCGTAATCAAAAGAATGCTCATATCATTCTGCTGTTGTAATTCGTCGAGCAAATCCAGTATCTGTGCCTGAATCGTCACATCGAGAGCCGTCGTCGGTTCATCTGCTATCAACAGCTTTGGCTGACAACTTATTCCCATTGCTATCATAACCCGCTGCCGCATTCCGCCCGACATCTGATGCGGATATTCATAGACGCGGCTTTGGGCGTCACCAATTCCGACCTTTCTGAGCATCTCAACTGCGTCGGCCCAGGCCTGCTCGGAATCTTTTTTCTGATGAAGTTTTATAGCCTCGACGATCTGGTCACCAATAGTAAAGACCGGATTGAGACTGGTCATCGGTTCCTGGAAAATCATGGCAATCCGATTGCCGCGAATCCGTCTCATCTGCTTTTCTCTCAGTTCGAGAAGGTTCCTGTTCCTCATCAGGACTTTTCCAGAGACAATTTTACCCGGCGGGTCGGGAACTAATCGCATGATGGATAATGCCGTAACGCTTTTAC
>SDBV01001327.1_pt1 | contig 37233 bp, 38 predicted proteins | sample 2277081 | NCBI WGS metagenome assembly SDBV01 (sample SAMN10402039, study PRJNA504765) | marine sediment metagenome | isolation source: marine sediment core GS10_PC15, 223 cmbsf | place: Arctic Ocean: Southern Knipovich Ridge | collected 2010 | reverse complement strand
AATTATAGAGCTAGAAGGTAGAGTAGATTATTTATCTGGTTGTATAGAAAACTTGGAAAAGTTATTAATAGTTACTGATTATTTTAGGGATTGTCCACATGAAAATAATAAAAAAATATTAAAGTCAAAAGCTATTGAATTTGAAAAATTTTACAACTGTTTTGATGGTACCCATATAGAGAAGCGCTATACTACTTCGGAAAACTTTAAAAAGAATAAAGAATCAATAGAGAAGTGGAAAAGAGAAGTAGACAAATTTAACAAAAATAATAAATAAAATATGAATAATAAGAAAATATCATATAATGAGGATGCAAGAGCTAAACTAAAAGCAGGAGTTGATAAAGCAGCTAATGTAGTTAAAGTTACTCTTGGTCCTCAAGGAAAGAATGTGGTAATACAAAAGTTTACCATGGCTCCAAACATTACAAAAGATGGAGTTACAGTAGCAAGAGCTATCGTACTTAAGGATCCTGAAGAAAATCAAGGTGCTATGTTAATTAAAAACATTGCATCAAGAACAGAAGATTTTGTTGGAGATGGTACAACAACCGCAACTGTACTAGCACAAGCTCTTATTAAGGAAGGTCAGAAAAGAATTGCAGGAGGATATAATTCACGCGAAATATGTGAAGATTTGAAAAGAGCAGCAAAAGAAACAAATGAGCTTTTATCAGAGATGTCTAAGCCAGTTGAGACAGATGAAGAGATAGAAAATATTGCTACAATATCAGCAAATAACGCTGAACTAGGTAAAACGATAGCTGGAGTAATAAAGGAAGTAGGCAAAGAAGGTGTTATAATGGTTGATGAGTCTCAACAGAATATAGAAACGACTACAGAGGTCGTAAAGGGTGTAAGATTTGATAGAGGATATATTTCAGGTGCTTTCGTAACTAATCCAGATAAAATGATATGTGAGCTTAATAATGTATATATACTTATAACAGATAAAAGTATTTCATCTCAATTTGACCTTGTACCTGTAATGGAGTTAATGGCTGGAGCTGGTGGTGAGAAAATACTTCTTGTTATCGCAGAAGATGTTACAGGTGAAGCTCTTGCTACTACTATAGTAAATCATCTACAAGGTAAATTTCATGCGCTAACAGTAAAAGCTCCTGAATTTGGAAGTAGAAAATTAGAAACATTAGAAGATATAGCAATTCTTACAGGAGGAAAGTTTATTGATACTTCAAAAGGAATGAATCTTGGTAAAGATATTACAATGGAAGATCTTGGATTCGCTGATAAGGTTGTATCTTCATTAGAAAAGACTACAATAGTTGGTGGCAAAGGAGAGGAAAATTTGATTAAAGCTAGAACAGATATGATTAAGGCACAGATTAAAGGAAGTGAAAGTGGATACGAAATAGAAAAGCTACAGACTAGACTAGGAAATCTTGTAGGAGGTGTAGGTGTTATAAAAGTAGGTGCGCCAACTGAACCTGAAATGAAAGAAATTAAATATAGAGTAGAAGATGCTGTAAATGCAACAAAAGCAGCTTTATCAGATGGAATTTTACCAGGAGGGGGCAGTGCATTAGTATTAGTTCACTCTAAGTTAAAAGGAACGGGGGTAGGATATGATCTATTTAAAGACGCTATATTAGAGCCTATAATGCAGATAGCAGAGAACGCAGGATTGAATGGTAAAGAAATTGTAATAAAAGTACAGGAAGGATTAAAAGAACAGGAGAATTTTGGATATGATGCATTAGAAGGAAAGTATGAAGATGATATGGTAATGGCAGGGATCGTGGATCCAACAAAAGTAACGAAGACGGCTATAGATAGCGCTGTCTCAATAGTAACTCAACTTTTAAACTCAGCAGGATTAATAACGGATATACCGTTAGCTGAGAAAGAAGGGATGATGTAATACTATCTATTGTTAGGGATTAACCCTTAATAGCGGTTAGTATCAAAAGGGCGTTGGTTTAGCTGATGCCCTGGGTTCACCCCTTCGTTAATAAATAGTTATCCACAAGTAAATAAAAAAATAAAATGATTACAATAGAATAAAGGTAAATACCCGCCTTGACAAGAAGTCAAAAATATGGTATAATAGATATAGGCATAAGTAGTTCCTACTCAAATTATAAAAGGATTATTAACTTACTACTCGTCTTTAACGGGGGATAGTTCAATGGTAGAACACTGGCCTCAAAATATTTTTCGCTTTTAGCATAAAAGATTCCTATAAAATCATAAGCCAGCGATGTAGGTTCAAATCCTACTCCCCCTACCAAAAATTAAACAAATTAGGCATAAACAGTTCCTCCACTCAATCGGGGGTTAGAGAAATCTAGCCCCTACAAACCTAGACTTACTGTTCGCCTATACTTATTCGGGGAAGTGGCTTAATGGCTAGAGCGCCTTAAATACTTTTCGCCTGTGGCATATAAAGTTCCTAAAAATTGCTTTTGACGCAGGAGATGTGGGTTCGATTCCTACCTTCCCCACCAAAAAAATTAAATTTGGCATAGATGGTTCCTAAAACAAATCTTTTATTTTTTACCATCCGCCATACTATATAATATGCCAACAGGGGTATACAAACATAAAAAAGGACAAAAACATACAGAGGAAACAAAAAAGAAAATAGGAAAAGCTCGTAGAGGAATAAAACATACAGAAGTTTCTAAAAAGAAAATAAGTAAAGCAAGATTAGGTAAACTTTGTTCAAAAGAAACGAAGAAAAAAATGAGTGAAGCTCGTATAAAAAATCCTACTAGGCATTGGTTAGGAAAAGGAGGAGAAGATCATCCAACATGGCAAAATGGAAAATCATTTGAAGAATACGGAATGGAGTTTAATAAAGAATTAAAAAATAAAATTAGAGAACGAGATAATTATACTTGTCAAGAGTGTGGCAAAAACGAAACAAGACGTAAATTGGACATACATCACATAGATTATAATAAAAAAAATAATAAAGAAAATAATTTGATTTCTCTCTGTAGAGGTTGTCATATTAAGACTAACTTTAGTAGAAAAGATTGGATAAAATATTTTAAAAAATAACAATATGAATATGATAAAAACACAACAAAATATATTGCTTCCTATAATAAGATTATTCAAAGCAGTCCCAGTAACAACAACAAAGTTAAGTGCTAAAGGATATGCTTTAATAAAAACAAAACAAGAAGCATTAATGGAAGAAACTATTAAACTTGGTTTCATTATTGCGCCAGAAGTCGTTGCCGATTGTTCTGATTTAAAAAATTTAGTTAAGTTAGTTAAAGAAGAAGTAGGCATATCTGCTGAACAACTAAATAGCTCATTCCACAAATCATGGAAGAAAGTTAGAGATGCTAGTATAGAGCAGTTAGTTATTGAGCAAATAATGCATTATGTAACAACTTATGGATTTGAAGCGTTGGGTTGCTACAATAGTGATACAGTGTACATTCCATTTGAAAAACTAGAAATACCAGAACTAGATGAAAAAGGAGTAAAGTTAACTGTTATAAAGGGGATTACAAATAAAGAGCTAAAAGAAAAACTATTAAACTTACTTGGATCAGGAGTTGCTTTAGCAGAAGATACAATAGCAGATACAGTTGATGTTGCAACTTACTTAGATTTGAACGAAGAAGAAATATCTGGTATTAAAAATAAAGAAGTTAAGATTGCTCTTTATGACTATCTAAATTTAGTACCAAAGAATCCAACAGAATTTTTAAGATTTGCAGTTTACAGAGCAACAGGAAAAACATTGTTAATCAAAAATGAAGAAATGGTAAAAGAGATCAAAGAAGGTATCAAACCCAATACTCTTAAACTTTTTAATGATTACGAAAAAGCACATGGGTTAGAAAAATTAGCTGAAGTATTCTTAAGATTTAAACCACTCTTCCTTGCTTTTAAAGGTAGCAAGCAACTTAATAAAAAGATAAATAAAATAGGAAAATTAGCTAAGACAAATCACAAGCCAATGCCAGAGGATTACCTAAACAATGTTACTGCTAAATTAAAAGCAGATGAAAAAGTAAGTGCAGTTGAGCTTAAAAAAGAATTGGAAAAAGTTAACACATTCAGAAAGATTAGATTGGCTTATGCTTTAAAGTTTAGAACAAAAGATGTTAATTCAATCTTATATAAAGTTAGAAATGGTAAAGGATATGCTACTGAATTTAAACCTACAGATAAAGTTAAAACTAAAAAAGTATTAGATGTAGTATTAGAATCAATAATAAAAGATGTTAGTAAGAATGTAAAAGGTAAGAAAATCTATATTCCAGAAAACATGAATTATAGTCTACCTGCTACTGAAAAGCAATTCACAGGTGACTTTCCTTCAGGATCTTATGTAACAGTTCCTAAGAATATGGTTGTAGGTATCCACTGGGAAGACTTAAAGGATCATAGAGTGGACTTAGATCTATCCTTAATATCACCAGATACAGGTAAAATAGGATGGGACGGAGATTATAGAACAGAAGATACAAGTATATTGTTCTCAGGAGATAACACAAGTGCACCAAATGGAGCAAGCGAACTTTTCTACATCAAGAGACAGAAGAAACAAGCGTTTATAATGTTCGTTAACTACTACAATTATAATAAAGAAAAGCCAGTTCCATTTAAGATAGTTGTGGCAAAAGAAGAACCTAAAGATTTTGGACAAAACCACATGGTAGATCCAAATAACCTTGTATCGGTTGCTAAAACAAAGATTGATCAAAAAGAAAAAATATTAGGATTATTAGTTACAACAACTAACGAAAGTAGATTCTATTTTGCTGAAACTAACATAGGTAAATCAATAACAGCAGGTAATTCAGATTTCGTTGAACATGCTAGAAAATATCTCTTTAACTTTTATGAAGACACAATTGGATTGAAAGATGTGTTAGTAAAAGCTGGAGCTAAGATTGTTGATAAAGAAAAGGGTTGTGATATAAATCTAGCGCCTGAGAGTTTAGAGAAAGATACTATATTAGAATTAATGAGATAAAACAAAGGACTAGCAACGTGGAAAAAATGCGATATGTTATTGTTCATATCGCTGTCGGGTCTACCAGTATTCATGGGGCTTATGAAATCTCGTGAAAAGATGGAGGTACCTCCCGCCCTCCCAGTCCTTAAAAACAAAAGTCCGAAATATCAGTTTTCTGCCCTATGGGATCCGAAAGGAGAAAGATGTAAATAATACTGGTTGAGGGCACTATGGCAGAAGGTGAATAAGCTCAGTATTATCTTGATCAAGTAATGCTAGGGGAGTATTGACTCCTCTGCCTGATGCTCCGAGGATTAGTGGTATTTACTAGGAGATACTAAGGTGAACCGAAAGGTTTGTTCAGCTAGCGCGCGTGTAAAAACTACGAAGCTGAAAGCCTGAAAGTAATTACCACTGATCTGTCTTAAATATATGAAAATAAAAAAAACCAAAGAAAACTTAGTTATAGAAATTCCTTTATGGCAAACAGAATATGATTGGACTAGAAAACCAATCGGAAAAATAGAAAACATTATTGCTGTTATTCATGAAGGGAAATGTTCTATAAATAAAACAATAGAGATGGGATATTGTGGTAAAGCTCCACAAATTGGTAAAGAATTATTAACATTTGACATGGACGTAGAAGAGTTTGTTGAAAAATGTAATAACTTAAGTATCAATTTATACGAATATCCTACATGTAAAATATGTAAAAAAACTGTGTATGGATCTTACACCTTTAATAATAGTGGTAAACCTATACACTTAGATTGTAAATAAATATATGAAACAAAAAATAATATTACTCCGTGGGCTAGTTGCTTCGGGTAAGACAACTTGGGCGCGAGAATACATTTCTAAACACCCCAATACAAAAAGAGTTAACAAAGATGACCTGCGCGCTATGATTGATAATGGTAAATGGAGCAAAGGTAATGAGAAGTTTATACTAAATGTAAGAGATTCAATTATTTATGAAGCTTTAGATAAAGGATATTCAATTATAGTAGATGATACAAATTTTCACGAAAGTCATGAAAAAAGAATTAGAGAGATTGTCGATGAATATTTTGATGCATTTTTAAAAGAAGTAGAAGTAGAAATAAAAGATTTTGATACTTCACTTGATGAGTGTTTGAAACGTGATGCTGAAAGAGATAACCCAGTAGGGAGAAAAGTAATAATGGATATGTACTTAAGATTTATACATAAAGAAACCCCTAAAGCTGAATGGAAAAAAGACTTACCAACAGCTATTATTGTAGATGTAGATGGAACATTGGCAAAAAAATCAAATCGTAGTCCATATGATTGGGATAGAGTTAAGGAAGATAAAGTTAAAGATCCTATTAGAAATATTGTAAGTAGATACTTCAAAGATGGAATAAAAGTAATAATATTAACCGGTAGAGATGGTTGTTGTGAGCACCTAACAAAAGAATGGTTAATAGAGAATAAAATCGGCTATGATGAAATACATATCAGACCAAGAGGAAACACAGAAAAAGACTCTATAATTAAAAAAAGAATTTACGAAGAAAATATTAAAGATAAATTTAACGTACTTTTCGTGCTAGACGATAGGGATCAAGTTGTTAGAATGTGGAGAGACTTGGGACTTACATGCTTACAGGTAGATTACGGTAACTTTTAAATGTATGAAAGATTTAGAAAAATTTGTCGAGTATGCCCGTTGTGCAAAATGTAGATCTAAAGATATTTCGTCTTACTATAATAAACGTGAGAGTCCAATTTACTCTGAGAATGGGCAAGTAATAATAGAAACAATGACTAGATCCTGTGATGATTGTGGGTACACGTGGCAGGAATTACCACTAGATTATAAAAAATAATTAAATAAAATATGGAAATAAAGAAAGTAGGAATAATGGGATTTGGAATATTGGGAAGAGCACTCTATAATTACATGGAGAAAAACTTTTCACTTGATTTAATCCCCTATGATCCACCTCTAAAAATGGGATCAGACAAAGAAATAAATGAAGCAGATGTAGTATTCATTTGTGTACCGACACCTTATAATGAGAATACTGTAATTAAAAAAGGTGTAACGCCAAGTGGTAATAAGGTTATAAAAGAATTTGGATTTGATCTATCATATGTTGAAGCAGCACTAAATGTACTAAAGGAAGGAAAGGTAGTAGTTATTAAATCAACTATTCTACCAGGGACTACAGATAGCTTACAAAAAAGATATCCACAGCATAAGCTAATGTATAATCCTGAGTTTTTGACAGAAGCGTCAGCAGGACACGATATGGTTAATCCTACAAGACAAATACTTGGAATGAGTGAAAGTCTGCAAGAAGATTTTAATGCAAATGAAGAAACGAGAACACTTATAAATAATATATACCAATTACTACCCAAGGCTTCATTCACATTTAGTGTTTATGTCACCGCTAAAGTTGCTGAGATGGTTAAATACACTGGCAACGCGTGGTATGCAACTAAAGTTACATTCATGAATCAAATTTACGACCTTTGTCAAGAAATGGATGTACACTATAATTCAGTAAAGAAGTGTATAGCAGCAGAGCCAATGTTCGGATCATCTCATTTAGATATATTCCACGATGGTTTCAGAGGATATGGAGGAAAGTGTTTGCCAAAGGATACTAAGAGTTTAATCCAGTTAGGAGCAGAGCTCGGAGTTGACATGACTCTCTTAAAAGTTGTAGATATGATAAACGAGGATCTTAAGAAAGGAAATAAAAAGAAAAAAAATAAATAATAATTAAATAAATATATTATATGGACGAGAAATTAAAAAGATTAATTAAGTGGGGCGTATTAGGAGTAACTACATTTGTAGTAGCATTAATAATATTACCTAGCACATTCGTTATCGTAGGTGCAGGAGAACAGGGAGTAGTTCTTAATTGGGGAGCAGTACAAGATGAAGTTCTTGATGAGGGTTTTCACTTAAAAGTACCTGTCATGCAGAAAATTATAAAGATGAATGTTAAAAAGCAGAAAGTAGAAGTACAGGCATCAGCAGCTTCAAAGGATTTGCAAGTTGTTACGACTTCTGTAGCATTAAACTTTCACTTGAATCCACTTACTGTTAATAAACTATATAAAGAGGTTAGAAACAACTATGGCTCTATTATCATAGCACCAGTAGTAATGGATGCAATAAAGGCTTCAACAGCACTATATACAGCAGAAGAACTTGTCACAAAGAGATCAGAAGTTAAGGCTTCTATTGAGAAAGCGTTAAAGACAAAACTGGAATCACAGAACTTAGTTGTTGATGATGTAAATATTACTAACTTCAAATTTTCTGTATCATTTGACAAGGCTATTGAAGCTAAAGTAACTGCTGAACAAGAAGCATTAGTAGCTAAGAACAGGTTAGAACAAGTTAAGTTTGAAGCGCAACAGCAAATTGAAAGAGCAAGAGCAGAGGCAGAAGCTATCAAAATCCAAGCAGAAGCTATCAATAAAGGTGGTGGTAAGGACTATGTACAACTTCAAGCAATTGCAAAATGGAATGGACAACTACCAACATCATTTGTACCAGGTAGTGCATTACCATTCTTGAACATAAAATAAAAAAATATTAGGCGGTGCATGACCCTGGAGAAGGGTGGGAGTAGGAAGCCCATAAGCAAGAGCCTAAACATCGTAACGAGACTACATTGCTAAGTCCAACCCTATATTTGCATACTGAGGGAGTTGAGTAGCTATACCGCTCATATAAAGCGGGATGAAGTATGCCGGTAGATCGTTACAGTTGGGTATCGTTAAAAGGCGCAGTGGTGTAATACAATAGGTAGATAATCATAGAAGATGTCCCTCTGGGGATGAATTCTCATTGGTTTCTATTAAAGAGCCACATACAAGTAGACGATCGGTTTGGTTTCAACATGACGCAAGTCGTTTCCACGAACCGAGATTAAGAGTGGAATAAAATCATTGCGGGGGTACAGTGCGGTAATCCCCCGCCCTAACGACTAAAACAATATAAAGAAGGGAGAGGCGAAATTGGCAGTACGCGTCCACCTGTGGATAGATTAATACTTGTAAATAAGTGGAGTAATTATCACTGAAAAAACAATAATAAGTCTGTGCAGGTTCAAATCCTGCCTTCCTTCAATATATCAAATTATGAAAATACATAGAATGAAACAAAAATTTATAGAACAGTTGCCAGATAAAAACATCTGTTTGCTTGGGCTTCAGGGGAGTCGTGCTCTAGGATTAGCTCAAACAAATGACGCTGATTATGATTATAGAGGAATTTACATCGCTAAAAATGAAGAACTATTATCAATAAACAACCAACCAAAGGAAACAATAGAGATAGGAGGATCAAAGGATGATGAAATGGATTTAGTATTGCATGAGGTAGGAAAGTTTTTTAGACTAGCAATGAAGGGTAATCCTAGCGTGTTAATGCTATTCTTTGTTCCTAAGTTTAATATAAAAACGGATATAGGAGACATAATAGTAAAGAACAAGAATTTATTTTTGAGTGGGACTGCTATACGTAATGCTTTTGGTGGATACGCATTGAGCCAAGCATTAAGATTAAAAAGGAAAGGTAAGTTCAAAGATGCAAAGAAAAGAGAAAAACATCTTAGACATTGCTTTAGACTATTTGATCAAGGACAAGAACTATTAGAGACTGGTCACATTTCATTACCATTGAAAGATCCACAGAAGTATATAGACATATCACATATAGAAAGTGATGAAGAAGTGTTTAAACTATTTGAAGAAAGAGACAAAGAGTTTAAAGCATGTAAGTCTGTATTGTCAGAAAAAGTTGACAACTATTTGATAGATATGCTATTATTAAAGATTAGAGGTATATGATAATTTTACAAAAAGACATTAATAACGTAGAGGGTATAATTGTTGATAACTATATGACAATGAACTTTGTAGCTGATAAATTTAGAGCTATTGCAAATCTTTTCGGATGGAATTATAGCAGACCATGGATAACACGGTCGCCTGAAGCAGTTGAAGTATGTATTGAAGATCTTATGAGAACCGTATTAATAAGACTAAAAAAAGGAGAAGAAGACGCTATGTGTGCAAGTGGTGGATTAAAAGTTAATGGGTATTTAATGGACGATCTAGAGGAGCCATGGTATGAATTAGAAATATCAGTTGAATTACTATGAGTAGACAAGAATATTTAGAAATGTTCAGTAAAATGAGCAAAAACAAAAGATGCCAAATAGCAATTCAGGATTTATGGGTTGGAAAACAACGCTGGGGTCCTGTTACTTACAATGTTATTTATTTAGAAGTATGGCATAAAACTAAAATAAATGGACAGATATTAAAACAATTATGAAATATCAAAAAGAAGAAGTAGCTGAAATGCTACTACAAAGTAACTACATTGAAAATGAACGATCTGTACAAGCATATGCAGACGCTATAGAGGCTTGGAATTTTGCTGTAACCCATAAAGACTGTATAGATTTATACTGTGTATTAGGCATTCATGAACGTTTATGTAAGAATATTGCACCAGATATTGCAGGAGAAGTAAGAGACTGTGATGTATATATTGGAGGTCATAGAAAGATATTTGTTAGTAAGCCATTAATAGAAGAGGATATAAGAGTAGTGTTAGAAAAAGTTAATTTTACTCAATTATTAGATTCAATGTCTAATCTTAATTTCATTGATCAAAAAAAATTGAACAAAAAAAAGGAAAAAGTTGTAAAGCATTGTCATGTAGCTTTTGAAAATGTACACCCCTTTGTAGATGGTAATGGAAGAACAGGTAGAATATTATATAATATCCATAGATTAAACTTAGGGCTTCCTATCCACATAATCCACGAAGGAGAGGAACAGATGGAATATTATAAGTGGTTTAAATAATATGGATATAATACATAAATTATTAAATATATTTTTTAAATCTAAAGAGATGTGGTGTCCACTCTGTATTTGTAAAATGTGGTACAGTTCAGCGCCCTCAACAGGATGGTATTGTAGTAAATGTTCTTATGTAAAAGCTGATGATGGTCAAGAATATTTCGATGGAAATAATATAAATTAATATGATAAAAAAAGAATTACAAAATAAAAGAACAAAAAAAGAGTTAAAAAGAAAAACTCTTAAAAAAGCTAGAAAGTCAATCCATGGATCCATTGCTTCATTATTTAAGATTGACGATCGTGCTACACAAAAAGAAAGAAGTAATATTAATAAATTAACAATAAGTTTATGGAAAATGAAACCAGAGAAGAGGTTACTCCTCTTGAAATCATTAAAGACATACGCGTTCAAGTCGACGCAGTAATTAAAACAACAGCAGTATTAAGAGAAGATGAAAATTTTGTACTAGCTAGTAGAGAGATTTCATTAGCTCGTACTAAGGCACAAGAAGTTAAGCATTGGCTAGGTGAAGCTCTTGGTAAAATGGGACAAAAACTCCCAGTAGAATTTAGAGATGAGGTTGTTTTAGAGCCCATACAGGAAGAAGATCTAGAAAATGATGAGAACCCCAAGATGAGAGATGAAAATAAAACTGAAGATGAAAAATTATTAAACAGTGAGGATCTAGAAGATATAAATAAAGAAATGTAGCTCAATGGTAGAGCCCCGTCCTTATAAGGCGGTAGTTGGGAGTTCGAATCTCTCCATTTCTACCAGGGGATGCTAGGCATCGATGGGAATACTAACAATATAAGCATGTTGGGGGTCCAGACCTCCATAATCAAACTGGAAAACCAACAAATGCAGATTTACTTGCAAGAGCAAAAGGTGTACTAGCTAACGCTTCCACACCACAGCTCGCACCGGCTTTAGTTTAGACAAAAGCCCATTCAATCGGTTGATTTCTGATAGATCGAATTGAGTGTCATTTTTCAGGATAGGTATAAGGATACTGTTCTAATCCGATCACCGAAATCAATAGGACTTTGTGTTTCATTATTTTGTCTATTTTTTAATGAGATACAAGATACTAAATAGACTAAACTTGTAGTATTGTATTGTAAATATTGACCAGACGCGGGTTCGACTCCCGCCATCTCCACCATCGGGCTGTAGCGCAGTTGGTAGCGCGTACGGTTTGGATCCGTAAGGTCGCACGTTCGAGTCGTGCCAGCCCGACCATAGCGGAGTAGGGAAATGGCATCCCGCCTCTCTCATAAGGAGGAATTATTGTGAGTTCGATTCTCACCTCCGCTACCATGGACGATAGCTTAGTTGGTAAAGCGCCTTCCTGATAAGAAGGAGACCGCATGTTCAAGTCATGCTCGTCCAACCAGAGGGATATAACTTAATGGAAAAGTGGTTGGCTTTTAACCAATTTATCAGAGTTCGATTCTCTGTGTCCCTACCAATGGAGCATAACTTAATGGAAAAGTGATTGGCTCTTAACCAATTTATCAGAGTTCGATTCTCTGTGCTCCAACCATATAAAAATACTTATGAATAGAAAAAGAGAAAGCTACAATAGTTATATGAGAGATTATATGCTAAAGCATTATAGAAAGCGTAAAAAATATGCTCTTAAAAAACTAGGTGGTAAATGTGTCGTCTGTAGAACTACTAAAAAATTAGAATTTGACCACATAGATCCAGAAACAAAAGAAATGATTATTGCAAAAATGTGGTCTGCCTCCAAGATTAGATTTGAGACAGAGTTAAAAAAATGTCAACTCCTTTGTAAAAAACATCACAACGAAAAAACCATGAAGGAACTTGGAAAGAAATTAGCAAAAGGTAATCATGGTACTATTTCAACTTATCGTTATTGCAAGTGTTCTGAATGTAGGAAAGCTTGGGCGAAATATCATAGAGAATACAAACGAAAACGACAAAACTTAATAAACTAACAAAAAAAATATGACAAAAAAAGAATTAGAAAAGGAAGTAGATAGAATCTTATCAGAGTGTTTTGATAAGGGTGCAGAATGCGAAAGAAATGCAACTTTTGCAAGTGTTAGCTTCTTTGCACAAGGTAAAAAAGAGGATATGCTTACTGTAATAGATAAGTATAAAGAAACAGAGATAGAGAATAGTAAGATTAGTAAAATGTAATTAAGGGGGGGGTCATGTTCCAAGGCTGGCGAGCGGGTCTCCAAAACCTGCTGGGTGAGTTCGATTCTCACACCTCCTGCCATTAAATAAATAATATGAATAAAATAGAAGGAAGTTACAATTTTAAAATATGGAAAGATGGCGACTGGTATCTAGCACAAGATAAAAAAAGAGGAGTTATCACACAAGGTAAATCAAAAGAAGAGGTCTTTATGATGATAGCAGATGCCTATTTAACTATCCACGAGGTAAAGATATCTTGGTGGAGTAGATTTATACATAAGTTATTTAGAATATTATGAAAAAATTAAAAGCAGCATTTGATGTAGATGGTACATTGATTACATTAGACGATAAACCAAACTATAAGATAATAGATTTATTTAAAATGTTAGAAACTCTTGGCTTTACAATGTACATCCACTCGGGAGGTGGGATAGACTATGCTACTATGTGGCGTGACAAACTAGGGCTAGACGCTATAATAAAGCCCAAAGGAGATCCTAAATTAGAATACGATATAGCAGTAGATGATGCAATTGACGAGTATGTATGGTCATCAAAGAAACATAAATTTTATATTAACGCTAAAGTATTTATAACAGTAAAGCAATATGGCAAGTAAACACAAGTTTGTACAACCAAAAAACAACAGATGGAGAGGACAAAGTCTAGACGGATACAAACCTTATAAAAAAATAAAGAAAAAAGAGGATCCTGATGTATCTGCAAAATTTTTAGCATCCTTAAACGGTATATCTTTAGAGCAAATGAAGAAAGATATAGAGTTTTATAAAAAGAAAAAAAAATATGATAAATCGAAAAGCGATGGGAAAAAACAACAGAGCAAAGGGCCACAAACTAGAGCGTGATGTAGTTAATGACTTTAAAGCTATGGGATGTAAAGATGCTATGACTAGTCGTGCAGGTGATCGATCTAAGGATAATCAGAAGATAGATATATTAAATGTACCTATTAATATACAGTGCAAATCAACTATCAAATGTGTTAATTATGTTAACTTAATAGCTGAAATGCCACAACCTCCAGAGAATAGAGTAATGAATGTTGTATTTAATAGAATAAAAAATAAGGGAGAGTATGTAATCTTACAGAAAGATGCATTTATGTCTTTAATGAGAATGTTTATAAATAGATAAAAAAATATGAAGTGGCTAATATATCTATACATTATATTAGCATTAAATTGTATAATATTTGTAACAACAACTAAACCATTTATAGAGGACACGGTATATTCTTATATGAGTTTAGAGAGGTATATGCTTAAATATACAACATTACACGAAAAAGGAGAGAAAGAATTAATAGTAAGATAAATTATGGGAAAAGATTTAACATTAAAAACATTTGAGACAGAAATAAAAGATAGCAAGATTCCAGTATTAGTAGACTTTAACGGTAGTTGGTGTGTTCCTTGTAAAAGGTTTATGAAAGTATTAGATGAAATGAAAGAAGACTTAAAATATAAAATAAAAGTATGTCAAGTCGATCTTGAAAAAGAGGCGCATTTAGGGGAAAAATATAATATATTATCGTTACCCACTATTATTTTCTTTCATGAGGGCAAAAAAGTTTCTCAATCTGAAGGAGCTTTAACCGCTACACAGCTTAAGAAAAAGATTAAAGAGTTATTTAATATAGAACTATGAGTAATATAATTGGTATTAAAAAATGTAAAAAGTGTAAAAAATTTAAAGAATATAGTGAGTTTTATATAGATAATTCTAATAATAGCGGATTACGTTATTCTTGCAAAAAATGTGATAAAGAGAACCAGAAGGAATATCGCGAAAGACCAGAGGTAAAAAAAAGAAGTAGAGTATTGGTGAAAAAATGGAGGAAGGATAATCCTGAACAAAATAAGAAATTAAAGAAAAAATGGGAACAATCGCCAAAAGGTAAGTATAATGAATACAAAAAAAGATCAAGAGAGCGTAATATAATCTTTAACTTGACATTCGAACAATTCATAACATTTTGGCAAAAAGATTGTGAATATTGTGGAGACAAGATTGATACTATCGGACTTGATAGAGTGGATAACAAAAAGGGATATAATATAGATAATGTAGAGTCTTGTTGTACACAGTGCAACACAATGAAAATGGACTATACAGAAGAAGAATTTATTAATAAATGTTTAAAAATAACAAAAAAATATGGAAAAATATAAAGAAGAGTACGAAAAATTTTTACTAGAATATGGAGAGGGAACTAAGAACCCAGAGGAAATCGGCAGAATGGTCGCTCAGATGGCCGGCTATTTTGTAAATGCTAACCTAGAGTTTGCAAAAGCAGATGTAGTATATAATAGAAAGTTATCTGTAATCGAAAACACGGCAGATCCAGATTCTGAAAAATTGCCTTCAAGTGTAAAGGCTAAGAACACTGCTGACGCAACTCCTGAAGCAGAAAAAAGAATAATGTCTAAGGCACATGTTATCAATATCGAAACATGTATTAACGCTTTAAAGGCATTACAAAAAGGTACCTTGAACGAATATGCACACTCTGGTCTACAATAGACTGAGGAGCGTTAAAAACAGCCACTCACGGGCACTTTTAGAGGTTTTAATAGCAAAGTTGATGTCTAGTACCTCTTTGACAAAATAAGCACATTTTATGCGAACAAGGATAATAAAATGCAGACTAAATTCATGTGATGTATTATTTGAAGCACACACATATCATCACAAATTTCATGATAGAGTTTGCTTTAGAAAACATCACTATAGAAAAAAAAATGAACTTCCACAATACAAGTGTGTTCATTGTGGTCATATAACATCTTTGAGGTTTTCTCCTCTAAAGGATTATATAAGATTCAAGTATTTTGAGTGTCCAAAGTGCGATAAAAAACCTATATGAAAAAATGTAACAAATGCAAAAAAGAAAAAGAATTTAAAGAATTTCATAAAAACAAAACAGTAAAAGATGGATTTCATTATTCTTGTAAAAAATGCGGTGAAGAATATTATAAAAAAAATATTATAAAAAGAAAAGGATACCAAAAGAAATATAATCAAGAAAATAAAGAAGAAAGAAGGGAATACGATAGAAATCATTTTTATACTCTGAAAGGGAAATACAAGGAATATAAAAAGGCAGCTAAACAAAGAGGTATAGAGTTTAATATAACATTCGAACAATTCATGACATTTTGGCAAAAAGATTGTAGCTATTGTGGGGATAAAATAAAGACTGTTGGTTTGGATAGGGTTAATAATACAGAAGGGTATGTTGTAAGCAATATACTTAGTTGCTGCTGGACATGTAATAAAGTAAAGAAAACACGTAGTAGACAAGAGTTTCTAGAACATTGTAAAAAAGTATATCTCTACAACAAAAAACAGCCTCAATAAAATAGGGCTGTTTTTTTATATATTTTTAGTTATTCTTCTTCCTTATCCTCTGGCATCTTTGAATGTGATTCCCCTGCTTCTGCACAGTTTTCACATTCTACTTTTTCTTCCTCAGGTACATCACCTGTATTTTTTTCTTCTTCCATATGTGTATGATTAATTATTAACTTCTTCTTTTATTCTAAATCCTTCATAATATGTATCTGCTATTTCCGATGATAAATGGATAAGCTCATTATATCTCCAAACAAAATCGGAGTCTTTATATTCTACGCCATCTTTAAATCCGTGTTTTACATTCCCATCATTTGAGGTTGCGGCTAAATAAGAAATACCTTGTAAATCTTTTGTACCATATTTAGCATAATTCTCTTTGAAGAAATTTAGCACAATGTTTCTTTGTATTGTTTTATCTGGTGCTGCTTTATATCCCTTTCTTGTACTTTTCATTAATCTCGCCATCTCTTTTACATGCGGTCTCTTTAAGGATTCAGCTATATCCGCATGTTGTTCTTTAACTAATGATACTGATTGTCTATCCAATACACCTACCCCCTCTGGATCTAATGGGATTACTCTTTCTAATGGCTTTTCGAATACATTAAATTGGCTTAACGATGGACTTAATTCTGCTCCACTACTTTCTAACTTATCATTAAATCCCTTAGCACGATTAACATGATTAACAAGGTACACATCTAGTTTAGGTGTACTTCCTTTTGTTGTTTCGCCTATTTTATTGTCTGCATTACCAAGTTTATGAACCTCTTGAAAACCTTGGAAGGGTCTAGTCACATCTTTTTCTCCCTGCGTCTTTCCATTTACAAACTCATTGATAGCATCTAATTCTTTATTATTAAGCTTATATCCCTTAGCAGCTTCTGTTGCAGGTTTCAGTACTTCGCCTATAAAAAACTTAGTTGTCCAATTCATATCTCTTAGTCTATCTGGGTCTTTTACAGAGTCAAGCGCACTTTGTAATATATCTCTACCTAATATAATTTGCTCTCTGTCATATTCAACTTTAAATACTATATCAGTTTGTGATTTTTCTCCTACTGATGATTTACTGGAAAGTTCTCTACCTGTTATCATTACTGGACCACTTTTTCTCATTTCAAATCTAACATTAGCTACTTTTAATGTTGGTAATACTCTATTTAATGCTTGTGTAACACCTATGGCTTTTGCTCCAAGTGCTTGCCCATCCCAAGTATCAATCATATTCTCTTTAGAAAATGATCCAGATGCTTCTGCTTTTTGTGCTGGTTCTTTAAGTACAATGTCTCCATTTGCTACTCTATTTGCCTCAAACCAATCTGCTATTACAGGATCTATACCATTCTCTTCACCTATTTTAAATATAGCATATGAATCACCATCTGTATCACCTTGTTTTCTTAATCTAAGGTCATGATTAGATGCTACTACCTCACCATCGCGAAGAGTATTATCTATTATAACCTTATCTTTAGATATAGCCATTGGGTCAGTAATTGGATTTCTTAGTGACATAATATGCTCACTCTTGTCTGCTAAAAACTCTTTTGCCATCTTTGCATTCATTCTTATCTCATTTGGATTGTTGAATGTTAATTTACCATCTTTCATGTACCCTGTATCTGGTCTAACTTTAACTGTATTTGATTTTAGGTGTCCATATCCCAATACTTCAATTTGAAAAATATTGTTCATTGACTGTTCTATAATGTCTTGTAAAAATTCCTTAGAAGCACCATGTTTAAATGCCTCAATTCTATGACCATATAGGTTGTTTTCAAAATCATAATTATATTCTTCTTTAAATAATTTTGAAATTTTGTTCATGTCAGTCTCTGCCCTAATCTTTCCTCTGAAATCAATAAACTTTTTTGCTCCTACACCAAACATCTTTTCTACTGCTTTACTAAGTTTTTTCTGTGGATTTTTAGAGAATCCGAACAATCTTTCCTTTAATGACTTTTGAAATGCTTTTCCTGTAGGAGGAGTAGCTAATTGTTCTGCACTTACCATTATATCATCCATTAACTTAGATATAAAAGATTGAGGTAGTTTTGCACTAGATTCGCCAGGTTCTTTATTCTCAAATCTCCATGTATCAGCAGGAACATCCATCATTCTTACTCCCTTTGATACTTCAGGTATATCTTCTATTCCAACTTTAACATTACTGTCAAACGAGAACATATCAGTTTCATTCATTCTTTGATTTATTTCTTTTTCAGTAAGTCCTTGACGTTTTAAATGTTCTCTAAAGAATCTTATATCACCTTCAGTAGCTAAGAAAAGCATTCCTTTTTGAAGAACCATATGATTTCGTGTAGTACCATCAGCGTTTTTACTTTGCCATTTATAATTTCCAACAGGCTTAAGGTGTGGAATACTAGGATCAAGATAATTCTTTTCAAGTATTTCTTTATATAGTTTAGGATCTTTTATAAAAATACCACCATCCATCCATTGGAGTTCTCTTATAGCGTCTATATCTTCTTTTCTAGCACCTTTTATCAAGTTGTCGTGTATTATTTTTTGACCGTGTGCTGCCTCTATATCTCTTATCTTAGGATCATTTAATACCATTGTCTTAAACTTTCTTCCAGGCATGTTGTTCTTAAGCTGTCTATTATCTATAAGCCCAACTCTTTTCTTAAAGTCTTTAAATGTATTTGTCTGTGGAAATCCTATATCGTTTTTTAGCAATACTCTAAAGTATTTTTCTTCTGCTGTCATTATCTTAGGGTCTTCTGCATATTTATATTCTTTAGGATTTTTATTATATTCTTTTGCATACTCTATAATTTTTTCTTTAGGAGCTTTAATAGCTACAAAGGTGTCATTAGACTTAAATCCTAATAATTCAAATCCTTCTCCTTGACTTCCTGAACTTAATGCTCTTTCAATCTCTTTCATAGGTAAATGTGAATCTATACTAATAACTTCAACTTTCTTTGTAAGCTCACTATTGATTTCAGTATCTTTTACACCTTCCATTGCTACATCAAAATTTCCTTTATTATCTTTAGTTACTATAGCTTCCCTAGTAGCAAGCTGTTCTGCCCATGTATTAAACGCTCTTCTTGTTACTCTATTGTCTTTTATATACTCATGTTTAACCTTACCAGACACTCCTTGGAAGTATTTATTGGCACTAGCTCTAAACTCGTTGAACGCTGCTTCTGTATTACCTTTATGCTTTTTAACTAGTTGCTTAGCTTTATATGTATACATTTCTCTAGTTGTAAACTTCTTAGCATTTTCTACCTTTAACGCTCTTTTTAAATCTCCAGCATTTCTAAGATCTATTATATCTTTATCTAATTCAGAACGAGTGAACTTATGGCTTCCACCAGTATCCTTTGTATCAAAAGCTCTATGTTCCTTTAATGACCCAATATCACCTGGTTTCTTGATAAGATTTAATTGAGACAATTCGCTAAGACTTACAGCGTCAATACCAGCGTCTTCGTTTATATAATCAAATGCCTCTATGTCTGGTTCGTCTTTTTTGTCTACAGTTTTTTCAGATTCTTGCTTTTGCTCTTCCTTTATTTCTTGTTCTTTTACAGCTTCAGGTTTCTTTAATCCTTCTTTTGTCCCTTGATCTATTAAGATTTCTTCTGATTTAACTTCTTTAGGCGTAGTAACCTTTTCTATTTTATCTAACTCAACTTTCTTAGCTTTAATTTCCTTCATCTCTCTTTCTACTATTTTTGAAACTTCTTTTCCAGTTTTTGCTTGTTTTAACTCTTGTTCTACCGATTTAGAACTATCTATTTTTTGTTCTTGTTCAATAGTTGTTTTATCTACTACCTTAACTTTTTTAGGTGTGACAATTTTTTCTTTTACAGGAGGTGCAACTAATTCAGCCTTGGGTTTTACTAGTAAGTCATTCTTTATACTTGGCCATGTAGCCATAAAATCAGCATCATGTTTCAATGTTTCTAGTACATGTTCATTTGCCAAAAATAAGGCATCATCTATTGTTGCTTCTTTACCTTTCTTCATTATATTGTTTAAAGCTTCTTTATTTACAAAACCTATTTCTTGTCTTACCAACTTTTCTAATGATTCTTTACTACCAGTTTCAACCTCTCTTGCTATCTTGTCAATAAAAGTATGCGCTTCATTTCTAGTAGATAGTATCTTTACTTTCATTACATTGTTAGTAATAGATACATCTAAGTCCTTTAATATGTCGTAAGATGTAGCATTTTCACCTTTGAAGTCTTTAAGTGAACTTATTATTTCATTGGCTACTTTTTGCTTTTGTGTTTTTACATCTCTATTTCTAGCTACACTTTCTTCCCAACCTTCTTTAGTTATCTTAATGTGCATAGCTGGTTCTCCACTTTCTGTCTTATTTCCAAAGCCTCCATTCTCTTTTCCTTTTCCATCTGTTATCATTACTATTTCACCTCTAACAACTGGAGCATCAACTTTCCCCATATTATCAAAGATAGTATTCTTGTTAACAGCGTTCGGATCAAATTCTGTAAAAGGAATGTCAGGATATAGCTTATTATGTCTTCTTATATTTTCGTTTATACTATTAGGTAATCCATCTATTCTTTCGCTTCTTGGAGTCATTCCTAATTTTACAAACTTACCATTCAAATATTTAGTTACTGATACATTCTTTTCTGGATTATTATAGTTTTTTTGAGTACCTTCCTTAATCGCCTTTGGATCCATAGCAGCGTTTACCTCTTCTACCGTTGATTTTAATTCTGATCTTTTAACAACCCAAACAGTTTTATCTGCATTTCCAGTATGTACTTCTTTTGCTAAATTTATAATACTAGCCTTTACTTCAGGGCTTATGTCCTTTCCATATCCAGTAACTTGAAATGACCCCTCTACTACCTTCTCTGGTGGTAATGGATGTACAGTTAATGGTTTTTCCCTTGTACCACCAAAAACATCAGGGTTGTGAGCTATAAAGTCATTCATCTCTGTATTTACTCCATTTGATTCATTGGTAGGTCTTTCCACGTGTCTAGACAAACTTATCATGTCTTGAGCATCTGCTAACTCTCTTTGTGGCTTAGAGAGTGTTTCCTTGTATAACATTCTATTAACTATATCTAATGTTTTTTTCTTATTATATAAAGCTTCTGGATCATTCTTATACTGTTCAGTTAATGCTTTTTCTATCTTGCTACTTTCTATTGCTAGGTCTATAGCAGTTGGTTTTTCTTTTGCTTCTGGTAAATAATCTTTTCTCCACTCTGTTGCTCTTTTTACACCCTGTTCATTAAGTGCTTTTTTAAACTGAGCTTGATGTACACGCCCTCCAATTCCATGCAATGAAGCCATAACAGCTCCATTCATAAACGAGTCTTTAAGGTCATCTCCCATTATATATGATAAACCGAAAGATGTAGCACCAACTCCGGCTATTCCTTTTAATTTGGTACCAGCTTTACCAACTACAGCACCAAGCGTAAGATCATGGAATAATTGTTCAAATCTTTCTCTAAATGTATTTTCTTCGAAACGAGATATTTGTCCGCCTACAGCAAATAACCCAGCCGAGCCAGCCATTTTCATTAACACCTCTCTTCCTAGGTATGACTTTTTCATTCCTGCTTTAATAAGATTTCGTTCTACTGCAATATCTTCAAGCAACTTTATTCCTACTTTTGATTTCCTTAACGGACCCAGTACTCCAGGTATCCTAAATAATTCTTTGTTTAAACCAGTAGCTGTTTTTGTCAATGCTGCTTCTCCAAATATTACTTTTCCTAATCCACCGAACCCTGCCAATGTACCAGCTAATCCACCTACAAATTTACTAACTTCTGCTGCTGTTCTTTCTGCACCTTCAAATTCTCTTCGTGGAGCAGGGAACCATCCGAATGTGATACCCGATGCAAATGCCTGTGCTGCTTGTCCGGGTACTGTTTTAGGACCCTCTTGTAATGCTTCTCTAAATAATTCAGCACCAGGGTCTAGGTCTTTAGCTATACCCTTTCCTACGAATGGTAAAAAACTAGCAAGTCCTGCGAGTGTTTCTTTTAGCCCTACTTTTATTGGTTGTTGCCATTCTTTAAACTTTGCTTCTGCTACATTAATATCAACGCTTCCTTTCTCATCTGTTACCACATTATCTACATTCTTATCTTTCCAGTTAATCACAAGGTTACGAGCTTCACCTAAATCAATCTTTTTATTGTAGTAAAGAGAGCGAGCAATAGATCCTACCGTTGTTTTTTTTTCATGATCCTGTTTAAACATCATTTGTATATTGCTAGAATCATTTATACCACCTAGCCACAAAGGCATAATATGTTCAATTTGATAAAAGCGTGAATCTAGCCCCTGTCTCAATGAATCATCTACATTATCTATCCTAAAATCAGCCCTATCGGACTTTATTACTTCGTTTAAATTGGCTTGATCTGTAATAAAACTACCGCCACCTATTCTAGTAGGTAGTTTAGCTAATACTGCTTGATCACTAGGTTGTTTTTGGAGCTCTTCTGTTGAAAAATCCTTAGTTGTAGTAGTTTTTTCTACATCAGAAAACAAAGGACGATTCACTATAGCGTCCTGTATCTCCTTGTATCCTGTAGTCTGTCTTATTGGTGAGAATGGATTAGACATAGATTTCTTATTTTAGTTTAATATAAAATTGCTTTCCAGTCCTTTATTAACAATAATGTCTATAAGTGCTTCAATAGGAGTCTTGTCTAAGCTTTCATATCCTGATGTAAATATAGTCATAGGGTCAGCATGATTTTCTACAATATTTGCTACTGTCACGGCATCATAAATTCCATCAAGTATTGCGCTTGGTACTGATTTATTATTAGCGCGCCACTCTTCTGTCTTTGCTTCGTCGTTTATATCTATTGCACTCTTTACTTTCTTTTTTGGCCAACCACTTTGACCTACAAGTCCCTGAATAGCAGCTTTAACATTATTTGAGAAACTTGGAGTACTACCAAAGCTATCTTTTGTAGTAGCATATTTCTTTAGTTCATGTGCAACATTTTCGAATAATGTCTCTTTTAATCCTTGAGCAATTGGAGTTGTAATTTTGATTATCTCATCTTTTTCTTCTTGTGTTAAGTTATCTCCAATTTCTGCAAATTTATAAGTGTTATAAAATTCTGAGATTACATCTTTATAGTTATCAAAGTATCTATCTAGTCCTTGATTTTTATTACCCCCAATAGCTGTAAATGCGTTATCCTTTATTTGTTTATTTAATGCGGTTATAAAACCTTTTGGATCCTTTCCTTCGTTCTGTATACTAGACAATACTCCATTTAAATTACCATTAAACATTTTAATACCTTTAGTTCCTAATGTGCTTTTTTCAAGTCCTAGTTTAAGTTTATTGTCGTAATATGTTTTATTATCTAAATATGTACCTGTAGTTTTACCATAATCTTGCAACTTAAGAACAGACATTGCAGAGTCAGCAACAGCTTTTTGAGCCTTACTTTGTAGTATTGTCATATTAAGTCCGTCTTTTTCTACATTCTTTACTGTCTCCCACATTTCTTCTCCTATCTTTAAATTAGTTTCGTACTGTGCTTGAGTCATTTCTTTATCTTCATTATATTGTTGCTTAAGTATATTATATCTAGCAATCCCAGCATTAACAGCACTTTGATGTTGCTTAACTGCACTATCTACATAATTAACATAACGTTGATTTTGCCGTCCCTTAAGCGTAGTAAGATAATTCAAGTAACTATTCATTCTTCTACCGGTTGTAGGATTGGTCATATCCATATCAAGCATCTGATCTTTTGTGTCCTCTATCATACTATCTATTTTCTTAAGATATGTATCTCTACCTCTTACATAGGAGTCTAATGTGCCCTGTGTACTACTTTCCATTTCTGCTCTTGAAACAGGATCAAAATATCCATTTTTATCTATCTGTAGATTAACTTTATTCGTTATATCTAATAGAAAGTCAAGTTGCTTATCCATCTCGCTTTCCATATCCTTAGCTTCTCCTAAATTATCAACCTGTCCTGTTAAAGATGAGCCAGAAATACTATCTATACCCTCTTTAGGCATATCTGGATTTATTCCGCTTAACTTTGCTTGATCTGATGCAAATTGATTAGCAAATGCTGTTTTACTTGCGCTCCCCATTATCATTTGTATGTATGCAGTAGCTGGATCAGTTTCGTAACTTTCTAGAAACTCTGATTTTTCTTCTGGTGTAAGATCAGGAGCTTCACCTGTAACATCAGGCAATCCTGGTTGTACTTGTTTTTCAGGTATCCCCCCTTCTTTTTTATATCGATCATAATGTAACTGTTTATCTTGTTCTGTAAGTTTTTGTCCTTGTACTGTAGATGTTATACCTTTCCAATAATTTTCAAAGTCTTGTGTGTATCCAGTTTTTGTATCGGTTACGAACTTAGATGATACTAGAGGAGCGACCTTTCCAACGCTTGGTGATCCTAAGTCTTTCCATTGAAGATAAAAGTCTTGTTTGTCTTTTGTAGTAAAATTCTGAGTATTAGGTAAATTGTCCCAATATAATTGAAACTTTTTATCGTCAACTAGATTGTGTGCTGTCTCCCAATTTTTTTTCTTATCAAGTAACCTATCTACTATAAAAGAAGGCATTTGGTCTTCTATTCCTTTATAGCTTTCTAATACTGCCTTATCCATCGCTGTTATCCATGGGGCATTTATGTTTCCTGTTAAATCTAACTTGTTAAACATTTCATCAACTATAGAATTTGTTTTTTGTGGAGGAGCTTCTGGTATAAAAAGAATCTTGCTAGTATCTCCAGTACCACCTTCTTGTACTGTTAGTTTTGATAAATCTTGCTTAGGTGGTCCGCCAGGTGTAAATTGTTGTCCCTGTGTACTAAGACTAGAAGAATCTTGTTGTAATCCTGCGTCAGGTGTAAATTGTTGTCCTCCAGGACCTATAAAACTTTGTGATGATGGTTGTTTAGGGTCTGGTTTCCCTGGTATAGGAATCATTTGTCCTGTATTCGGATCTAATGTCATTCCTGCCATTTGCGCAGACAATGGATCTATAAAATTATCATCAATAACTCCTGATGCCCTCCCTGTATTAAATAGTACAGATTTTGCCTTATCACGTTTCGAACTTCCCAAAGGTGCTGATAAGCCACTTTGAAGAGTATCCTTCAAATCTGGATTACTCATTATTGACAATATTGCCAGTCCTTTATTTTTGTCGTTTGTTGCCATATTTTTAATTATTTAAAAAATTCTTTTATATATGCTGAAGGATCAACATATTTTTTATATGCGTTTTGTATAGAATAAACACGGTAATCAAGATGACTCGCCGCCTCAGCATTATTTGGGCTAGATAAACTATATGTACTACCACTAAAACCTACATTTCCTATCGGATCTCCTTTCTGTATTACTTGCCCAACTTTAACAGGTACAAATCCTTGTGCTAAATGTGAATACCTATGATTCATTCCTTTTTCATCTTGAACTACTACATAATTTCCAAAACTCGGATCTTTTGTTTGTCCTAATCCTGTTCTTACATCTGTCACTTTTCCACCTACAAAAGCTGATTGTGGAGTACCAAATTTCTGCGCTATATCTATACCTGTATGAGCTCCCTTTTTTTCAAATCTTGTACTTCCTTTAAAGGGTGTAGTTATAGTTCCTCCCCCTATTTGTTCTCCAACTCTAAAACTTCCAGCATTTGGTGCTTGTACATTAGGTAAGTTAGGTAGACTAGGCGTAGATTTTTGCTCGTCTCTTAATCCTTTTAATATATTACCTACTTTAAAGGCGCTAGAAATTCCTGATGTAGCGTATTTTCTGTTCTCTTTTGTTCTTGCCATATGTTTATTTCTTTAAAATTATTCTTCCAAATTCGTCTGTAGTAAACTTACCTCCAGCATCTACAGTTTGTCCGGCTCTTGATGAGGTTTTAGGTGGTGCAGTTGGAGCTGATATAGGAGTTGACTTCGTAGCGTCTCCTGAAGCAGCTAAATTCGCAGCCTCTTGTGCAAGTTGATTTCTCGCTGCTATATTAGGGTCTACCGTAGGTGGTTTTACATTTACTGGTGGTAATTTTTCTACTGGTGGTGTTCCAAAAGAAATAGTACTACTTCCCGTTGCTTTAGTTTCATGTGATTGTTTTGCCGTTAAGTAGCTTGTTAATGTTTCATTTGCTCCTCTAGGTCTAAATTTAGCAGTTGTTCCTGTTGGTGTTGTAGTAACCGTTGGATCTGGTGGTTTTACTTCAGGAGCACTTTCAAATCTACCTCCTGGTGATAACTCTGCCGCTCCTTTTTCTTCATCTCTTAATCCTTTTTCTTGTACTACTGTTTGTTGAACGTCCTTTAGTTTTGCCTGAATACTACCCTTACTTGGATCTGTTATATTAAATACTTGATTATTATAGAAATTTTGATATAATTCACTTCTACGATTACCAGTTGGAGATGATAAAGATTCACTCATCATTTTTATTTGCCAGTCTGGTAATTCAGGATTTGCTGCTTTCAATGCTTCAAAACTAACTAATTGCTTATACTCTTCACTTACTTTAAACATTCCTAATACTCTATCCTTATCTTCTTGTGAAAAGTCATCAGTTACAGGTCTACCCTCTACCGACTTAACATAAGCATCTATCTGTTCATCTGTACCACTCTTTAATAGATTATTTATTTCATTAACTTCTTCTTCTGTTACCTTACTTTCTCGTAATAAATCATTAGCTCTTCTAGTAGATTGTAATTGCTTCTGTAATGCTTCTTCCAATATTCCACTTCCAGAAAGTCCTCTTTGAGAAGCTGATTGCCCGATGGTTTGTATTTGACTCCAAGCATCTACAGCATTTTCACTTAACTTTAATCCATACTTCTTTTCAGTAAAGTCCTTAAGTTGTTCCCACTGATTATCTGCTACAGCTTTTTCTTGAACAGTAGTAGCTTCCATATTAGCCATTAGTACATCATAATATGCACTCTTGACCTTATCCATTTCTGCTTTGAACTCAGGAGAATTAATATCTAATGGTGGGGTTATTATATCCCACGCTTCATCAGGTAAACTAGATAAAGGCAATGTCCAGTCTATTCCATTTGTTGTTATAGCTGATGGCATATCCAAAGAAGATACTGTTTGAGCCTTTGTATAGTCTTGTGTTATTTTATAATCGTCAAAGGTTTTATATGGATTTATTATCATAGTATCCCCTAATCCTGTACTTCCTTCGACTATTTTTTGATTTTTTAATATGTCTTTATATAGAGAATCCACACCGTAGTTACCATAAGCCACAGCATTCATATAAAATGCTAGTTTATTTTTATCTTTTTTGATATCTTCTATGGTGCCACTTTTTATTTGCCCTCCATCTACATTTTGTAACCAATCTAGAAGACCTGGTTGTCCTTGTTTTCCGATTAATCTTTCAAATGTTTTTGTGTTTAGTTCTGTATCCTTCGGTTTTCCATAATGTATGCTCATTTGACTGGAATCCCAAACGTCTACTTTAGGGATCTTTCCATCTATTTGTACTCCTTGAGAATTAGGAAGTGTTTTATAGTCATTTAATGCGCCTCCTTGAGTAGCTACTACGCTAGAGTCTATCTTTGCTATTTGACTTTGATCATAATCTTTTAATAATACATGGTATCTATTAAAAAATGCAGTCTCATTAACAAATGGCTTAAGTGTTTTAGACTCGGAATCTATTAAGTATGTTGTTTTGCTAGGATCGTCTGTAAATTGTACAAGACCGAATTTTCCAGCGAAACTTAGTTTTAGACTATCTAAATGTGCCATAGTTTTTATTTATCGTTATTGCCCTTATCTTCAATTATATCATCAGTCTTATTTTTAGGCAAATCATTTATAAGCTCGTCAATAAGCTTAAGTTGTCCACTTAACTCCATTACAGCATTGAAAACTTCTTGTTTTTTATTTTCAAGAGCTTGATGCTCATTGTTTAATTTAAGTATTAAGTTATTTTTTTCTTCTCTTAACTTTATAAGATCTTCTTTTGTCATATGTTTTTTTTTAAATTATTAATTACATTGCTGTCCAATTTTGTCCGTCTGTGTCACAATAATATGCTACACCTCCGGGGCCGTTGAAGCAAATATCACCTTGCCTTCCTGTTAAACGAGTATCAGGATCAGTTCGATCGTTTGATATAAATATAGTTACACCCCCTAAATCCATCATGTGTGAAAAATTAGTCTCAATGATATCATTATTTGTAATTCGTAATGGAAAGCCAGATCCAGATCCAGTTTTATTTATATATACTCCGACACTATTATTACTATTATTTGTAATATCTATATTCAATCCTATACCACCAGCTCCACTATGAGCTATGTCAATACAGTCTCCAGTTCCAGTTTGTATTGCTTTAATTACCTCCCCAGAACCTGTAGATGTTTTATTTATATATAATGCAGCAAAATCATTATCATTGCTACTTTGAGTTATTTGTGCTGCATAACTATCTGTTGTAGCTGCGTTATCTACATCTAATACAACACCTGTTGATGTTGACGCATTTGTTATCGTTAAACACCCGCCTTTATTTCCATTTCTAATTCTTGTAACATATGAAACAGAAGTTCTACTAGCATGACTACTACTTAAAAGTATATCTAATGCATAGTTTGTTTGTATATTATTACTACTATTGTTTAATGTAAGGCATGGTCCATTCCCTTGATGGTCAATATATGCAGCAGTAATTGCTGATGTTGTTTTAGAACATATAATATTTATTGCTTGTTGACCCCCCACAGCTGTTATTTTTAATGCATCAGCAGTAGATGTAGTTAATGTTGTCTCTATATTTAAACCCTTTTGATCACCATCTACTAATAAATACGCTAAATCATTTGTTGCAGAAGTATTTTCTGACTCCACCCATAATCCAGGCTGGTTTCCTTTTGTTACAACTTTTACTCCTTCTTCAGTACCAGTTGTACTATTCATAATTACAAGAAGCCCTCTACTATCGTTATTACTAGGAACTGATATAGTTATCATTCCTGAAGTTACACCACCATTTATTGTTACTGTTTCACCAGTAGTATCAAATACGCTCAACTTATTACTTTGCAATAAAATCCTAGCACCACTACTTGCGGTTTGTATGTATCCTGTTCCTGTCAATGTCAAACCAGTAGAGTCTACTTGTACACCATTTGTTGAATCTCCGAAATATCCTTCAGTAGCTTCTATTCTACCTCTAACTAGAACATCAGAAAATTCAGCATATCCTGTTTTTCCATCTAAATAAAACCCTTGACTTCTTGGTTTAAAGCTTCTTGACTTTATCCAATTTTCAATCCATAGATCTCCGATTGATTGTCCTGATAAAACATTCTGACCTATACCAGACGGTGAGTTTATTATATTATTTTCAACATTAATATCCTCTTCATCAGTCCTTGACAGAGTTTCATCGTATGGACGACTTATTTCAGTATAATTTTTTGACATATTTTGTTGCTTTTTTTATCATTACAGCTAATACACGCTGGTAGAATATTACTTATATAATTAGAACCACTTTTACTTAATGGAATTACATGATCTTCTGTTAACTTGTGCCAACGTTTATCTTTATATTTTTTCTTTAATGCATCTTCATGTATTCCACAATAAACACATCTATGGTTATATTCTTTCTTTTTATCAAGCCATTCTTTTAGTGTATGCGATCCCTCAGCACCTTTTTTTCTAGCTTTATAGTTCTTGCATTTTACACTATTTTTCTCTGGATTTTCTTTTCTCCACTTTCTTTCGTTTTCTCTTATCTTCTCAGGATTCCCTTCTCTCCATTTTTTATGATTCTTTTTTATTTTGCTAGGGTTATTTTTTACCCACCTTTTTCTATATTCTTTTCTTTCATCATTTTGTTGATATTCATATTCACATTCTTTACATATGGAATATATATCATTCTTATATCCTTTACAACTTCTAAAATCAGTTACTTTTTTCTTTTTTTTGCATTTACTACAAATTTTATTCATATATTTTTAAAACTACCTATTATTAGATGGATCTTCTTTCGCGTCTTCATATAACAAAGTTACTCTTTTTATTCTACATCTTCTTTTTGAGTATTCTTTTAATGTAATTGCTATCGTTCTACATTTTGCTTCTCTTTCATCCTCTGTTCTAGGTGTTATTCTTAATAGTGAAACACCCTTCCTTGCAGTTTCTTTTATTTGATATTCAGGTTTTCCATTTAACGAAATAAATACCTTTATATCATTACCTGCGTCTGACTCTATTATTATATATCTAGGATAAAAAGATTGTTCAAAGTTTTTAGAAAGATATAAGTTAGGAGTTCCAGCAACGAATGGTATCTCTACATCATCATCGTCAAAAAGCCCTGAATTTAAACTTGGATCTAATAAGAACTCATGAACCTCAAAGTTTCCTGTTGTATTTGTAAACTGTAATCTATCTGGATCTGAACTAGCGATATAGGTTGCAAATTGATCTGCTGGTATTCCTGTGTGTACATACCAATTCTCTTTTCTTAAATCATATTCTAATACTACATTTGATAATGTTTTCTTAGTTGTACCATCTGGATTATATAGTATAACCGTACCTATTGCAAAAAATACACTCTTTCCTTTTTTACCTGCTGCACAAGCCTCTATTCCAGCTTTTGTTGCTCCTGTGAAATACTCTTCTACTTTAGATGATATTAGCTTTGGTAATCCACCTACGGTAGCATATACTCCACTATAATGTACAAAGAATAAAGTACCAATATTCTTTATATATCCCTGTTTAGAAGCACATCCAATTCCCATGTTATGTTCTGTTAAACTATAATCATTCCAAGAAGCTAAACTATTATTATTACCAATCATTAATACATCTCCTACATCTTCTAGCATTGTAATAGCGTTATCTGGATCTCCACTTGTTTTAAATGTGTCAAACTGCTTTACATTTTCTCCACTCTGGGGATTTTCTACCCATCTAAATATTCTTTTTCCTGTATATGTTCCTGCTACCCATAACTCATCTGAACTTTTTATATTAGTCGTAAAAGAGTCAATTGTTAATGTATTTGTTGTAGAGTCTTTGGCTGTTACTATTATTGTACCTATCAATGTTCCACCTCTATAAACATCTAATACATCATCGGAGTAAATATACTTAGTATCAGTTACCTTTAATGCAGTTACAGGCTGATCGTGATCTCCATCAACCAATGCTGCGATTCCCAAAGGTTTAGAAGAAAACATTATTCCTGTTTTATACTGCGTTGAACCAACTTTATAATTTCCTAGATATAAACGATCTTTGTAAAATTTTATTCTAGTTGCAACTGGTGAATTGGTTAAATGATTGCTAACTCTTAATACACCCGTTCCTAGGGTTTTATTACTTTCAACTACACCACTTGCGTTAGTAACCTCAAAGTAATCAGTATCTACTGCATTAACCGTAAATGAACCGCGATTAGCGGCAGTTAAGTTTGATCCAGTTATGTGAACTATATCTCCAGCGTTTATATTTGTTGTAATTGCAGGATCAGTTCCAGTTCCATCAAAGGTATATCTATGAGTGTCCCCAGCAGGATTAGTAACATCAAATTGAGTTGTACTAGATCCTAAGTCAGCAGAAGTATAAACAGCAGTACCATTTGGACCAATATAGAAATTTGCATCTGTGCCATTAACGAGAAAAGCATTAGACTCTGCTAATGTTGTATCATGTTGTGCAGCTGTTAGGCCTGTTCCATTTCCTGTTAAAGCTGTCCATGCTGCGGAATTATTTAAGTAATAAAGTCTAGTAGTACCACTTACAGTACTAATTCTATATATGCTCGTACCTGTAGTATTAGGAAAATTAAATAGACCTAAATTAGCAGAAGATACTAAAGCATTGCCTAATCTTCTTGTACCTTCTCTTTTTTCTAAAATACCTATTATCTTTGAACGTGCATTTTCAGCGTATCTTAACTCTTGTTTTTTAGCTAAGTGGTCGCTAACCTGAGTATTAACACCTTCGAAAAAAGGTATTTCAAGGCGTTTAAGTGTTGTTAAATCTTTTGCCATAATTTATTAAACATTAGCATTTCTAACTATTCCCCATCTATTTCTATTTGCAGTTTGATTGATAGATGTTATTTTCATCATTTTTACGCCCTCTTCAAAGTTATCCTTAGATAAACCTATTTCGCCTTGTGATTTTTTTAGTTTTTGACCAGCTCTATACATCATCCAATCGACTAAGAAGTAAAAGTTATTATTGGGATAGCTTACATTGTCATACAGTGAAGTTAGTTTTGTTGATTTAGATGTATAATATAAAAAGTATGTTGTATCGTTACCTGGATCAGGAGTGATACCAATAGATGCGCCTCTTATATAATAAAATGCATCAAGAGTAAATCCTAATTGATCCGCTTGTCTTTCTTTTCTTAATGTTATATGAGGTATTTGATATCCATCTGCGTCTGTTATACTCATCAATCCACCAAAATCTGAAGGTAATGAGTATTCAGATGTTCCAGCAGTGATTGATAGTGAAAATTCAGATGCTGCATTATATGTTTGATTAACAAGATTTAGTTCATTGCTAGCGCGCGCATGAGCTTCATTTAACCAATTTAATTTATCTTTACCTGTTACTAGGCTAATTTCTTTTGTATTTAGAAGACTATCAAAATTCTCAAATATTTTCTTTACAGAGTTTTCATCAAAGTCTGCATACGGAATTGCATTTGATGGTGAACTTGTAGTAGCTAATGTTTCATTATAGAATACATACCATCCAAAACCAGAGGAATTAGATAGATCGTGATAACGAGTAAAGTAGTCATCAGCTTGTATGTCTGCATAAGTAACTAATGGATTTTCATTTGAATCGAATGTCGCAGCTACTGTTTGATAAAAACCTACTTGATTATATTTAATTATTGTTATTCTGGTACTTTCTGAATGTGCAAAGACAGTGTTAGTTGTAAATGCTATAGTATGTGTTGCTGCTGTTACTGTATTAATTTTTATTATTTCTGCTGACTCTTGACCCCATTCTCCTAATAATACATAGTCATTTGAAGCAAAAACATCTGAATTCGTTACAACAACAGAATTAACCGCAGAGGCATAATTGATTGAAGTATACGAAAATTCAGTATTTTTTGTTAAAACCTGGTGATTGGCTTTTAAAGTAATCATAATTTTATTTAGTTATTCCTTAATTACATTATATCATAAGTCTTAAAAAAACTCTACTTCTCCTCCAATATCTAGTATTCCAACCTCTCCTTGCCTTACCCAATCCGGTACTGGTTGATATGTAATTGTTGAAGTTGAACTACTTGTTGATGAGCTTGTTGAACTTGAAGTACTCGAGCTTGTTGAGCTTGATGTACTACTTGATGTAGATGAACTTGTTGAACTAGATGTTGAGCTAGAACTACTTGATGTTGAACTAGAAGTTGAACTTGAAGTACTTGAGCTTGTACTACTTGAGGTTGAGCTTGATGTACTACTACTTGTACTAGAGCTTGTTGAACTAGAAGTTGAACTTGACGTGCTACTTGAAGTTGAACTGCTCGTTGAACTTGATGTTGAACTACTTGTTGAACTACTTGTAGACGAACTTGTTGAGCTAGAACTACTTGAAGTTGATGAACTTGTTGATGAACTTGTACTACTAGAGGTAGTCACCGGAGTAGCAGCAACAATAGCGTGAGTTACCGCACCTTGACTTCCATCACCCCAGTCCATTGCTTGAGAACCTGATGATACACCTGATTTTGTTCCACACGCTCTAAACAATACATTGCTGGCACCAACAGGACCATTCAACTCTTCTGTTTGACTAGATTGAGCAGAAATTGTAATGTCTGTATTTTTAGTTAATCCATCTATTAAATATGAGTTATTATCAGTTACGGTTATAGAAAGGTTTTCATTACCAAATTCATTTGCAGAATCAGGAATAGGAGTTGTTTGATCTACCCCTGTTAACGAAACAGCGAATCCTTGAATCTTATAAAAATTAGCTGATGGCCACCCTATAGATGATACAGATACGGTATTACTTCCGGTAGCTGGATTAGCTAAATACCATATTTGAGTACAAGCATTTTGAGTACGAGAAGCACCTGTTTGAACTTTTTGTGTCATTGAGACACTGTTATATGTTATAGCACCTATCGTAAACTCACCTGATGAAGAACTATGCCATCTTGAAAACATTAAAAGAACTAGACATAAATCAGATCCGGTACATGTATGTGAGAAGCTATATGTAGAAGAATTTGTTTCTGTTAATCCTCCTAAAGTTGTATTGTCTTGTGCAATTGCCATATTATGTTTTATGAATAATCAATTTCTCCCATTATATCTAATATATCAATATCACCTTCCCAATCATAGGGTAGTGGTTGATATGTAATTGTTGATGTTGAACTACTTGTACTTGAACTAGTACTTGATGAAGTTGAACTACTTGTTGAACTACTTGTACTTGAACTAGTACTTGATGAAGTTGATGAACTAGTGCTACTTGAACTACTTGAACTACTTGAAGTAGATGACGATGTAGATGAACTAGTAGATGACGATGTTGAACTACTTGTGCTACTAGAAGTTGAGCTACTAGTTGAACTAGAACTTGAGCTTGTTGAGCTACTTGTGCTACTAGAAGTTGAGCTACTTGTACTACTTGAAGTTGAGCTACTCGTACTACTTGAAGTTGAACTGCTTGTACTACTTGAAGTTGAACTGCTCGTACTTGAGCTTGTTGAACTAGAGCTACTTGAAGTAGATGACGATGTACTACTACTCGTACTACTTGAAGTTGAACTTGAAGTTGATGAACTAGTAGAACTTGAACTTGAGCTTGTTGAACTAGAAGTTGATGAACTCGTACTGCTTGTTGTAGTAGTTGAACTACTCGTTGAACTACTTGTACTTGAACTTGTTGAACTAGAGCTACTTGAAGTTGATGAAGACGTACTACTACTTGTGCTACTTGATGTACTACTTGACGTACTTGAACTAGTTGAACTTGATGTACTTGAGCTTGTTGAACTAGAACTTGAGCTTGTTGAGCTACTTGTACTACTTGATGTTGAACTTGATGTACTAGAACTCGTACTACTTGATGTACTACTTGATGTACTACTGCTTGTACTTGAGCTTGAACTAGATGTGCTACTTGAAGTTGAACTACTTGTTGAGCTTGAAGTACTACTACTTGTTGAGCTTGATGTACTACTACTTGTTGATGAGCTTGTACTACTTGAAGTTGAACTAGAAGTTGAACTTGAACTACTTGAAGTACTACTGCTTGTTGAACTTGATGTTGAGCTTGAAGTACTACTGCTTGTTGAACTTGAACTACTTGAAGTACTACTGCTTGTTGAACTTGATGTTGAGCTTGAAGTACTACTGCTTGTTGAGCTACTTGTGCTACTTGATGTACTGCTACTTGTACTTGAACTTGTTGAACTTGAACTACTTGAAGTACTAGATGATGTTGAACTCGACGTACTTGAGCTTGTTGAACTAGATGTTGACGATGATGTTGTAGAGGCTTCACTTGAAGCTCTGGTCTCCATGGCTAATGCAACCATTGACAAATCAGCACTTGATGTTAATAATCCCAGCGTAGCCCCTCCTGATATAGCCCAACGTCCTACTATGTTGTGATTACCCGGTGCCACTGCTGAAGTAGTTCTTGCGACTACACAAATTGCACCTTCGTCATTCGCGTTAGCAAATGTTCTAGTATGAGTTTCGTAGTCTGTACCACTTATATTGATTGCAAAAGTCCCATCTACATCACTAGCGTCAGCAAATGCAGACAATGTCATTATAACAACTACATGTGCGGCTTGCCCTAAAAATATATCCATTGAGGACTGTGGTATATCTTCAAATGTCGCAGAAGTAGTAGTAGCTGCTAATATTGTACCTGGCACATGTACTCTTCTAGATGGAATTAGCCACGTTCCGCCACCTCCGTCTCCTAATCCTAGTCCAACCATTACAGATGGAGCAGTTGTTAACGTTCCTGCACTTACAGCGTGCTGTCCTTTTAAAGTATATGTACCAGCTACTAATTCTGATACAGTCCTAGACACTATCGAAACCGACCCAACATCTCCACCAGTACCTTGTATTCTATCGCTTTCTGCATGTTCGCCATTAATATCTATTAATAGATCTACAGTTCTATTACTTCCGATTGCAGAAGTTGTTGCAGATATCATTCCAAATATATCAGCAGTAACAGGTGTTGTAATGGATTGTGTTAATCCATCTATGTCTTCTGGAGTTGCTGATGTCGTTGTATCACTAGCTACTGTGTCATAAATTGTAGGATATTGGTTTCCACCTGTATCATTTGATGTAAAAGCTACTAATACAGGATTAGTTGCTGTCATTGTTCCACCTGATTCTGAAAAAAACTCAGCTTTTACTGTATATGTACCCATTGGTAATAAACCACTTCTATAACATAAAGATACGTTACTTTTATCATCTGAATCAGAATGTTTTCTCGATGCAGTTGGAGAATCTACCCCATCTATATCAATAAGAAAATTACACTGTTTGTTTGCTACGCTTTCACTACAGGATAATGAAAGAAATGCAAGAATATATCCATTATTAACTAAGTCTATTGTAAATGACATCCCAGGTATATCTGTTGCTGATGTATTTGATGTTGATTCAGATGCTACAGTGACCTTACCACTATTAATTAACCTTGGCTGTAATAAAGTTGTAGTAAATGATGTGCTACTTGAAGTTGAGCTTGATGTACTAGATGATGTTGAACTACTAGTAGACGAGCTTGAGCTACTTGTTGAGCTACTTGTTGA
>SDBV01001326.1_pt1 | contig 37237 bp, 27 predicted proteins | sample 2277081 | NCBI WGS metagenome assembly SDBV01 (sample SAMN10402039, study PRJNA504765) | marine sediment metagenome | isolation source: marine sediment core GS10_PC15, 223 cmbsf | place: Arctic Ocean: Southern Knipovich Ridge | collected 2010 | reverse complement strand
ACCCGGAGAAAGCTACCAGAAACAAATCGGCAAGTACTTGTCGACTATGGACAGTCCTTTACAGATTGACACGACATTTTGGCCGCCGATGCCGGGCATGACCGGTGATGAAGACTGGGATGGTCGGCAGTATTCTGTTCCCGAGCCTCCGACAATAAGCGGCGGCGCCGTGACCCATATTCGCGCGATGGCTTACATTCCAACAGAAGAGGTCGGTAATAAAAAAACTTATGACGATGCAGAAACTGAACCCAACGACCTGGACCTGGTGACGGTTGAGGCCCAGCTCGATGTGGCCCGGTTATACGCTTTGTTTAGTGAAAGTTTTGTGGGTTCCGGAGTTAAGCCCCAATGGCAAGACCCGTGTCTGGCTAAGCCGGTATTTGCTGCTACTCAGTTGCAGCGGGCTGAGCGGATGGCGAATGGTGACTGGGGCGATTGGCAGGTTGTTCCGCGGCTGAAGATAGACCATATGCGTCAAATGCTTGAGGTTATTGAGAATGTGGACGCTCTGCCGCGCGGTGGGATGAAGGTTCGTTTGTTGCAGTACGATACTCCCTCAGTGATGCTAAATGTTCTGCAGTCTCGCGCTTATGATATAGCTTCTGTAGAAGAGGACTGGTTCCCGCCGAGTTTGCACGATAAGTTTCTGTCGCTTTTAAGGGAGCAGCAGGTGGCCCAGCGGCGCGAAGAGATGGAGAGACTTAAAGAAGAGCGCGATAAAAAGCTTGAGGATGCGCGCAAAAATCGTCGTGAAGGTCGCCCGACGCGCAGGACGGGTGGAGGAAGTATGGGAGGAAGTTCAGGCGGGGGTAGTCTTGGAGGAAGCATGGGCGGCGGAGAGGCGCCGACAACTCGCCGTCGAGGTACGGAGCGACCGAGCCGAACCAGAGATGGCCGCAGTAGCCGTGAGAAAGAACAGTTGCGTCGTCGCAGAGAGCAGGAAAAGGAGACGGTAGACGATGTTTATGTTCAACTTAAGGAGTTGATGATAACCGATGGCAGCGAGTTCGACAAAATGGAAGAGCCGTTATTGTTCTGGGCGCATGATGATACGGTGGAACCAGGCAAGACGTATCGCTACAGAATTCGACTTGGCGTTTTCAATTCTCTGGCGGGTACGAGCATGCTCAAAGCCGGCAGTGAGTCTTACAAGGACCAGGTCATTATATGGAGTAATTTTGTCGAAGCAGGGTCGATTGAAATTCCACAGAAGTTATATTTCTTTGCCAAGGACATTCGCGAAGCCGCGAATACGGTGATAGTGGAAGTATTTCGATACGCACTTGGGTACTGGCACAGTAAGGAGTATGCGGTCGAACCCGGTGAAGTCATAGGCAAAATAGACGAGCCGGAAAAGCCTAAAGAAGACGAAGACGAGCAAGACAGTGAGTACTCAGTTGAAGATATACTGATTCCTGAAGAGGTGGACTTCAGGACAAGAGCCGTGATGATAGATGCGGTCGCGGTGGACGATTGGGCCGGCGGCAAGAATTTGCGTCTTCGCAACTATTTCAACATGTATTACAGCTATTACGACGATGATATTGAGGCGATGCCGATTCAGCAACGTTTCTGGTCAAAAGAAATGCAAAGTACATACAACGGTATTCGCTCGTCGATGAAGCAGCCAAAGAAGCCGCCGCGGGAACGAGGCGGCGCTGTTGGCAGCCCAGGTCGCGGGTATAGACCGGGCCCGGAGACGCCTTCTGGTCCTATGGGACCTATGGGACCGATGGGGCCGATGATTGATATGATGCGGCCTAAGAGGTAAGAATTGATTTTGCTGCGGCAAGTAAAACTGTTTTAGACGGATTTCCGGTATTAATCACGAATTGCTGAAGCAACGGTGGTAATTTTTATCTGCGGGTCAAACTCTTCGGGGGGATTATCAAACTGCACTTCAACTTGCTGTTGTGTTCCAGGCAGCAGGTCGAGAAAATTGTCGCTCAATTTAAGGATGTGTTCTGATTCTATCCTGACATCTTTGGCGATAGTGTCAGGGCGAAGGGTTAACAGAGCTTTATCCCGGCTGACCTGAGTCAGTTGCTGGGTGAGGTTTGGTTCGGGCCAGTCAATGTACTTGTCCGGCAGATAGAAATAGATATTCTCAGCCAGCGTAGTGTCATGCATTTGCAGTTCCAGATAGAGTGCGTTTTTTTCAGGTTTTTCAGGGAAGGTCAGGGCTCTGGGCAAATGGACCGGTCGTGAAGCTGAAAATGGGCCAACGGTGAGAGGCAGGTCGATTTTGTCGGTTTGTTTTCCATAGAAGTCACCGAGTTTGCAGATTATGTTTCCAGTTATGGGTTTAGCGGTGTCATTTACGGCTACTACGCTTAGTCCCACCAGCTTTGGCGGCTGACCGGCTTTTGAACGGTCGAGTTGAGGAACAACGGTCAATATTACCGGTGCAAAGAATCGGCGTGCATAATAATAAAGAGCTTTGGGTTGCCTCGCATAGTCGAGAGCAGACCAGGTTATAGCAGGACAGCAGTCGTTTAGCTGCCAAAACAAAACGCCGGAATTCATGTCACTGTTGGCGCGGAGGAATTCTACGTATGTTTTGACAGCGCGGGCCTGGACGAGCTGAGTCAGATAGACGAATTGCTCGAATTTGCGTGCATGACCGAAGATGTCACCGAGATAGCGATACAATCTGCCGCAACCATCAACCTGATAATTGTGTTTTTCTACAGCGGCACTTGGCAGTCGGAGTTGCTCGGGTGGACAGAATTGTCTTATGGTTTCAAGGTTTGGCGCAGCCTGGAATCCGAATTCGGTAACAAATCTCGGGATTTGTTCAGTTTTTGTAATGTATGCGTTTATTGGCTGATGTCCTGACCAAACGTCCCAATTGTGTACGGTACCGCAATTTGTCTGATTGGGGTCATCAGTAAAAGAAAAAGGTGTGGTCGGAATATAGGGCCTGTCGGGGTCGAGTTCACTTACTATCCTCGGCAGCAGTTTATGCCAGATTTTTTTCCCGTGCATTTGTTTGCCTGAACCTCCGATGTTCCGATGGTGGAACCAATCGATTTCGTTATTTCCACAATAGAGAACGAGGCTGGGATGATTATAGAGGCGCTCAATTACGTATTTAGCTTCGTCGGCGACTTTATCGAGGAACCATTGCCGGTCTGGATAGTAGCAGCAGGCGAACATGAAATCCTGCCATACCATGATTCCGAGTTTATCACACAGGTCATAGAACCGGTCGTCTTCGTAGTATCCGCCGCCCCAGACACGCAGCATATTCATGTTTGTTTTGGCGGCTGCAGTGATTAGCCGCTTATAGTCTTCGCTGGTAACAGAACCGGCAAAGACCGAAGCTGGTATCCAATTGGCGCCTTTGACGTGAATTTTCCGACTGTTAATCTCGAACTCAAACCGGCGGCCGTGTTTATCTTTTTGCTGGTTCAGTTTTACCGTCCTGATGCCAAAGCCGGATTGGACGGTATCAATAATTTTACCGCCGGCAAGCAGGTTAACGCGCACCTGGTACAGGTCAGGCTGTCCGTAACCTGCCGGAAACCACAACTGCGGATTTTCAATGTTCACCACCGCCGAACCAGAATCACCATGAGGTTCAAATTCAAGGTGACGGACAATTTTGTTGTCGGGGTCGTAAACATCGAGATTACATTGAAACTTTTGCCCTGCAATTCTGTCAAGGTCGACGGCAATGCGGACATCGGCATTTTTTTCATCGCAGTTAATAGTTCTTATGTGCAGATTGGAGATTCGCGCTTTGGCGGTGGCTTCGAGGCGCAGCGGCCGCCATATTCCGCAGCCTGGAAAAGGCGGACACCAATCCCAGCCGAACTGATACTGGGCCTTGCGTACGTAAGCGCGATAGGGATTTGTAAAAAGCGATTCGCTGAAAGGCGTATATCGTTCCATTAGTTTTTTTGCATGGCCAATTACAGGGTCGAACTTGATAATCAGGCTATTGGATATGGCCCTTACGCGTTTAGTGATACCGAAGCGGTGCTGGATGAACATGTTGTCGGTACGGTCGAGCAGTTTCTCATTCAGCCAGACGCTGGCGATAGTATCCAGGCCGTCGCAAACCAGTTCGAGCTTGTCGGCTTTGCGAAGCTCTTCGGGGACGTCAAACAATTTGCGATAGACCCAGGGTTTATCACTGACCCATGTGTAGTTTTCAGGATTGGCGTTGATGTCGAAGCGGTCTATATTGCCTGCGTCGATTAGATTTGTAAATATCGAATTGGGGATGGTGCAATTGAGCCAGTTGCTGCCGTTGAGGTCGCGCATTCGACGAGCCGCTGTCGGATATTCCTTGAACTGCCATTGACCTGTCAAATCAAGAATCTGTTTCGCCATTTATCAATCCTGAGGTATTTTAATGAATGGCCTATTATATTGACACAGGCTGGCATTACAAGGGTGCCGGTGACTTGTCAGTAACCATTGATTCAGCAAGCTTAAGATACTCTTGGAGTTTCTGGATAGTTGAGCGTGGAGTTATATCTGGGCTAACGGGTGATAAAATCAGAAGTTTTGTGGCTGGGAGGTGGGAATTTGGGGTATTTTTTTAATCCTTGACAAGAGCAACAGCCGATAGTTAAATTAGGGTAAAAAGGTAATATAGAGGGGGCAATGGACAACTGGATGTGGCTGAGTTAGAGGGATTGGTAAGATGAAGGATTTATTCACTACAGGGGAGGCGGCGGATGTCTGCAAGGTAAGCCAGCAAACGATTATCCGTTGTTTCGATTCAGGCAGGCTGGAAGGTTTCCGGATTCCGGGTTCAAAGTTTCGGCGAATTCCGCGCGAATGCCTCGTCAAGTTTATGAAAATCAACAAGATTCCGTTGGATAACATGGACTCAGGCAAGAGGAAGTTGCTGATAGTAGATGACGACGCCGAGATTATTGATTTAATCAGTGATATATTCAGCAGAGACGGAAGGTTCGAGGTGGCTACAGCCTCGAGCGGTTATGATGCCGGGGTGATGACGCACCAGTTTCGGCCTGACGTGATACTGTTGGATTACATGCTACCGGACGTGAACGGCAATATAGTCTGTCAGACAATAAAGCAGAATCCGGAGTTCGAGGATATCAGGATTATTATAGTAAGCGGCGTGGTCAAGCAGGACGAGATTGACCAATTGCTCAAATCGGGCGCCGAGGGATTTGTCAAGAAGCCTTTCAGCATAGACGAGCTGGTGGATAAAGTCTGCGGTGTTTTGCAAATTAGCTAAGAAGCTGTTCTTAATTGGCGCTTTGATTTTCATTTCGTAACAAGCCAGGCTGGGGCCCAGATATGGCAGGGGAAAATTCGCAGGCAAAAGTGGCGCGGGAAGTTGAGCATGCGGTCCGTCGTCTTGGCGGCTTGAGCATCGGGGCCGGCGGTGCGAGGCATTTCCTGTCAGGGTTGTTCGAGATGCGGTTGAGTCCGCGTGAACTTGCGGAGATTATCGAATCCGAGCCTGCATTCGCGGTAATGTTATTTACCCTTGCGGTTGAGCGTAATGACAATGGCCGAGGCCGGATTGCTTCGATACGTAAGCTCGTCGAACAGTTGCCGCTGCGGGCGATTCGTGATGCGTTCTTTTCGCTGAAGGTGTATTGGCCTTTTGACGGCGATTCACAGCGGGTAGAACATCGGCGGCGATTAGTGACTAATGCGGTAGCTGTAGCTGATTGTGCCCGCCGAATTACAGAGAAATCTAATCTTGATGTTGATGGTGACGAGGCTTATGCGGCTGGGTTGCTTTACAGTATCGGCAATCTTACACTGGACGAGGCGATGCCGCGGAGTTTCGCGGCGTTGATTCAGCAGGCCCAGGTTGAGCAGGCTTGCATCAGTGATGTGCAGGAGAAAAATTTAGGATTGGACTATACAGTTCTCGGCAAGCGACTTGCGGTTAAATGGAGACTGCCGGAACAGATTCAGATGGCTGTATGGCTGCACCAGGGACAGGCTGAAGCTGTTGCCGGGGTCGTTCCACAGGCGCAGTTAGTTCAGGCTGTTCATCTTGGGTACATCCTTGCCAGGAAATTCGAGATTGGTGAATCGGGCAGCTACGATGAAGTTGAATTGCCGGCGGAAGAACGATTGCCGGGGATAAGCAGGTTGCAGCTTGAAGATATCGGCAGAATCGTCAAGCAGCGCCTTGTTGACAAAGGTCAACAGAATGACTGGCAGAGAGAGTTAGCTGAATACGGTAAGGCGGTGCAGGTAGCGGCAGCACAGTTAGCAACTGAGGGCAGCAAGGCAGCGGCTGAAGCGCGACGGGCGCAGACAAAGGCAAGCCATTTCGATTTTGCCACAGAATTCCTGACAAGCATTGACGCAGATTCAGAACCACTGGAAGTGGCCGAGCGATTTGTGTATCAGTGGCAGAAGTTTTACCAGACAGGGACTGCATGTTTATATTTGGCGCCGACAGAGGCCAAAGCGATTGAAGCTGTGGTTGTCGGCGGAGATAACGCCGGTAAATCAGTGACGGTAAAACCGGCTGCGGATGAGCCTGTAATACCGCAGCAGATTCAGCGGGATTTTGCTGTAATCGATGCAGCGGAGGTTTGCGGGTGGCTGTTCGAGCAGCTTGATACTGAATTTGACATCGAACAGACTAAGGTCGCGCCGCTGATTTGTCGCGGCAAGGCGATTGGGGCGATAGTGTTCGAGTTTCATTATCCGGTAGCGACGTCGACGCTGAAGGACATGTTCCAGGAGACATGTTTTATTGCTGCTGCTGCGCTGGATTCGGCATTTGCGCGGAGTAAGCAGCAGCATTTTGCCGAGCGCTTCGCACGGCTGGCGGTCAGTGCCGGGCGACCGGCTACGGCTGAACCAGCTCACGATCCGGTCGAAAAACATGATTATATCGCGGCATTGGCGGAGATGGCTGCCGGGGCGGCGCATGAATTGAATAATCCGCTGTCGGTAATATCCGGCAGGGCCCAGTTACTTGCGACAGATGAAGCGGACAGCGAAAAAGTCGAAGCACTGAAACAGATTAAAGATAATTGCCGGCAGCTTAGCGGAATTGTCGAGGATTTGATGAGCTTTGCCGGGCCTGCCAAGGCTCGCAAGACGCTGGTATCCACACGGCAGATAATCGATGAGGCGATGGAGCTTGCGGCGATGAAGACGCACAGCGATGGTATCGATGCTCAGATAGAGCTCGATGAATCATTGAACGATGTGTTTGTAGATTCGGGGCAGATTGTCTCGTCCCTTGCCAATATTATTACCAATGCAATTGAATCGTATCAGGGCCACGGCGGGCCTGTTGAAATAACGGGCGAACGGGCGGGCGGACTGGTTCAGATAAAGATAAGTGATTCCGGTTGCGGTATGGATGCCGAGACTTTGGCGAAGGCGAGGTATCCGTTCTTTTCAAGTAAGCCTGCCGGACGCAAACGGGGGATGGGACTTGCTTATGCGGCAAGGCTTATCGAACTGAACGGTGGTTCTCTGGAACTGGCAAGCGAGGTCGGTAAAGGCACAACGGCAACGATAACACTGCCGTGCAGTTAGTTTGTATTATTTACCACAGAGAGCACGCCGAGCCACAGTGACCGAATTTCAAATGTTCAACGCAAATGGCCTGAACCGCGGTGAGTTGAGCGGTAATTTCTGGGGATGTGCCTTTTTGGATTTTGGTGTTTGTGGGTTATACTTTCAGTGATACGGTTGGTTTATCACTTTAGCATTATACCCTCAACTCGCACAGAAGGTTTGCCTATTCCACGGGTGTTTTTCGGCTGTTTTTATAGGTCATTACTCTGCCCAGCGCTAGGCGGGGTCTTAAGAGCATTGTTGTTTTTGGTTAATCGCCAATTATTATATGCCGATAAACTTTTCATAATGAGATAAACGAAACCATTTTTCACTTGAGGTACGGAAATGGGAATTCAGAATTGGTCGGAAGATGTGATTTTAGTGGATTTGCAGACCGAGCCGGATATGGGCGAGGAGCTCAACAGCGTAATCGCTATGGTTCGCGACAGGGGCGACTGCGATGTGGTCGTCGATTTTTCGGAGGTGGACATTGTGACCTCATCGAGCCTGTCGAAGATGCTCAAGCTGAGGAAGCTTCTTACTGACTGCGAACACAACCTGATATTCTGCGGTGTGGCTCCTGCGACGAAGGGTGTCTTTACGGTTACGGGCCTGGAGGGTGTATTTGAGTTTGCCGAGGACAAATTCGTGGCCCTGGCTTCACTGCAGGTAGTTAAAGCTTAGTCATGCGAGCCGAGAGCGACCTTGACTTTGTGAGGCTGTTCGATTATAATACCGGTAATTGATTGGCGAGCCGGTTACGAAATTCGCTGGCGGCAGCGATATTCGTAATCTGCTCGTGATTGTTTTCTGATAGGTAGAAAGACGATGGATTTCAAAGATCTGTCTAAGGTCGAGCAGATTATAGGCTATCATTTCTCGGATTCCAATCTTCTGGTACAGGCCTTTTATCACGCTTCTTCGGTTGAGGGCCGCGTGTTGAGCAATGAACGACTGGAGTTTCTTGGTGATGCGGTTCTGGGCCTGGTGATTTGTGAGGCATTATACGAGCGGTTTCCGAGCTATCTGGAGGGGGACCTCACCAAGATTAAGAGTGTGATGGTTTCGCGGCGGACTTGCGCCAAGGTGATAAAAAAACTGGGGCTGCAGGATTTCCTCAAAGTTGGCAAGGGGATGAACGGCAGCCGGGCTATAACAGGGTCGATATCAGCGGCGCTGCTTGAGGCGCTGGTGGCGGCGGTTTATCAGGACGGGGGATTGACTGCTGCCAAGGAGTTTATCCTGAGGGGTTTTAACTCGATGATTGAACAGGCCGACGCAAAGCAGACACACGGTAATTACAAATCTCTTCTACAGCAACACGCTCAGCAACGACTCGGTATAACACCCATTTATAACGTGCTGGACGAGAAAGGGCCGGACCACAACAAATGTTTTGAGGTGGAAGCGGTAATTTCAGGCCATAGTTTCAACAGCGGCTGGGGTACGAACAAGAAAGAGGCCGAGCAAAAAGCGGCGCATAACGCACTTCTTGAGTTGGGTGTTTTGCACAAACGCACTAAGTAGTAATCACGTCGTTGCGGATTATTCGATGGCCAGATAAATCGCGAACCACAAAACTGCAGAGGCGACAATTACGAAAACTATAATTGAAGCGAAGAGCAGGAAAGTCTCTTTGAGGAAATTGTTTAGGGTAATTCGAGGCAGCTTGATAGTCTTGTAAACGATTGCAATGGCCGCCGCGAGAGGGAGCATCCATAACATGGACTGGGGATTCATTTTTATATCTTCGGGCGCTGTGAAAGCGGCCAGCAGCCAGGCGGTATTAGTCAGCATCTTTTCCTCCTCTTACCCGGCGTGGACCCATGTGTGCTACGGACACGCAGTTGATAACACAAAGCAGGTTGAGCAGGCCTGATATGCTGGTGTAGAGCTGGCCAATTTCCTGTGGTTTACCGTAGACCGGATAGGCGCCCGCGGCTGTAATTTTGCCAACGAGAAAGACAATCGGGCTGTTGAGTACTTGTGCAAGATACCAGGGATTGAGCCGCCCCAGGATTCCAATTCCTTCGGTGACAGGGTCAACTACTCCTACCGAGCCCACGTAAATCCCAATGGTGAAAGTCGCAGCAATTACAACAAATACAATAACGGCGCGTCTTGTTTCACCCAGCAGCAAATATCCTCCGCCCGGAACCGCCCAGCCCAGTGCTGCGACGACAATCAGCAGCAGAGCATGGTTCATCTTGTCGATTTTTTCGGCGATAGTTTGCATCAGGATTCCTGTGCTTCGCTGGCAGCATCGGGGCCAGGCTCGTTCGGTTCGACGAGCTTTTGTTCTATTATGGGCCTAAAATTCATACGTTTAAGGATGTTCTCGGGCAAAAAGTGCAAAGCTCCGAGGCTCTGTGTTTCGGCGGTGTCCTGCCTGAATGCCAGCAGGGACTTGACTTGGTCGTATTCTCTGCTGTCGATACGATTCACAGACAGAGTCTTGATGCAGTAGTATCCAAGGTCGGGTTTGACTTCCAAAACAAGAGGAAGCTCCTTCGGAGAGTTGCTGTCGTCGGGAACGAGGGAGAAAAGAGTTTCCAGAATCATCATATCCCTGTTGTGTACATTCATGTTAAGGCGGGCACCGGGCAGGCCTCTGCTGAATGAAGCTATGATTTCTGTAGCTTCGGCGGAAGGCTTTCTAAAATTAGCCCAGTCAGTCATATCAAAGTTGTTAGGGTCATTGGGTTCAGTTGGTGGATATTGCAGATTGAACTTTTCAATAGCTTTTTCCCAGCCTTGTTCCTGTGCTATAGGAAGGAATTCCTTAGCTTTTTCCTCCGCGGTTTGCATCGCCGCCAGTTTTTTCAGGTCCTGTTCGACCTGTTCCCTGACCGTGTAAGCATCTTCTTCCTCGGCCATATCCGGTTCGTCGAGTCTAATCTTTGCCGGCTTAAAGAGGTCGTTAAGCCCTGAAGGATCGGCGGCCTTTTGCACGTCTACTATTCTTACGATTGCGGCGATTTTCACCTGTAAATCGCTTAATGGCCCGAGCGTTTCATATAGCCTTGGTTTGATGGTGCGGCCAGGAGCCAGGTCGCTGGAATCAAGCTGCTCCACTGAATAAGCGACCTGTATAAGGACATGTGGCATCTGGCCCGAACCGGCTGGTTTTATAAACAGGCCTATGAGATAACCATCTTCCTGCATATCGGTGACGCCCAACAAACCCGTTTTGCCGGAATAGACGTCGATAGAGTATTCTTTGTTGAGCTTTTCTGCAATACCGGTGAAATCGGCGGCTGCCTCTTTTAGTTGCTCAGTTGTCATGTCGGCGATATCGGTGTCTCCGTATTTTTCTTCGGCGAGTTGTTTGGCCTGGCCGAGAATCGCATCTGTTTTCCTGTTGATTCTTTCAGCAATCATTCGATTGGTTATGAATCTTGCCACCTCACCGAAACTTCTGGTGTACTGTCTCAGCGCTGAATTCGGGTCATTAGGGTCTATGGGTATCTGTCTTGTGAATTCACTTGTGTGTGACAGGTAGTATTTCTCTTTTTCCTGCTGCGTGGGCTTTTCAATAATATCTTTGATGTCGTCAAGTTTTACAATGATGTACTCAAGCTGTACACGGTCGTCGAGCTTATATCCGAATCCAAAAGGATTGTCCCGGGTCATCTGGTTAGGATAATAACTCTTGTATTTCTCAAAGTGGCTTTTTACCTGCTGCTCTGTGGGCCGGGCTTTTTCATCCACAAACAGTTCGGCAGGAAACTTCACCAATTCAGTTTTCAGAGTCCCGCGCTCATTGCTTACGAGCCGGCTTAATTGAGTACGGGTAAGAGATTCAATTGAGCAGATGAATCTTGTGTATTCAAGGATGGCAAAGACCTGGCCGAAAGTAGAAAGTACGTTTTCTTCAGAAATTCTGCGGCCGATGAAACTGTTAATGACATCTGCATAGGAGGCCCCTTGAAACAAGTTAGGTAGAACCTGTCGCAGCACCCTGGCCGAGGTTTCATTACTGATAGCTATGCCGGCGGCGGCGGTTTCTTTCTTAAGCAGGTGCCAATATAGTCCGTTGCGTTCAGTTTTGTCATATAACCCGTATATTTCCTCATCGCTGATTCTAAGCTGTTGGTTTCTTATAGTCTGCCTCAGTACGGTGAGCAATTGAGGTGGCATTTTGCCTTCTGAGAAAAGCAGTTCGGACAGAAAAAGGCCGTGAATATCGCGGGAGCGGAGTATGACATCCGCTCTTAAATTCTTTAGTATGGAAAGCTCTGCTTCGGCCTGGATAAGGTCCTGGCGGCTGATCTTGCCGTCCTTGCCGAACAGATATATGGCTTTTCCGGGCCGTGGCCCCGAATAGCTGCAACTCATTCTCAGGGCGCTGCCTCCGATGAAAACTACCATCAGGCCCACAACAGCGACAGCCATAATTTTGCGGTTGTTCCTGCGAAACCATCTCATTAAACTCATTGTATTGCTCCGAATCAGTTGGTCCCGGCCCGGCTACGGCACACTTAAGGCTACGGATAGGGCCTTCGCTGAGACGAGACGATTTTAGAAAGCGTACAGTATAGGCCCACAACCGCTATTTGCAAGTAAAATTGACGTAGCTAAAAATGCACGGGCGTCGGCCGGAGATATATAAACTCACTTGCACTGAGCCTGTCTTTGGCGGATAATGACCCATTGGTTTTCGTTATGGTCAGTAGAGGTAAAGATTTCAGAACTTCTTTTTTGGGAGACTGATAAGATGAGTGCTGAGCAGAATCGTCAAAAGGACCTTGTGGATACTACCGATTGTCTTGAGGCGGTGGGTGTTTTCAAGTGTTGGAAGAACCTGTTTTTTGTGGCTACGCTCATCGGACTGCTGTTGCTTGGCGCGTGCTTCTGGATTTTGCAACTGGAGCTTGTCAGCGAGCAGGATGAAGCCGCGATGGTAGTGGTTGTGGATGAATCCGTCCAGGTAGCCCAGGTGCAGGAAGTTGTGGACGAATCGACCGCCGAAATACAGGAAGCGGCGGCACAGGTGACCGCTGATGCGAATCAGATTGCGGCTGTGCCGAAAGAGGTCACCAGAGAACCACTAAGGTTGCCGTTTAAGCTGGAGAAAGTTCAGGTAATGTGGACAATCCGGGCGCTTGATGCGGTGGTCATATTCGCAGCGGTGATGTACTGCCTGACAATCCTGTTTACGCTCAAGATTTCTATGGTCGGCAGGCTGGGTGGGATTAATCATATATCCCGGGCGTTCTTCTGGTCGCTTGTTCTGCTGGTTTTGATTATGCCCTGGCAGACAGCGCTGGGTTGGGGATTATTCGGTGTTACTTTCGAGCCGGGTGAGCTTATCAGGCGGCTTGGTGAATACGAATCAACTTCGGTGTTTGTTAAAGGTTTATATTGGTTCCGCTATGTAGGAGTCTGGGTGATAGCTCTTTTATGCCTGCTGTTTGCACAGATACGCACAGGTCGCTGGTCCAAAGCAACACTTAGAAGGCTTGAGGTCATCTAATGAACGTCGTGCGCATCGGGTTTATCGGCACGGGCATCATAGGTAAGCCGATGGCTGGTAACCTGCTCAAGATATATAGTCATACAAAAGTTGGATCATGCCTCCGGGTTAATGTTTAAGGGAACCTCTAATTTTCGGCGGTTTTTCCGGGCCGAACGTCTCTACATATTTTTGGGCATACTTGACAGCAGCTTCGCTTTCGACCGGGCGGAAATTTAAATCGAGGAATCTCTGGTACCACTGGGCGGCTTCTTCGGGTTTGTCAAGATAGTGACAGCAATTAGCGATCTTGTAAGCGATTTGGTACCTGTATGCGTAGTACTCGGCGTTTTCCCATGCTTTTTCATAATACTCACGTGCCAGGTCATAGTTTTTGTCGTCATAGTAGGATTTAGCGGCAAGCTTGGCAGCGGGCATTAATTCGGCATCTTTGGCCCGGACGAGTATCGGCATGAGAGTCTTGCGACACAGCCGGTTTTTCCCGGTGCTGTAGTAGAGCCTGGCCAGGGCCAGTTGGGCTCGGGCGTAATCCGGCTTTTCCTGCAGTGCGGCCTGAAGAGCCTGTTCCTTCTTATCGTTGTCCTGAGCATTCTCAGCTTCAGCCAAATATGCAGCGGTACAGAAATCACCCTCGATAAATTTTTTCAAATCGCCGTTAATTTTGCCTCTCGACGAACCGACGGTCTCTTCGAGGACCTCAATGTCATACCCTTTTCGTCGGGCGTCGCGAACATAATTCGCCAGATGTCCGTTCTGATGCAGCCAGTACAATAATGCCGCTGCCAGATGACGGCCGGTAGACCACTTGCGATATCCTTCATCGGAACTTCCGTATCCGTAGAGCCTTTTGATATTGAGTCTTGTCTGGGCCTCGACTTCCGTACGCAGGACGAGACCTGCCTGGGGGCATATTCCACCGGGAACATGTTGGCCATCGATAACCTGAGCGTCTTTACTAAGAAAGGAAATCAATCCGAGGTGAAACCATTGGGGGGCATCAGTGAATTGCTGAGAAATGAAGTGTTCGGCGATTGATGCATAGAGAGGCTCGAATGTTATGGATTTATCATTGCCTGGGTAAATATATGTGTAAACGGCGGGGACTGAGGGGACATACAATCCGTCACCGGCTTCAATGAGGCGGCCATGGTCTTCGATGAGCTTTCGGGCATCGGCAACAGTCTGCGAAACATACACCTTAAGTGGCTCGTTGGGTTCAAACTGGAAATAGGTTTTGTTAAGGCTGCCGAAACAAGCTTTGGCATTATCAGAAACGACCTGCATAAGCTTTGGGCTGAGGTCACCGCTGACAACGATGAAATCTTCTTTGCTTTCAAGTGAACGGCGGCCCAGTAGCGGTGCGCATAACAGCAGTACTGCAATTAGTGCAAATCCTGCCCTTATCCGCCAACCCAAGTTTGTATGCATCGTTATTTCACTCCTGAAACTATTATATACGATTTTGCGCAATTATCAATGACTCTGTTTGGAAAACGGGTACGATTCAGCCGATGAGTGAGCCGCTTGAAACCGCAAGCATACCAAGCGTAGAACAAATAGTCGAAGCGGTAAGGTTTTTGTGTTAGAATGATTTTTTAATCCTGATAACGGGGTTTAGATATGGCAATAGAAGTAAAACTGCCGCAGCTTGGCCGGACTATGGAAGAAGGCACCATAGTTAGTTGCGTAGTCAATATCGGCGATAAGGTCAACAAGGGCGACCTACTTTTCGAGATTGAGGCCGACAAGGCAACACTCGAGATGAAATCGCCCGCCGAAGGTTTCGTAAAGCACATCGTCGCACAACCAGGCCAGACATTATTAATTGGCGAATTAATACTGATACTGGGTGATGAGACTGAAAAGGTACCAGCTCCCGATAAAAAGACCGAAGCAACAGCGGCCGCGCCAACGCCAAAAGCTGAATCACCCGCTCCGTCTTTAGCAGCCGTCGAGACGCCCGCAGGAGCAAACGTAGTCAGGCTACCGCAGCTTGGACAGACAATGGAGGAAGGTACAATTATTAATTGTCTCGTCAAGGTCGGCGATAAGGTCAGCCGCGGGGATGTTCTTTTTGAGATTGAAACCGACAAGGCAACACTTGAAATAGAATCCCCAGGCGGTGGATTCGTAAAAGCAATCCTTGCTGAAGCAGGCCAGACAATCGGCGTGCATGAACCGATTCTGGTCCTCGGCGCCGAGGACACACAAGTTACTGAGGCCTTTATCAGTACTCTTAAAGCCGGTGACACCCCGCCAGCAACACAGCCAGTCACAGAAGCACCTGCCAAACCAGCAAAGGCCGCGGCCCAGGTTGGTGGCGGCTGCGATACTTATACCAAGGCTGATGGTGAATACAAGCTCGGTCAGGTTATCCCCCTTAACCGTCTGCAGAAAATTACCGGCGAGCGGATGTTGAAATCAAAACGCGAGATGCCCTGCTTCTACCTGACGGTGCGTGTCGATATGACCGAACTGGTCGAGCATCGCGAGAAAATCAACAGCGACGGATTGGTAAAAGTGAGCTATAACGACTTCATCATCCGGGCAGTTGCGATAGGGTTAGAAAAGTTCCCAATCATGACCGGCCAGCTCGAAGGTGAGACTATAAAGCTGGCTGACAGTATTGATGTGGGCCTTGCAATCTCAGTACCCGGCGGCCTTGTTGCACCGCTGGTAAAAAACGCAGACAAAAAAGACGTTCAGCAGGTAGCCAGGGACACGCAGGGCTTGATCCAGCGGGCCAGCGAAAACAGGTTATCACTCGAGGACCTCGAAGGCGGCTGTATCACTGTTAGCAACCTCGGTGCGTTCGGTGTTGAGTCGTTTATCCCCATAGTGGTGCCCGGTCAATGCAGCATCCTTGGAATAGGCCAAATCATCGACACGCCCGTTCCACAACTGCATGATATGTCCATTCGCAAGCTCATGAACATGACCCTTTCTGCGGACCATAAGGTGGCCAACGGAGCATATGCCGGACAATTTCTGGATTATATACGTAAGTTGCTCGAGGATGCATCGAATTTCCAATAATGCGGACAGCCCAGAAACTCCAGAAGTAGCGAAGAGATAATTTCATGTCTTTGTCAAGCCCTGATTTTCTGTTATAATACATCTATATAGAAGTGACTGCAGGATGTATTTGCATGATGGATGAGAAGAAAAAGAACGGAACAGAAACAACGCCATTGGAGACGGTTGAGCCGATAGGCAAGCGAGTCCTTATCCGCAAGGACGAGGACAAGAAGCAGACCAAAGGCGGAATACAACTGCCGGATAATATCGAGATACCCACCATCACCGGGCGGATCGTAGCTATCTCGGCTGAGATTGAAACCCTGCCGGAAATTCCGCTGCAGCAGTACGACAAGGTCCTGTTCAATCCCAAAGGTGCAATTCCCGTTGACTTCGAAGGCGACAACCGCCTGTTCGTCGTCGAAATAGAACACGTCGTAGCTGTCTTCCGCAGGTCCTGACACACATTTTTACCGCAGAGCGCACGCAACCTCGGCGGGGTAAAATCGCCCTTTTTGAAGCGTTTAACGAACCAAACAGCTTTTTAACACTCACGGCCAGCAGCCTTTCCCACTGTTGGTTCGTCACGAAAAATTCCTTATTATCGGCGGCGGCAACTCCTGCCTCAAAACGCAAAGAGATACCTGCAAAACCGCTCGCAGTCAAAGCCCTTTAGTGTTATGCGTGCTGCGTGCGAGTCAAAAAAACCAAGTGACGTCGAAATAATTACACGAAATATTACCGGTCTTTTGCGGTACCATTTGTGGAGCGTAAAGGGCTATTTTTGCTGTATTTGCCAAAAGCGGTTAGTAATTGTCTTTTAAAACAGGCAAGAATTTCTGAGAAAGTTCTTGACATTGCTCTGAGAATATGGTCTAATGCGACCATCAGCTTGGGGGCTGTAGAGAAAACTCACTTGTACGGAATTTAGTTCTTTGGTTTTTTCGTATTTTTGCTTTTGTCTGAGCGGCTAATTGTGTCGCCGGACACGCATCGGAAGCGGGGGTAGAGAGTCGAGTTCTTTGGGCCGCAGAAATTCTGCGCGCGGCGCGGAGTTTGTGCGGTAGTTAAGGCTCGTCTCGAAGAGTCTGCCCTGTAAGGGGCAAAAAAACTCGGGGACTTTAAGGAAACTCACCTTTATGTATCGCGCAGATTCCCTGCGCGCTAGGGGCGCGCAGTGGTTTGGGTTTAAGTTTGAAGTAAATAAGGTTTTTATCCTTTTAGCTCGTGAGGAAGGTAGAACATTATGCGTAGAACATTAATTATAACAATGCTATTTTACTTTGCTGTTGCCCTCGTCGCAACGTCACCGGCTGTTGCAAACCCGCCAGTTCTCAGCTGGGATCGTGGCGACGAGGGTTCTACTTTTCAGGAGTGGTACTTCTCTACAGACGAAGACACTCCTCCCGCTCCGGATGCTGCCGACAACCCTTACGGCACACCTCTGTTGCACGTTGATACAGACCACGGCTGGTACGATTCTATAGACGGCGGTCAGGGAGTCTGGGCACTATCCGGAGAAATCGACATCGTCATTGATAACAATCCGGTGCAGAATCCCTACAAGGAAATTCGCATCGAACTGGTTTGGAAACCTGAGGGGTTGGACCCTGCCGGAGCACCATTTAATAAAAGCATATTTTTGCCGGACGAGCCATTGGTCGCGGTTACTCCATTTGATTACATGCATCTTACCCGGTACGAGAACGATCCTGACACGAGTGGATGGATCCATACATGGTATGATATAACCATTTGGCCAAATCCTCCCAGGGAATGGATAACCATTAAGGGTAATATCCTCGTCGATTCTATTATCATCGACACCATCTGCGTACCGGAACCAGCAACAATTGCGCTTCTGACTTTAGGCAGCCTATGCACGCTGCGGGCCAGACGGCGCAACCGTTAATTAAGCCGGGGACAATCATTAGGGCGGCTCGCTAAGTGTAATTTTGTGAGCTTCCTTAAAAGGCCTGCGGCATGTACGGGCACGATGTGCCCAGATGTGAACGTGAAAGGAAGGTGAAGATGAAGTTTTGTAATAAAATAAAGCGGATACTGCCTTTGCTGTTTCTGGTAGTGCTGCTGATACAAGTTGTTTTAGCAGACACTTACTATGGTTCGGTTGATTACGACGTTGACTGGAACGGCGACCAAATGACAGGCACTATTGAGTTCGGGGTCTATGATGACCGTGCTGAATTCGAAAGCGACTTTAGTAGTGCCGGTCTCGTCGCGCCCGGGGATGGTGACTATATCTATGCTTATCGCGTAACACAAAGCAGTGTAAGCGAAAGTCCTCTTTCCTATTTTGCCATTCTCGGCCTGGATGAGCAGAACACTTCAGGCTTCGGGGCGCTTGACGACGACTTCGGCGGCATCGAGCCATCAGACTACGGCTTCACAGATGATGATGGTTACTGGGAGTGGGGCCTTGGCCACGGTTTTATTCAGGTAGACGAGTTTTCCTGGTTGCTTGTATTCAGCAGTGAATATGACTGGAAACCGGGTGAATATGAAATCAAGGGCGTCGGCGATGAATTTCCTGGCCCTGATGATGACGGTAGCGAAGTGCCTGAGCCGACCATGATAGCGCTGCTTGGTGTTGGCGGTGCCTATCTTTTGAGACGTAAGCGTAAAAGCTGACTTAGTGTGAAAATTAAACAGTAACTTTTATTAACCTATATTTCCGCGAAACGGGGGCGGGGTAAGGTGAATAGTAGAGACGGTATAAACTCTGTCAAGAGACGTTCTGTGCTTTGTCTGACGCTTGTTATGATGTGCCTGGTGACAAGTTACTGTCAGGCGGCCAAGGTGGCTTTGCTTCTTCAGCAGAGCCCGGCCGACGGAGGCTCGGTTGAGCCCGGTATCGGAGTCCATCAGCTTGACGGGTATTCGCAGATAACGCTGAGGGCGGTACCTCGGTCCGGGTATCAGTTTGTGACTTGGCTGGGTGAAGTTGATGAGCCGACTGCCCCTGTAACGGAGACTTATATGGATTCGCCAAAAATCGTTATCGCAGTGTTCGAACGTGTTCAGTACGATTCGATAGAAGCTGCCGAATTACTGTTCAGTGCGCCAGGTGGAGGCGGTGGCTTGAGGTCTTCCGCTGGTGATATCAGCAGTTCCGCAGGAGGCGGCGGTGGCGGCAGGCGGCCCAGCAGGGTTTATGGAATTGGGCCTGATGAAGAACTGCTGGATGAACTGGATGAAGATGAGTTTCCGGTTCCTGATGGTAGTGACGCGTTCCCGGTGGTGGATGGTCCGGATAATCCGGAAGTGCCTGAGCCGGCTACAGTGCTGCTGTTAGTAGGCGGCGGTGTGATTCTCCGGCTGAGACGCAGAAAGTTCAGAGTGTAAGACTTGAGGTAAGAATGAAGTGTTCGGGAAAGGGCCGGGCGTGTCGAGGCCTGGATGACGAAAGGAGGCTGTAAGAACAAAAAGAAGTAACTGCAATAATAGGCTTATTCCAACTGCGGGGTCTGCAGCTAAGACGTGCTACCGGGATAAAAGTTTTAATTGATTTTTTGTGCACCCCCCTAACCCCCGTAGGGAAGTTTGTATAAGGGCGGCTGTGTTTAACGCCGAAAGCTTGACCAGTAACAACACCAGGCACTAATTCTGGTTCAAACTTTCGGCAGGCACAGCCGTCCTGCTTTTTTTAATCGCTGATTACGTTGATTGGACTGATTACGCTGATTTTTAACCACGAAGACACGAATAAGTTTTGAATTCTTAGTTCTCCGTAAGGAGTCCATAGGACTTAATTTTGAGTTTAAGCTGGATTATTGAGGAGATTATTCAGCAGTGGTTTCAGGTTGCGGATTGCGTTTCCGCGATGGGAGATTGCGTTTTTTCCTTCGGCGGTTAGCTGGGCTACGGTTTTGTTCAGGTTCGGTACAAAGACAATCGGGTCGTAACCGAAGCCATTACTGCCAATTTGCCTTTCAGTAATCACGCCTTCAAGCGTTCCCTCGGTTTCAATTAAAACCTTTTCGGGGCTTGCAAGGCATAAACAGCAGACGAATCTTGCTGTCCGTTTTTCTTGTGCAACGCCTTTTAGAAGTTCAAGAACCTTTGCGATGTTTTTATGGTCGATGAGAGTGCGGTCGTCATCCTTAGCACCGGAAAATCTTGCGCTTTTTACGCCTGGCTGGCCATTGAGTGCGTCAATTACCAGGCCTGAGTCGTCGGCGATAGTCCACAGGTGAGTCTGCTTTGCGTAGCCCAGCGCTTTTTTGCGGGCGTTTTCGGCGAAAGTATCGCCGTCTTCTATTACTTCCTCGAGATTGGGGAAGTCGGCAAGGCTTTTCCACGACAGGTCCATGTCGAGCATGGCGCAGAGCTCTGCCATTTTGCCGGGGTTGGTTGTAGCGATAAGGATTTCGCGGTCCATTCTGGGAATTAGCTCATAAGTTTTTTCAGTAATGCACGCTGGAAGTGGAGACGATTCTCACTTTGGTCGAAGATAATCGAGTTCGGCGATTCGGCGACTTCGTCGGTAATTTCGAATCCGCGATATGCAGGCAGGCAGTGCATGATTTTCACGTCGGCGGGCGCGTTTTTCAAAAGGTCGGTGTTTACCTGGAAGCCTTCGAAGTCTTTTATGCGCTGGGCCTTTTCTTCTTCCTGTCCCATGGATACCCATGTATCGGTATAGACGACGTGCGCATCGGCAACCGCAGCAACTGGATCATTAGTCTGCGTGACGGTATCGGCGGCAACTTCATTAGCCTTGGTGATTGACTCGGCGTCGAGTTCGTAGCCTTTGGGTGAAGCGACGGCGAGTTTCATTTGTAATTTGGCGGCGACGAAGGCAAGTGAGCGTGCGACGTTATTGCCGTCGCCGATGTAAGCGATTTTTACGCCTTCCAATTTACCGAGGTGCTCTTTGATTGTAAGTACATCAGCCATAGCCTGGCAGGGATGTGAGAAGTCGGTAAGCGCGTTTATAACCGGTATCTCGGCGAACTGGGCGAGTTCGACTACCGTGTTGTGTTCAAATGTACGGGCCATGATGCCGTGGACGTAACGGCTTAGGACACGTGCGATGTCTTTTACGGGCTCGCGTTTGCCGATGCCGCCGATGTCTTCGGGTTTGACGTATATGCTTGCACCGTCAAGGTCGGTCATTGCGACCTGAAAGCTCATGCGTGTACGCAGCGAAGGTTTTTCAAATAGCATGGCAAGGCTCTTGCCTGAAAGGCAGAGGTCGCGCTTGCCTTTTTTGTAGAGCTTTTTGAGTTTCGCGCTGAGTTCGAGCAGTTCGAGCAGCTCATCGGTTGTGCATTTATCAATTGAAAGAAAATGTTTCATTTGGTTCCACCTTATAAAGTCGCCGTGCCGGCGACTGCTAAACACTTGATAACACCTCGTCTAATATATTAATTGCTTTGTCTATTTGTTTTTTAGTCGCAATCATCGGCGGCATGAACCGGATGACTGTGTCGTGTGTGCAGTTTATTCGCAGGCCTTTTTCGAGACACTTTGCGACTATATCAGCGCCGGGTTTTGTAAGCTGGACGCCTATCATCAGGCCGACGCCTCGGACGTGGTCGATGCAGGAGTGTTTTTCCTTCAGCGATTCGAGTTTCTGTTTTGTGTACTGGCCAAGTTCGTTGGCATTATCGAGAAGGTTTTCTTCTTCGATGGCCTCGATTACAGCGATAGCGGCGGCGCAGGCGAGGGAGTTTCCGCCGAATGTCGAAGCGTGTTTACCGGGTACCAGGGCGGCTGAGATTTCTTCAGTTGCCATCATTGCGCCGATGGCGACGCCGCCGCCGAGGGTCTTGGCCATGGTTATAATATCCGGTGTTACATCGTAATGCTGATAGCCAAACCACTTTCCGGTCCGGCCGATGCCGGTCTGGACTTCATCGAGAATCATTACGGCATCGTTTTTGTCGCAGAGTTCTCGGATAGCGGACAAGTATTCATTCGAAGCTATATTGATTCCGCCTTCGCCCTGTATTGGTTCGACCATTACAGCAGCGACTTCGTCATCAAACGCATCTTCGAGCGCTTTTATATCGTTGAAGGGTACATAAACAAAGCCGGGAAGCAGCGGCAGAAAACCTTCATGGTATTTCGGCTGAGCTGTTGCTGTGACGGTGGCGAAAGTTCGGCCATGGAAGCTGCCTTCGGCTGTGATGAATTTGTATTTTTCCTTCGCTGTGTAAAGGCGCGCGAGTTTGAGCGCGGCTTCGTTGGCTTCGGCGCCGCTGTTACAGAAGAAGCACTTTCCGCCGAATGCGCGTTCGCTGAGAAGTTTGGCGAGTATTCCCTGCGGTTCGGAGTAGAACGTGTTGTCTATGTGCAGAAGCTCGGCGGCCTGGGTTTGTACTGCTTCGACGACCTTCGGGTGACAGTGGCCGATACCGGAGACGGCCCAGCCTGGGAACATGTCGAGTATTTTATTTCCGTCGGCGTCGTACATGTAGCAGCCTTTGCCTTTGACGATGACTTGCGGCAGCCGGCCGTAGTTTGCAATGACGTATTTATCGAACATTTCAATTGTTTCCTGCGTTGTCATAAATGGAAAACCTCTTTGTTATTAAAAAGTTTACTGCGAGCGGTTCTATCGGGCTATTTGCGTGCCGATGCCCTTGTCGGTGTAAATCTCGAGCAGTAATGAGTGCGGGATTCTGCCGTCGATGATGTGCGCCTTTTTTGCTCCGCCATCTATGGCGGTAATGCAGGCGTCGACTTTGGGCATCATTCCGCTTGTGATTACTCCGTCTTCAATCATCTTTTTGATTTGCGATTCGTTCACACTCGATATAGTGCTCGACTCATCTTCCACGTCAGCACGTATTCCGTGAGTATCGCTGACGACGACGAGTTTTTCCGCGTCGAGCGCGGCGGCGGTTTTTCCGGCGGCGCTGTCGGCGTTGACGTTTAGCTTGCCGCCTTTTTTATCCGAAGCGACCGAGGCGATGACCGGGACTTTGCCGGTGCCGCAGAGTGTTTTGAGCAGCTCGGCGTTGACGTCATTGATCTTTCCGACGAAACCGAGGTCGACCTTTCGGCCGTTGTCACCATCGAGTCGCAGGGGTTCCGCGAACAGGACGCAACTGCTGAGCGAATGCAGGCCCATCGGTTCGCAGCCGAATTCGGTCAGCGTTTTGCATATAGGGACATTGACTTCGTTGACGAGCGTGTGTTCAACAATGTTGAGAGTCCGCGCATCGGTGTAACGGCGGCCCTGTACCCAGACTGGTTCGAGGCCGGCCTTATTCATGGCCTTGGTAATGGCCTTGCCGCCGCCGTGGACGATGACCGGCTGAATTCCGACGATGTACATGAAGGCGACGTCGGCGAGGAGTTTTTTGCGCAGGGACTCATCGTCGAGGACACTTCCGCCGAGTTTTACGACAACAATTTTGCCGCGAAACCGGCGGATGTATTCCATCGCTTCGATGAGACATGCAGCTTTTGCAATTGCCTTTTCCAACGCGAATACTCCAGAAAATTGCCTTTGGCCCGTCTACAGTTGTGGCTTTCGCCGTGTCAAGCAAGCCGATGAGTGTATTGGGCGAATGGCCGAGAGTCAAGCAAATTTGCTTGACGCGGGGTGTCGGTTTTGGGATACTACGTGACGGCTACACTAATCATTAGTCACACAGGCTTTGGGTTAAAAAACGGCGGGCAGGGATGTAACAACGTTGATTTGGCGGAGACGTTTATGAAGGTCAGCAGAATAACCCGCGTTATGAAGATTCTTACGGCGATGCAGTCGGGCCGCAGGTACACTGCCAACGAGCTTGCGAGCACATTCGGTACGAGCAGGCGGACGGTTTTTCGAGATTTGAAAGAGCTTACGGCGATTGGTGTGCCGTATCGGTATGATGCCGCGAATGGCGGCTACGCAATTGACCCGGAGTTTTTTCTTCCACCGATAGACTTGAATCTCCAGGAGGCGCTTGCTCTTTTGATGCTGATTCACAAGGCCCGCGACCAGATTCAACTGCCGTTCAAGCACTCGGCGCTCCTGGCGGGATTGAAGATAGAGAATAATCTGCCGCAGAAGATAAAGCAGTACTGCAACACAGCCTTGAAGAACATTTCTACTTACCCGGCGGCACAGGCACGGCCCGGGTCGCTGGACAAACTCTTCGCCCAGCTTCAAAGGGCAATTGCCAAGAGGATGAAGGTCAACCTGCAGTATGATTCGCTGTTCGATAATAATGTTATAGAACTCGAGCTTTGCCCGTATCACCTTCTTTATAATCAGCGGGCGTGGTATGTGCTTGGTCATTCGAGTGTGCACAAGAGTATACGTACATTCAAGCTCAACCGAATAAAGGGGCTTGAACTAAGTGGTAAATGTTTCATTGACGGCGACGGTTTCGATGTGCAGGAGTATTTCGGCAGGGCGTGGTCGATGATACCGGAAGGGCGGCTTTATACTATCAAGCTGCGTTTTTTGCCGAAGGTGGCGCATAACGTAGCCGAGGTGCAGTGGCATGCTACTCAGCAGGCGGCGTGGAATGATGACGGTTCGGTCGAGCTTGAATTTCGCGTTGACGGCCTTGGTGAAATTTCGTGGTGGATTTTAGGTTACGGCGACCAGGTTCAGGTTTTGGCGCCAGCAGAACTTCGTAAACGGATTATCGCAGCCGCACGCAATGTTATCACACTGAATGAGAACATCTGATTTATCGTTCAGCTTTCGGGGCGGGGCATAAACCTATCGGTCATGTTTTGCAGGGGGGCTTGTTTATCGTATAATGACTCAATGCCAATAGTTTCATTGAATGACATTCACATAGCGTTCGGGCCGAAGGTCATCTTCGATAAGCTGCGGGTGAAGTTCTATCCGCACGAGAAGGTAGCGCTTGTCGGGCCTAACGGCTGTGGTAAGACAACGCTGCTCAAACTCGTTCTCGGTACCGAACAAGCAGATATTGGAACGGTGCGGGCGAGAAAGAGGATGCGGCTTGCTTATTTGCCTCAGGAACCACAGTTCAGCGACGACAAAACGGTACTCGAGGAACTACACTCCACGGCGGAAGACATCCTTCAGTTGCAAAATGGAATTCATGCTCTCAGTGAGAGTATGGAAAAGCTCGGTGGCGATAAGCTGGCTGATGCGATGAGGCAGTATGACCGGTTGCTAAATGAATTCGAGTCTTGCGGCGGGTACAGGTATGAGAACAGGATTAAGGAGATTGCTGCGGGGCTGGGGCTGGATGAGAAATTCTACAATGTCAAGACAAGTGAACTGAGCGGCGGGCAGAAATCAAGATTAGGTCTTGCGAAGGTGCTGCTGGCTGAGGCTGATTTGCTTTTGCTGGATGAGCCGACGAACCACCTGGATTTCGAGGCGACGCTGTGGCTGGAAAGTTATCTCAACAATTTCGACGGAGCCGCGGTGATTGTCAGTCACGACAGGTTTCTATTAGACAGGCTGGTTACAAAAATAGTCGAAGTTCGCAACCGGTTGGTGACTGTTTTCCCGGGCAATTACACCAATTACAGGAAGGAACGCCAAAAGCGAGACCTAGAATTTGAGCGTCAGCATCGCCAGCGCGTGGAATTTGTCGAGCGGACCAGGGATTTTATCGCGCGAAACAAAGACCAGGAGGGGATGCGAAAAGTAGCGAGGGGCAGAAAAAAGCAGCTTAATGATTTGCTCAAGGCTGAGCCGGATTTTCTCGCAAAGCCGGTTTATGAAAAGGAGCTTAACTTTGAGTTTGCCGAGGTCGAGCAGAAAAGTCAACGGGCGCAGGTGGTGCTCGGCTGTAAAAACCTAACCAAGAAATATGATTCGGTGACTTTGTTCGAGGGCCTTGGTCTCGAAGTGCTGACGGGCCATCGTCTCGGTATCATCGGGCCGAACGGAACTGGCAAGACTACACTTTTGAAGCTCGCCTTGGGACAGGAACGACCCTCGTCTGGTGAAATTACATTAAAGAGTAATCTTTCTGTCGGTTATCTCGACCAGGCAGGCGCGGAACTGGACGACGAAAGCAGTGTTCTGGAAGAAGTGACAAAGGTATTGCCCGATTCGACGCCGGGGCAGGTTCGCAGCAGGTGTGGAGCATTTTTGTTCAGCGGCGATGATGTCTTCAAGAAAGTGGGGCAGCTTAGCGGCGGCGAAAGGAACCGCCTTGCGCTGTGTAAACTTGTTCTGTCCGCGCCGGAAGTTCTTATTTTAGATGAACCGACGAATCATCTTGATATTCCAAGTATCGAAGCACTGGAAGGTGCGCTGCAAAACTATACCGGCACTATTATAATTGTCAGTCACGACAGGTTCTTTCTCGATAGGACGGTCGAGCAGTTACTCGTGCTTGGAGTGGATAAACTGGGAAAAAGAAGAGACGGCAGCTACGAACTTGTTAACGGGTCGTTCAGCAGGTATGCGGAATTGCTGGAAGAGAGACAATCGCAACAACAGGAAACTAAAACAAAAAGCGGAAAAAAGAAACGTAAATCTGCTCGCGAACCTCGGACTACGACACCGCCTGAATTGAGGCAGTTTGCGACGTGGTCGTTTGAAAAAATGGAAGGGGGAATCGAAGAGACTGAAAGACATATCACCGAGCTGACGGAACAATTCGGTGATTCAGATATCTATAAAAATCCTGATGACCTGGCAGGGTTACGTGAAAATCTCGATGAAAGAAAGAAGCACCTCGAACTTCTTTACCGGGCGTATGAACGCAAATTAGACCGTTAGTAGTATGGGCAAGACTAAACGTTAATTAGCTCACGGACCGAGGCTGTATGTTTCTGTCTGACCTGTTCGACGAATGCTTCGAGTCTTGTGGTTAGCGTCGGGTCTTCCTGGCCGTCGAAGCTGAGATTGAGTACGGGCATGTTATCACAGTCGGCGCTTATGCGCATTGTTTGCGTGCTGACGATTGTCGAAGGCATGCAGGTGAAGGGCATTACATTGATGACGCCGCCGAATCCCCGGTGATGATACTCGAGCATTTTTCCGACACTGAGGATTGCTTCGCCTTCGAAGCTGTCATGTATGTAAGGTGACGCCAATTCGAGGACATGTTCAATCGGGCCTTCAATGAGCGGTCCGAATTTTTCTTCGAGCGGCTTTGCGAGGGCTTTTTCGAAGCGGTGCTGGAAGAAATCCTGTGAGACATTGGTAAGCCAGTGACGGAATTCACCTCGCCGTCTGGCCATTCTGCTCCGCGTACAGTTTGTGTAATAAATCCACTCGGCAAGCGAGGCGAGGTCACAGGCTGCGCCGAGCTCTTCGAGCCTTGCAATGATATTGAGGTTGGCGAATGGGTGGCTGCGAACATAAATTTCGCCGACGACACCAATAAGCGGCTTGTGCAGGGTGTAGTCCATTTCAAGTTCAGAGAAATCGTGCGCTATAGCGGCCATTACGTCGACCTTGTGAGCAACTGTGGTTTTGTCTTCTATCGCCTTGATATAGCGGCGCAGGGAGTTTTCATAAACTTTCTTCACCTGGTCTTTATCAGCGGCCCAGGGACGCACTCGCAGCAAGAGCTTGGCAAGCAGGTCAACGCCTACGGCGCCTACCCAGACATCTTTCATAATCGACCTTGCGCCCGTGCCGTCGAGTGACTGCCTGAAGTGCGCATAGAAATTGTCGTCCTGATTGGGTGATACTATAGGGATATTCGCAGAATCGGCATACTTAAGGATGAGCCGCTGCATGCAGTTGTACATTCCAAGTCGGCAAGGACCGGAACCGCCGGGCATGAAGAAAGCCAGTTTTTCCGGGTCCTTATTTTCTATGAGTTTGAGCATATCGCCGGTAGTAATCGCGCATGGCAGGCATTCTTTGCCTGTCGTGAACCGCCTTCCTTTCATGAGCGCGTCTTCATCGGCCATGGGTATGACCTCGGAAGGTTGACCATACGACCTGAATACGGCAGCAATGCCGTAGGCCTGGTCACCCATATATGGAATATACAGCGTCCTGCTTTTATCTACGTTGCAGAGCCAACTGAAGCCAGCAGGTTGTTTCGGCTTTTTGTCGGACGGATTGTAGTGTTTTAAGCTCTCGAGAAAAGCTTCGATTCTTGTTATGACTCCGGCATCGGCGGAGTGTTCGTCAAGTTCGAGCTGCAGGCATGGTTTGTCGCCCATAAGGTCTTTGAAGAAGGTCAGAAGGAATGAGTCTGGTCCGCAACTGAAATTCGAAAGGTAAATCGCGAACAGCCTTGGGTCATTTTTGATTACTTCGGCGGCGCGGAGGATTTTCTGGCCGTAACTCCAGTACGTCTGGTTGTGGAGTCGTTCATCGCTGAGCGGTGCATCACTAAGTTCGAGCATGTCCATGGGAATCATATCAACACCGTGTTCAGCGAGCTTCTTCGGAAGCTGAAGATTCACGCCTGTATCATAGCCGTTGTAGGGACGCGAAATCAAGACGAAGAGTTTCTTGTCGGGTGCAACCTTGTCGAGTATTTCGGCGCCTTTTTTCTTCAGACTTTGCTCAAAAGAATCCTGTGCGGAGACGGCTATTTTTATCGCGGGTTTTACTCGTGCCGGTTCAGCGCCGAGCATTTTGCCAAGTTTAATGAAACTCTTTTTGAATAATTTATCGCCTTCGCCGAACCGCATGACGGGAGAGAGGCTTTTTGTTTTTCCGATTCTCTCGCCAAAAGTGGCGCGCACCTGGTATGCAAACGACTGAACGTAGGGACATAACTGGTTGTGCTTGTTATTCGGAAAACCGGCTTTCATCGAGACGATACTCGGGAAGAAAATGTAGTCCGGTTGTTTCTCCGTTAGCTCAGCAATATGCCCATATGCAACCTTAACAGGAAAACAGGTCTGTGCTGTTGCCAGCTCGACGCCTTGACGTATCATGCTTTTATCGGTATCGCGTGACAGGACTACTTCGAACCCGAGTTCCTGGAAGAACCGACTGAACAGCGGAAGCTGCTGGTAGAAAATCAATGCCCGTGGAATCGCTATAGTAGTTTTTGTTTTTGGTTCGCCGGACCTCCCTGCCGAAATGCCGGAACATTCGAGCAATTTGTCTTTGCGGTATTTAAATGCAGCGAAGCCTGAATCTGTCCTTGTTTTTTTCTTGAGGTTATACCTGTCGCATCGCGAGCCGTAATAGAGCGGTTCGGAGCCGGAAAGTTGAACCTTTTTTATCTCACAGTTATTTGCACAATGCTCACAGGTAAAGGACTCGACGGTATATTCGATGTGGATAAGGTTTTCGAATCCACGAAACCGGCTTTGCGGTACAGAGCTGTTTTCTGCGGCGAGTTTTTTCATGTGTTCGGCGGCAATTGACGCGGCGCCCAGCGCGCCGGTTACTTCGTGATGGTCGGGGACCATAATAGGTTTGCCGGTTACTTTTTCAAAGGCCGACCATACGGCCTTGTTAAACGCAGTGCCGCCCTGGAAGCATATATTGTTCCCGATTTTTCTTCTTCCAACAACGCGGTCGAGATAGTTGGCGACAATAGAATAACTCAGGCCAGCGACCAACTCGGGTACCTGTGCACCCTGCTGCTGATAACTGAGCAGGTCCGATTCCATAAATACTGTGCATCGCTCCCCGAGTTTGATAGGTTCGTCGCTTTGAAAAGCAAGGTTAGCAAATTCTTCCTTAATGCTTATGCCAAGTCGCTGCGACTGTTCTTCAAGGAATGAGCCTGTGCCGGCGGCACAGGCATGGTTCATTTCAAAATCAACGACGACCCCATTTTCGAGCGATATATATTTGCTGTCCTGTCCGCCGATTTCGAATATTGTATCGACCTTCGGGTTTACAATTGCTGTGCCGGCGGCCTGGGCGGTTATTTCGTTAATGACGATATCCGCTCCGATGAAATCACCGGTGAGATATCTGCCCGAGCCTGTAGTTGCCGCGCCGAGGATATTGACTTTGCCGGCGACTTCTTTGCCGACGATATCAAGGCCCTGCCGGACCGCTTCAAGGGGTTTTCCGGCTGTCATAAGATAGGCCTTACTGAGTACGCGGCGCTGTGTATCCATTACGACAACGTTTGTGCTAATCGAGCCGACGTCGACTCCAAGATACGCATCGAGCGGCCTTTCAGCTTCAGCAAGTAATTCGCTATACACCTTGCTTCGAGGGGGAGCGAGTGTCGGTTTTACAAGTTGCTCTCGCCGTGGTGCACGCTTGAGTGCAGAGCCCCCGTGGGCAAGATACTCATCGATTCGGGCAAGCCGCAATGCCTGTTCGCGTTTTCCAAGGCCCTTTTCTTTTGCGGCGAGCACAGCGCCGATTGCGCCGGTGAAAAAATATTCATCCGGCACGAGCAATTCTCCGCTGTCAAGGCCGAATACGTTTTCGAGGGCCTTTCTGACACCGATATTTGCAGCGACGCCGCCTGTGAAGATAATGGGTTTTACGAAGTCCCTGCCACAACCAAGATTGCTTTTGAGATTGCGCGCCAGCGCAAGGCAAAGCCCTGCAATGATATCATACATCGGCGTGGCCTGCTGCTGCAGGTGAATCATGTCACTTTTTGCGAAGACGGAGCAGCGGCCTGCCATTCGCGGCACGCTTTTGCTGGTCAGTGCGAGCTTTCCAAATTCATCTTCTATATTGATACCGAGACGCTGTGCCTGCTGGTCGAGAAACGAGCCTGTGCCGGCAGCACATACCGTATTCAATGCGAAATCGTGCACGCGCATTGAATCGTTTTCTGTTGTGAGGAAGATGAGCTTGCTGTCCTGTCCGCCCATTTCTATGACGCTGGCCTGTGTAAGGTGTGGGTACAAATGGCTAACAGCTTTTGCCTGTGCCGATACTTCATTAACAAAAGGCGCCTCCAGAAGGCGAGCCAGTAGTCTGCCGGCGGTACCGGTCACCGCGACAGCTTCGATGTTAGCCAGCGGAACGCGACCGGTTAACTGCCCAAGCTGTAATCGGGCCGTCTCTATAGGCCTGCCTATTGTCCGGCGGTAATCACTAAAGAGAACGTTGCCCTTTTCATTAAGTAGTACCAGGTCGCTGCTGGTCGAACCTACGTCAATACCGAGTCGGCACTTCGCAGATGCGGACAAAGGTTCCGCGGGCCGTCGGCCCACCGACGAAATAGAAATTCCCTCGTTTGTTCTCTTACTCATCAATCTCTACCTTTATGTCATAAGAAGAACTAATATATTACCTAACAGTTGATGTCACTTCCAGTCTTTTCATTACTACTAATAAGACTGAGCATATAGTGGCAAACAACAAACATATAGAAGCGATGAGCCTGCCAGCTAATATATATGTAAACTATATATACATATATGGATGTGTCAAGGGGGTTTTTCAAATTATTTTCTAAATACATCAGGGCTACTTAATTGCGATTTCGCTTAAGGTTGCCGGCAGGAACATGGCTGCCTTGCACAGCACAGGTAAAAGATATATCATAAATAGTATGTGGATAAGGTGTTAGAAAGACTGCGAGGAGAGCACAAGGTTTTAGGCTGACGTGAAGGGATAATGGCAAGGCCGTGCTTTAGCTTGAGTTGCCACAAAACAAGTAGCAGGTTGTCCCCAAGGACCTATGTGCTAAAAATTACATAAAACTGTGTGCGTAAAGAGGTTGTGATATCAAGTGTAGTATAATTCACATAACAACAGGGTATATGATTAATAATACTATTCTATATATTATTATAATAACTATAACCGCCTTTTAAGACGCGTCTGAGACTTACCCTATCTGCGAACCAGAAAGAACCATCTGCAGGTCTTTTTTAAGAAATAAAGATTGTAGAATTTATCTTTCTCAAGTAAACTAAAAAACCGGATTTTGGATGACCTGCCGTCGAGGCAGGAAGGACATTAATCTTTTTCTACAAGGGACTTATGATGAAGGTTGAGTTTAATAGAGCAGCACTGGCGGAGGCACTTTCTTTGGTTGGTTCCGTCGTACCGGCACGAACGCCAAAGCCTATTCTCCGTTGCGTTCAATTGAGTGCGGATAAAGAAGAAGTCCGGATCAGCGCCACGGACCTGGAAGTTGGTATAAACTGTTTAGTATCAGAGGTTTCCGTACAACAATCCGGCGAGACAGTGGTGCCAGCCGACAGGCTGAGTGCGATTGTCCGCGAAAGCAGTGATGATGTACTTGTTTTAGAGGCCGCTGAAGGTAAGTGTGAAATCAAGGGCTCGGACAGCCATTTTACTATCTATGGCCAGGAAGCAGGCCAATACCCAAGCGTTCCGGAGTTCGACGGCAAGGCCGACCTTGAGATATTGCTCAGTACTCTTCAGGGGGCAATTAAGCAATGCCTTTTTGCGACGGCGAAAGAAAGCACACGTTATGCGCTAAACGGAGTGCTTTGGGAGATTAAAGGTAAGAAGCTGTCGCTTATTGCTACTGACGGCAGGCGGCTGGCCCGTGTTCGGGTGAATATGAATACTGCGGCGAGCGAAAGAATAACTTCGGCGAAGCTTATAGTCCCAGCCAAAACAATGTCTTTGCTTGATAAGATAGGCGGCACAGAGAAAGATGTTGTTGCTGTAAAGCTTGTGGATAACCAGGTGTTAATTAGTTGTGCGAATGTTGTTGTAAGTTCAAGCCTTGTTGAGGGCAACTTCCCGAAATACGAAGACATAATACCGACCGACTACGACAAGAAGTTGACATTGTCGGTGGCTGCTACGGCCAGCGCAGTGCGAAGGGCGGCGCTTCTGACAAGTGAGGAGTCGCGCGGAATTAGACTTGCAATAAGTAAGGGCAAGCTGGTCTTTTCCGGCAGGGCGCCTGAGACCGGCGATGCCGAGGTTGAGATGAGTATCGAGTATAAAGGTGAGCCGGTGGAAATCGGCTTTAATCCGGTTTTTATAACAGATGCGCTGCGGGTGATGGATGCCGACCAGTTCGAGTTGGAGCTTGGCGGTTCGGACAGGCCGGGGCTGCTGAAATGCGGCAGTAATTTTCTTTATGTATTAATGCCGATAAACTTAGGGTAGGTATAGTCGCAACTGCCGAGTAAGTATTGGCAGGCTTTGCGGTGGGTATAATGCGTGCAGGGATGAGAAGTCAAACCGGAAAGGGCCAAGGCCCTACAAATCAGCCGTGCGGGAAGGGCCGAACGGGGGACGCCAGTTTGCTCGGTGATGTTCTCAGCCAAGTTATGAAGGAGCGTTTTTCTGTCAGGCACGAGCAGGCGATGCAGCTGCAGGGTGCGTGGGACGAGGTTATGCCGCAAGAGCTTTTGGCTCACTGTCGGATTGAAAGTTTTTCGGCGGGAAGGCTGGCTGTGGTGGTTGACGGGCCTGGTTATATGCACGAGTTGAGACTGTGCAAAAAAGAGCTTTGTGATGAGATGAACGCCAGGTTGAGTGGTGTGCGGATTAGGGATATAAAATTGGCAGTCGGATTTTAATTTTTTTATATACGGGCTTACGGGGCGTGACATATGGCGGTTAAGGAACACAAGTACGACGCAAGCAACATTAAAATTCTCAGTGGACTCGAGGCGGTCCGCAAGCATCCGGACATGTACATTGGCGACCGCGGCAGCGGCGGCCTTCATCACCTGGTTTATGAAGTGGTTGATAACTCGGTCGATGAGGCGTTAGCAGGTCACTGCGATGCGGTTTCGGTGCAGGTCAACGCCGACGGCAGTTGTGTTGTCGAAGATAACGGCCGCGGCATTCCAGTCGAGAAGCACAAAAAAACCGGCACCAGCGCTCTGGAGGTGGTTCTGACCACTTTGCACGCCGGGGGCAAATTCGACAGTGACAGCTATAAGGTTTCGGGCGGGTTGCACGGCGTTGGTGTCAGCGTGGTAAACGCGCTGAGTGAATGGCTTGAAGCGGACGTGTACCGCGAAGGACAGCACTATCATTTTGAGTGTGAGCGTGGAAAAGCGCGCGGTCGTGTGAAAAAACTGGGGGCGACCAGGAAGCGCGGCACACGAATAAAGTTCAAGCCGGACGATGAAATATTCGGAGATGCGGAGTTTGAGTATGACACTCTGCTGAAGCGAGTCCGCGAGATGGCTTATCTTAACGCCGGGCTTCAAATCACATTCAAGGACGAGAGAAACAAAAAGAAACAAGTCTTCAAATTCGACGATGGTCTCAGGGCTTTTATCAGGCATCTTAACGAAGGCAAGGAGGTTTTGCACAAGGACACCATCTACTTTGCCAGGGAAGATACCAAGGCGAGGCTGAGCTGTGAAATCGCGATGCAGTACTGCGATGCTTATACTGAGAACGTTCTTGTTTTTGCCAACAATATTTGCAACATTGACGGCGGCACACACCTTTCCGGTTTTCGTACGGCGCTTACTCGCACGATGAACTACTATGCAAAAAGTAACAATCTTCTCAAGAACGGCCAGGCGCCTACTGGAGATGATTTGCGTGAAGGGCTGACTGCGGTTGTTGCGGTGAAGTTAGCGGAGCCGCACTTTGAAGCACAGACTAAGGTGCGTCTTACAAATCCTGAGGTCGGCAGTTTTGTCGAGACAACTGTAAATGAGCAACTCGGGCATTTTCTGGAAGAACATCCTTCGGACGCGAAGCGCATTTTGAACAAGGCGATACAGGCGACAGCAGCGAGGGAAGCAGCACGCAAAGCTCGCGAGTTGACGCGTCGCAAGGGCGCGTTGGGCAGCAGTAATCTGCCGGGCAAACTTTGGGACTGCTCGAGTAAAGAGAAAGCGAGTACGGAAGTATTCATCGTCGAGGGTGATTCTGCAGGCGGTTCGGCAAAGAGCGGCAGGGACCGTAATATACAGGCCATCTTGCCGTTGAAGGGCAAGATACTCAACGTGGAAAAGGCGCGACTTGAAAAGATGCTCGCGCACGAAGAAATTCGAACAATAATAAGTGCGCTTGGGACGGGTATCGGGGCGGACGATTTTGACCTTGAAAAATGCCGTTACGGCAAGATTATTCTGATGACAGATGCCGATATCGACGGGGCCCATATAAGAACGCTGCTGCTGACATTTTTCTTCAGGCAGATGCCGGAGTTATTCCACAAGAATATGATTTACGTGGCCCAGCCTCCGTTGTATGAGGTCAAGACGAAGGGCAGCAGGAAGAGCGAGTACATTCTCAGCGAAGGGCAGATGCGCAAGCGTATGATAACACGCGGGCTTGAGAATACGGAGCTTGTGATTCGCAGCAGCAGGAAAAATGTCAAAGATCAGAAAGTCTCCAGAGACAAACTTAGCGGTCTTATTAAGGACCTGTCCGAAATGGAGCGGGCAACCGGTATACTGAGCCGTCGCGGCATTAATTTTGAAGATTTTGTTAACGAATATTATGACGGGACGGCGCTGCCGGCGTTCAGGATAACTTTTGAAGGCCAGGATGAATTCTTTGGTGATGTTAAACTATTCGAGAAACGCCTGGATAAATTGAAATCGAGCCTCGGCGATACCGGAGAAACTGACGAGGAAGAAAGGCTGCATTTCGAGGAGCTGCACGAGATAGGCAAGATTAATCAGTTGAACGAGCGGCTGAAGAAAGACTTCAAACTTGACCTGAAGGACTTTTTACTTAAGCTTGCCAAGGCGGTATCGGGCGAGTCACTGCCAACTAAGTTCTGTCTGGTTAACGGTGAGAGCAGTTATGAGATAGCTTCACTTGGTGATATCTGCGCGGGTGTGAGACAAATTGGAGGAAAGGACATCGAGATAAAGCGGTTCAAGGGGTTGGGTGAGATGAATGCCGACCAGCTCTGGGATACTACGATGAATCCTCAGACGAGGACACTTCTGAACGTTAAGCTTGACGACGCAGGCGAAGCGGACCGTCTTTTCAGTATCCTTATGGGCTCAGATGTGGAGAAACGCCGCAATTTTATACGAGACCACGCCCTGGAAGTCCAGAACCTCGACGTATAATTGTTGTATAATATGTCAGACATGAGATTACTTTCAGGAAAATCCAGAGGATTCGGTTTATTCCGGGGTACGGTCAGGTTGTACCTTGTGGGGGCTGTTATTTTTTGCGCATTGTGCCCCGGTGATACATTTACACATCGCCAGAGCGGTGAAATTCTGCATGGGTTTAAGACAAGCTCCGTCGAAGGAGCAAAGACTTCTGTGCAGACGACTGAAAAGGGTTTGGTAGAGTTGAACCTTGCCGAGTGGAGTGTGGTTCGGGACCGGAACGGCCGTAACAACAAGGTCGTTGTTATGCAGTTGACCGGCCCTATCATGTACGAGATAGAGACCGAAGCTCTGGAAAAGGCGATTGTGCGGGTAGCCGACGAAGGACCGCTTTTTATACTTTTGGAGATTGACACGCCGGGCGGCAGGGTCGATCTGGCACATAGAATCTGCGCTGCTATTACTGGTGCTGATAATGTCGAGACGATAGCTTATATCGGGGGCGGCGAAACGGGAGGAGCGCTTTCAGCGGGTGCGGCAGTGTCGCTTGCAGCAGCCAAGATTTACATGACAGAAGACAGCGTTATCGGTGCGGCAATGATGATAACTGGTGATGCTGAGAGTATGAAGAAAGCTTATGGCGAAGAAGTTGGTGAGAAATTTGATTCTGCGTGGCGCGCTCGACTGGCATCGCTTGCCGAGCAGAACGGCAGGTCGGGAGTTCTGGCCCGGGCGATGGTTGATAAGGATATCGAGGTAGTGGAAGTGGTTGACGGCAAGAGACACTTTTTCATCGACCCGATAAACAAGAGGCCGGAGCAGGACCTTATTAAAACCTGGAGCAAGAAGGGTTCACTGCTGACATTGACCGCGGGCGAAGCGATGGGTTGCGGTTATGCCGAGGCTGTCGTTGCGTCGCGGGAAGAGCTCCTTAGGAGTGAAGCAGCGGCCCAGGCCCAAGTGGTTATCGACAATGAGATTCAGCGGGCTGGTGAAGAACTCAGGCGAGCGCAGGGACAGCTCAAGCGAATCCGCAAGAGAGTCGATTTTGCGATAAAGAAATCAGAGGGGCTGATGTACCGTGCCGAGGCGCTGAAGATGCTGCGAGACGCAAGGGCAAGGACGACTTTACCGACGACGCTCAAGTCGCCGAATGGCACGGCCTCGATGTCGTGGTTGTCGAGGGGGCGGCCTCGAACATCAAGCTGACCACGGCGGAGGACTTTGCGATAGCCGAACGCCTGCTCTCTGGCGGCGGCAGCGCGGGCGGAGAATGGCGCATTGGCCAGGGCTCCGATACCCACCGATTTGAGCCAGGCGATCACCTGATGCTCTGCGGCGTGCGCATTGCCCACGACCAAACGCTGGCCGGCCACTCCGACGCCGATGTCGGTCTCCACGCCCTCACCGATC
>SDBV01001325.1_pt1 | contig 37238 bp, 29 predicted proteins | sample 2277081 | NCBI WGS metagenome assembly SDBV01 (sample SAMN10402039, study PRJNA504765) | marine sediment metagenome | isolation source: marine sediment core GS10_PC15, 223 cmbsf | place: Arctic Ocean: Southern Knipovich Ridge | collected 2010 | reverse complement strand
GGGTCTCGGTTCTATGGGGTATGGTTTGCCAGCGAGCATTGGTGCATGCATAGCAAGCAAGAGGAGGCGAACTGTAACTATTATAGGTGACGGTGGCCTTCAACATAATATTCAGGAACTCGCCAGTGTTTCCCAAAGAAGGTTACCGCTCAAGATATTTATACTTAATAATGATGGATATGCATCGATTAAGATGACGCAAATGAGATATTTTAACAGTCGCTTTGTTTGCTGTGATCCGGCCAGCGGCCTGGCGATTCCGAATACCGATAGAATTGCTCAGGCATACGGTATTCCATTTGTCGGGATATCCAACAATGGCGAGCTTAGAGAAAAAATCCTAAAGGTTCTTGGCAGTGATGGGCCGGCCATATGCGAGCTTATTGTCGAGCCGACGCTGCCGACAATGCCTAAGCTTTCTTCTGAAGTAAAGCCGGACGGAAAAATCGTCTCGAAACCTCTCGAAGACCTCTGGCCATTCCTGGCCAGGGATGAGTTTCAAGAGAATATGGTTGTTTAGTTAGTCCGTTCTCGTTTCTTAATTGACCTGTCCCCAGCCGAGGTGATAAAATGTTTCGCGGACCGCTGGGCGATCGAAGATACATTCAAAAATACCAAACAGTATCTTGGCGGTCAACAGCCGCAGACATTCAAGGGCAAAGGCCCCGAACGTGCCGCGGGCTTGAGTCTGTGGCTGTACTCGATGGTTTGGTTGTGGTACTTGAAGCAGAAGTCGAGCCGACAATACTTCATGGTTCGTCCGTGGAATCCGTTGAAGTGCCGACCGAGCTTCGCTGATGCCATAGCTTGTCTGCGTCGCGAGCTGTGGCGTGAAAGAATAAAATGTATGTTCGGTGTTTCTGCCGTACATGACAAAACAATTCGAGTTCCTGCTGGAAGCCTTGGCTCCAGCGGCCTAGAGCATTGCTAACAGTGCGAAAGTCTACTGAATAATATGTTATTCATTATTGACTTCTATGCAGTGGTAACATCAAATCTCTTCCAATCCAAAACCTTTCAATACAGCAATATTTATATTCTTATCAAACGTTTTTCGTATAATCCCTGCTACCTCATGTGAGTAACTGGCAGCCATAACAATAACAGCATCTACCGGGTCTGTGTTAAGTGTGTCAGGAGGAACTATAGGAAGATGTGTGGCTGGTGTGTACTTTCCCTGTTTAAATGTTGCAGAGTCAAGGACGTACTTGATCTTTTCGGCGATATTCGTTAAGGCAATTACAGCGAGTGCCTGGTGACCAGCACCCCATATTGCAACCTTTTTGTCCTTGAAGTGGGAAATATACTTCTCTATCTCATTTTTTAGCTGTACCTGATAGTTGTGGAAATGCGATATATCAAATTTGTTTCTTTTTTTGACAACAGCGCAGATAATATGGTCGTACCAGTGCTCTTCGCAGTCAACTATATCAAATCCGTTGAGTTTTAAAGTTGTGCAGAGCGTATCTTTTGTAAAGTAAAACAGATGGTCATTGATGAATTCTGAGAAGAGAGTTTTCTTTAGGATCAAGTCACAATTGGGTACTTCAACAATGCCAACTGCTTCATTAGTAAGATTATTATATATTCCAGCAAGAATAACATTTGGGTCTGGCAGGTGCTCAAGGAAATTCATTATAAAGAAAGCATCAAAAGGTGCGCCGTATAAGACATCGTTTCTCTTGTGAATGAATTGTTTTGCAACCTTTAGGCCGTCTTCAATACAATAATCAACAGAGTCCTGGCAATGTTCTATGCCATAGGCCGCAGCTCCGGTCTGTTGCATAATTGAGAGGTACTCACCTTTTCCGCATCCAATCTCAATAACTTTGTTCCCTTTAATCGCAAATTCTTGCACGAAGTTGTTGAACTGCTTCATTCGGAACTCTTTCATTTCTTCTGAAAAAGCAGCGGCACGTATAACTTCCTTATAATAAGGAACGGGGGCATTGCTTAGCTGTACCAATCCACATCCTGAACACTGAACCACTTCCAGATCAACCCCTTTATCAGTTTTAATCGACTCTGCATCCGGTAAGAATTGGGCCGCCTTTGGCATATTCTCATACCGCAGCAATGGCTCTTTGAAAAACCCATGGCCGCATACTCTACACTTATTTATTGCCATCGAATATTTCCTAAATATAATTCCTATATATTTCGTGCACTGTAATCAAGTTTTTAGGACAAGAATCATGCCACATAAGATAACCCGCATCTTTGCTTGATAAGCCAGTATTCTTAGGAACACAAGTTTTGGAAAGAAAGCATTTATATAGCATTGATATAAAATGCCCCCTTATATTCTGACTACGGATAATCTGGTTGGTCGCAATCGGAACAGGATCAAATTCAACTATAGTACCAATTTCTGCTTCCGCGACTTTCCTAAGTCTTGTTTCCAGACTTTCTCTGAACCGCACAATGCCGCCGGGCACGTGCCACCCTGCACCATCAACTAGATCGTCCCTCCAAGACAAAAGTGTCTGTCCATTTTCGTCTTTTATAAGGAGATCGACATTTACCAGCGGTGTAATTCGGCTAACAAAGAGAAATACCTTTTCAGGTAGTCCTGATGAAGGATTTGAAATCTGATCATCCAAGAATTCCATTGCTTGATGTATATTCATAAAATCCATCCGCGGTAACCGGTTTTTGTGATTTTTCCTTATTGTGTAAGTCCCATTTCATCAGCTTGTCGAGAAAGCTCCTTCACATCCTCAATTGTAAAGCGCCTCCCTTCTTTTTTACCCGGGAACCTCTTTACAGAACAGTGTTCACACGTAAACTTGCAAGTATAGTTATACTGGAACTGGATTATTGCAATACTCTCTCCCTTCTCAACTTTCTGACTGAATTTCATTATCTTTTCATAGACATGAGGGTTTTCCCTTTTCAGCTTACTTCTCTTTTCAACCTCACTTTCCTTTAACTCTCCTTTTTGATTTAGCATGATCTCTTACCTCTAAACTTCTTGTTTTTTATATTGTCTTGTTTTATATTTATGCTTTTCTGTTTTATTAATCATTAAGCATATAACGACCAAAACAATAATTTCCGAAGTAATATCTGATAGCTTTTAGTCGATTAAACATAAGAAATTCGAGTGAAGGGGATAAATTGAAAACTGCTTGAGACATCCTTGCAATTAAAACATCTAGTTTCATAAGTAGAGATATAATCTTAGTTTTTCTAGTAAAAACTGAGCCATGGCTTATTTTTTTAAATGTTAAATAATGATCAATAAGAGCCTGCTGAACCTCTTTCGATAGACCAAAAAAATTCTTTCTAATTGTATGGAAAGTATGCATGTCCAAAACATTTGTGAAATATGCTCTTAACATTAGATATTCTTTTTTATTTAGATACCATTCCTTATTTTGTGGTTCATCATCATAATAAATAGTCCCGGGTGTTGGAGCTAACACAGAAAGGCACAACTTTTTCGAATACTTTGTAAGTTCCAAAAATAGATCCCTTTCTTGCTGCAATAATTCTTTAGTTTCAAAAGGAAATCCAACCATCATAAAAACTGCTGGGTCTATCTTGTATTTAGCAACTAAAGCAAGAACATCATGAATAGTATCAAAAGACTGTTCCTTATTTATCATTTTAAGGGAATAAGGAGTTAAACGTTCTATTCCAAAATTAATTCTCCCAAAACCAGCTTCCTTCATTAAACTAACAAGATCTTCATCTAAACGAAAGCGTGTTGTTGTTTGGCAAGAAAGAGTAATCTTCTTGTTCAAACCAGATTCTATCATTTTATTAGAGAAATCAACAAGCCTCTTCTTAGAAAGAGTAATATTGTTATCAGCTATGACCAAATAACGGACTGTATATTTATCATAGAGGTTAGCCACATTTGTAAATAACCAATCTGCAGAAGAAACTCGTTTATCAGCCCTTTGCATCTCATCAGAACAAAAGGTGCAGTTAAAAGGACACCCTCTTTGTCCAGTGATATAAAATATTCCAGGCTCGGGAGTTTTTGTTTTAATAAAATCCGTGATATTGAAAAGTTCATAATTAATAAGTGGAACATCATCTAATCTTTCGAAGAAAAGAAATTCTTTTGCAAGATGAAAGCTTTTGTCCTCTTTTACAAAAGAAGCCCCCGGAACTGACTCAAGACCCTTCTTATACTCTTTCCCGTATTTCTCTAAATGTTTTAACAGTGGGACAATAACTTTTTCACCCTCTCTGTTTATCACAACATCGACTCCGTGACGTAGAGCTTCTTCAAAACAATGTTTCATATGTATTCCGCCTGCAATTATTACTTTATCTCCAAGCGTTGCTTTGAATTTTTTGATTTGTTCGTATGTTTGATAAGCATTATGAATCGTTATACTATAAGCTAGAACATCTGGTTTGTATGATTTTATGATTTTGAAAAGATCCTTATCTCTATAATACTTATAAAGAGTATTGTTATCTATTACTTTTACCTTATATCCGGCATCATGAACAATTGTTGCAATAATTCCCATACCATAACCCAATTGAGAATGAGACATTAAATTACAGGAATTTCTAATAAATAATAGTTTCATTGCTCCGCTTTTTAACATTATCCTCTTTTCCATTGTTATTGTTCTTTAGCCGTATTGTTTATATTTTATAGGTTTATCAATCTGTATCGCTGGCTCAATTTCTGGGTCATCAAACGATCTTCCATTACAATAGTCACAAACATCAAGAAAATCTCTCTCGAAAAGAAACGTTCTGATTGTCTTTTTTATATCCGTGCTTTCTAAGGTTTTATCAAAAATATCTATACAATCCTCTTCAAAGTCCGGAACAGCTCCAAGCCTGTCAACATTTGCGGCAAAAGGACATTTAAACAACTTGCCGTTTGATATAGTAACAGTATTCTTAGCGCAACAATTTCTAAATAGTTCTTTTTGCAGAGCAGTAATACGATTATGTTTCATTATTTTGGCACAATCCGTCCACCCCCGAGCTTTCTGCACATAAAAAGCAATATTATTCTGTGACAACTTTTCTGTTAAGATATTGAGTTTTTTTGAAAATATGCCATAATCTGTAATAAAGAGCAAGATCTTGTTGTTCTTCAAGTATTCAATTTGATTTTCTTTAGGAACGATTGTCCCATTTGTATAGATGATAATTCTTTTTACTTTAGGTTCATCAATTAATCTCTTTAGCACCAGATGAATCTCTTTATTCATGAATGGTTCTCCACCAATGACCCGAAATTCATTGACCTCATCTATAATATTACAAAACGCATCTATCGACTGCATCAGCTCCTCAATATTGCAATCTAAAGGCTTTTGGTAATACTGCATTAGGTTCGAGCAGTTTCCGCATTTTAAAGAGCAGCGTTCAGTAATAATAATATCGACACTTCTCACAAATAGTTTATCAGGTGTTAAATAGCTATCATGGCATAAAAGGCAGGCATCAACTGCATACTCCACAAAATCATTTGGAGCACTGAATTGATAATGAGACACATCAAAGTCTCTTAACAATAAACTGGCAGGATGCCATTTGGAGTACCCTAAAATATGTAATTGCTCAACTACATCGTTGATCTCTGCTGCAGATATAACAAAAATAGCATCTTGGTACTTTTTATTTAAGCTTAGCGTATGGACTACCTCAATGTTGCACTTAGAAGAATTTGTTTTGTTAGTATTATTGTCGCAAAAACATTCAACTCTAATTCCTACATCGCAGCAAGCATGAAATAAAGCTTCCCCTGCAATTCCAGCACCGAATATTATTACCGGAATTCCTTCTCTTTTAATATTCTCAATAGTCTGTTGATTTAATGAATTTTCAGACAAAGTCATTTAACTGCACCTCTTTTGCCATATCTTTTAAGAGCTTTATATTTACAAACCAATATAATTAGCCAAACGAGCTTTAATTTCATGAGGATAGGGAGAATCATACTATCGCCCTTTGAGGGAGAGTAAAATTGCAGATTACCTCTAAAATGTGAATCACTAATTATTTCTTTAATAAGTATGTAAATTTTGTGTTTATTACTATTGTTAATCTGTCCACAGGTGCGGACTAATTGAATTATAGTCAAATAAACATCTGCATGCCCAACTTCTTTCCTGATGTCGGCATCAGAATTACAATTTCCAAGAAACTCTCCAATATTTAGAAGAGCCTGTTTATATCCAAACAGTTTCTGGGGGTTATCACCTATCATGAATGTTGCTGAGGTGTAATTATCGTGAATTGAATAATTATAGAGGACTTCTTTGAGAAAAAATAGATTATTTGTATATTTCAAGTAATCAAAAGTAAAAGCCAGATCTTCATATGTATGCAACTCTATGTTAAACAAAATATTATTTTCTTTAATAATCGACGTCTTAAACAATCTTCCCCATGAAAATGCAAATAGTAAGAAACGGTTTGGATGTTTTAAATAACACCTTGAATAATCTATAATGTCTTGCTTGGTTAACAGTTTGTTACTTGAAAAAGTAATATCATTCCGTTTGTCAATATTACCATCCTTAATTCTGTTAAAATCTCCCGCTATGATGTCTGCTTTGTGTTGAGTATAATGTTCAATTAACAACTCCAATGCATCATTTTCAACGTAATCATCAGCATCAATGAAAAAGATGAAGCTTCCTTTTGAATGTTTTATGCCTATATTTCTCGCGGCGGCTGGACCATTATTTTGGGTGTGTATTACTCTAGTTCTGTTGTTGCTAAGTGCATAGGCATCACATAGATCACCGCTATTATCAGTTGAACCATCATTTATAAGTATTGTTTCAATATTGTTATAACTTTGGTTAATGATACTTTCGACGCACCGGCGGAGGTATTTCTCACAATTATAGACAGGAACTATAACGCTTATCAAATCGTTATCATATTTATGTGTATTTACAAAGTCTGTCATTGTAATATAGAGATTGACAAGACACTCTACTATCAATCTATCTTTAAGTTTTCTATGGGCATAACTGTTCTCTACGTCATCAATGGTTAGGCTGGCAGTTCCAACTACTTTGAGTTGTTTAAATTGTGAAGTAATATCAACAACGCTCTTGTCAATATAAAGTATATTGCCTGGAACCTTTTGTTATTTGATTCTAACCACTTATCATAACCCGTTCTGTTGTCATCAGAAGTTAATACGTTCTCTTTCGATTACTAAAGGCCCTTTCCGGACTTGCGAGTGAATTGCGCAGACATATTCACCCAACACGCCAAGAAAGAACAATTGGATACCAGAGAAGAAGAAGAGTGCCACAATTAGCGTAGGGATACCTGGAGAAGCAACCGGCTCATAGTAAACAACTTGACGAATGATCGTTCCAACCAAAGTAACAAGTGCGTAGAGACTGGTGGCAAGGAACAAAAAGAAACCGCAGAACATGCACAACCGCATCGGTATTTTGCTGAAAGAGATTATTCCGTTTATTCCCTGGTCGATGAGATCGTACAGACGATTCTTAGAGTTCCCGTATTGTCGTCTTTTCCAAGTGTATTCGATGCCAATACTGTCAAAACCGCAACTGGCCAGCATGCCCCGCACATAGGGGTAATAGTCGTCATACGTGGCAAGTACTTTCATTACAGCCTTGTCCGCTAATTGGAACGCCCCCACATCTAATGGTAGATATACGAATGATAGACGATTTATAAGCCGATAATAAAGCTTGCGTATGCTGTGCATAATCCAATTTTCTTCCCGAGTTTTACGTATGCCGTATACAACCTTGTAACCCTCTTCCCACTTTTTGACAAATTTGGGGATCATTTCTGGAGGGTCCTGCAAGTCAGCCGCGAGAAACAATACTGCCGCATCTCCACTGGCAGCCAAAAAACCATTAAAGGCCGAACATGCAGGACCAAAATTGCGAGAATTGAGAATTACTTTTATGTGAGAGTCGGAGGCGATTTGTCTAAGCTCTTGTATGGTGCCGTCGGTCGAAGCGTTGTCGCAGAAGATATGCTCATAGTCATAATTGAGAAGCTCCCTTCTAAAAATGTCTCGTATTGCTTCGCAGCACTTTTGGACATTTTCCTTTTCATTATAACACGGAGTGATAACACTAATGATTTTTCGTCTGGTCATAATGTCGAATTGTCCTTAATAGCTGCAATTAGTTAGCCAGTAATCATGTTCGCCAGAAGTTCCTCGCGACTCAGAAAAGGCCACATGTTCTCCAAAGGCGGAGATATTACTTGACCATTGTCGAGAAGTTTCGCCGAGGCTTTGGGCGCAAATCGTTGCGTTCCATCTATCACAATCTCGCATAGTTATGGCCCAGATCCTTCCAGAGAAGCGTAAATCGCGCTGGCCAGTTGCGTATGCTTAGAGCAGTGATGGCAGGGGATTCCATAGGCTAAGGCCAATTTACGAAAGTCGGGAAAGGATACCCCGCTATCTGGGTCATAACCAACTGGGTTATCGGGAAAGAAGGTCTGTTGCGTCTGGCGAATGGAATGATATCCCTTATCGTTTAGCAAGAAGGTCTTAGAATGAAGTTCCAAACAAACCGGACATGTTTGGGTAGAGTTTGTTTTAGCTGTACTCATCGATTATTTGCTTTGCTCACAGGTATTTTTGCCCTAGGTTTAGCTGTCGTCTTTTCTGCCAGCGGATCGTTCTCTTGATTGCATCTTCAAGGCTAATCATCTGTCGCAACTTCAATTCTCGAAACGCCTTTTGGGTCGAAGGGATGTACCTTTGGCAATGGGTATCCGAAGGCTCCGTCTTTGCGATCTTTACCGGCACTCTGGGCTGAAACAAACCAGATACCATATTGGCCAATTCAACAATCGTTATCTCTTGCTCCGAGCCAACGTTGTACGCATCGCCTGCTTGGCCGCGAAACAGAATCGTCCACAACCAGATAGCGAGATCGGCCGCGTGTAGATACGAACGATATGGTGTTCCATCTCCTTTGATACTGATCGGGTCGCCTCTTAGGCCCGAGAAGATAAAATTCCCGACGGCAAAGTGGGTATGAAGGGGTACATAAGGACCTATAAAGGCAAATCCCCGCGCAATTTTGGTCTCGATTCCGTGTTTATTACCAAAAACAACACACAGGTTCTCTGCAAGCCGTTTTGCTTCGCCGTAAGCTGAATGAAGATCCATCGTATTCGAAGCACCAAGGTAATCTTCGGGTATGTGAGCGAGGTCCGAGGGCTGTTTTCCATAGACAGCTCCCGAACTTGCGAATAGAAACTTACTGGCCCTACAAAGGCCGGAGAATGTCAGTACGTGCTTGGTTCCCTCGACAATCGTATCCAATACCATGAGCGGATCTTCGCGATTAAGCTTTGCGCTTGTCTCCGCGGCTGCATGGATGATGTGCGAGAAATTACCTGGTGGAAATTGGAAAGAGCGAACATCTCCGTGATGTAGCCGAATGGCTGGGTGTGAAGCCAAATGTGGAGCTTTTCGGGCGAAAGCACCTACATTCCGGGTTAGCACAACCGCCTCAACGTGCAAACCTAGGTTGTCGTTGGCCCAGGTAAGGCTCTCTAACAGCCAGCAGCCCCAGAAACCTGTTCCACCCGTAACGAACAAACGTTGGTTACGTAACTCAGGCCAGAGATCTATCGTTTGATCCATCACATGTTTCAGATCGTTGCTTAACAGGTTCTCGTCATGCATGAGCGGCACTCTCTTTAGAACTGACAAACTTGTGTATCATCCCGGCCATAAAAGCCAATTGTTCGGGAGTCAGACCGGGATAGACCCCGATCCAAAACACATTGTTCATCACGAAATCACTATTTTTGAGTTCACCGATAACCCGGCAGTTTATCCCTCGGTAGGCAGGCTGTCGCACTAGGTTTCCACCAAATAAGAAACGTGTAGCAATGTTGCACTTCTCTAGGTATTTGACTATATCGAGGCGACTGAACGGCGCAGTTTCTCGCACCGCTAAAGGGAACCCAAACCAACTAGGCTCAGAATTGACAGTAGCCTGGGGAAAAACAAAGTATTCCTCTAGGTCGATAAGTGCCTCATAGAGTGTCCGAAAATTATGTCTGCGGGCCTCGATGAATTTCGGGAGCTTCCTCAGTTGGGCTACTCCCACAGCCGCTTGCATCTCTGTCAACTTCAGGTTGTAGCCTATACGTGAATAGGTATACTTGTGGTCGTAGCCGTATGGAAGTTGCCCGAATTGCTGGACGAATCGTTTCTTGCAAGAATTATCTTTGCCCGGATTGCACCAACAGTCACGGCCCCAATCCCGGTAGCTTTCAACAAAATGTTTTAGTTGCCCGTCATTTGTTAACACACACCCCCCCTCTCCCATTGTAATATGGTGTGAAGGATAGAAACTTGTTGTTGCTAAATGACCAAAGGTTCCTGCCATCTTGTCCCGATAGATTGATCCTACTGCATCACAGCAATCCTCTATTAGCCACAAGTTATGCTTTTTACAGAACTCGGCTACAACGTCGAGATCGAACGGATTACCCAGAGCATGAGCTAGTACGACAGCTTTAGTTCTCTGGGAGCAGGCAGCCTCAAGCTGGGTAACATCGATATTATATGTGGGTAGGTCAACATCTACAAATACTGGAACACAGTTTATTTGGACAATTGGATTGACCGTCGTAGGAAAGCCAACAGCTGTAGTGATTACTTCATCCCCGGCGCAAAGTTTTCTGTGGCCAAGCTCCTGGCTCGTAAGGGTGCACAGCGCAAGCAGATTTGCCGATGAACCAGAGTTGACTAATGAAGCATATGTCAGGCCAAAGAAGTTGGCGAACTCTTGTTCAAACTGATCAACGTACGGCCCTTCTGTTAGCCAGAAATCAAGTGACGCGTCAATTAGGCTAACTAACTCCTTTTCGTCAAATACTCTGCTAGCATATGGTATGCGCGACGTTCCTGACACAAACGGCTTTGGCGCAAACGCTTCGGCGAAGTAACGCTTGACAAGCGTCCTGATTTCATTTCTAAGTTGACCGCCTTTAGTGGTCATTTACTAGAAACTCCTTATACCAGGCAATTGTTCGATTGAGGCCTTCGTCGAGCGTGAAAAATGGCGTCCATCCAAGAATTCTACGGGCCTTTTCAGCAGTTAGGAACTGGTGCTGGATCTCGTTCGTCGCTTTGTTTAGTACTACCGGCTCAAGATCCGAGCCCATCAATTTCAGTATTTTTCGCACCATTCCCAATACGGTGATTTGCAATTCATTAGAAAAATTAAATGCTTCACCCTGCATCTTCGGTGATTTAGCTAAGGCGTCAGCAAGCGACAAGTAAGCTTCAATACCGTCCTCAACATAGAAGTAATCTCGAATGTACTGACCGTCTGACCGAACGATCGGTGGCTGACCTCGAAGGACAGAACGAACTGTACCCGGAACGATTCGGTTCCAATTCAGATCTCCTCCGCCGTAAAAGTTTCCACAGCGGGCGATCACAACAGGCATTTCGTATGTAATCGCATATGTTTGCGAAATAAGGTCCTGGCAACTCTTGCTCACGTCGTAGGGATGGCGCCCCTCTAAGGGCATTTCTTCAGTGTAAGGTTGCTTTTCCTGATCTCCGTAGGCTTTGTCGGAAGAGGCAATCACGACTTGCTTTACTGTCGGGCTGCGTCTACAGGCTTCCAAAAGTGACCAGGTACCTTGGACGTTGGTCTCGAAAGTCGAAATAGGATTACGATTTGCAACACATACAATGGTTTGAGCCGCGAGGTGAAAAACTGTGTCTATTTCATATTCACCTAATATTCGTTCGAGACATCGCAAGTCGCGTACGTCACCCCGCACCACTTTCACCTTTTCAATTAGATGAGATTGAATGAGTTCACTCTGAGGCACCCAATCTCTAACCAGGCAGACTATATCGGCCCCAAGTTGTACCAAGCGGCGGAGCAACCAACCGCCAACTAAACCCGTTGCCCCTGTTACGAAAACGGATCTGTCTTGCCAAAAGCGAGCATTTCTCACCATATCTTCCAAGGGGCTTGTCCCTTCTCCCAAAGTTGATTAAGAATTAAGTATTCACGATAGGTGTCCATCGCAAAAAAGAACCCTTCATGACGGAAGGACATCAATTGGCCGTCGGCAACTATCTTTTTCAAAGGTTCTTTTTCTAATACACAATCGTCACCACCGAGATAGTCGAACACCTTCTTATGGAAGACAAAGAAGCCCGCGCTAATCCAGCCTGCCTCGCTAGGTTTTTCCGCAAAGCCAACAATTTTGTTCTGACCATTAGTTTTGACAACACCAAAACGTGATTGGGACCTCGTAGTCGTTAATGTCGCAAGCTTGCCGTGGCTGCGATGAAACTGTAACAACTTGCCAATATCTATATCAGCTACTCCATCACCGTAAGTAACCATGAAGATGTCTTCGTCGATATATTTCTGTATTCGCTTGATCCGTCCGCCAGTCATTGTTCGAAGTCCTGTGTCTGCTAGAGTTACCAAGTGTTTCCGCTCTATCTGGTCACCATGGCACTCTATATGGCCGTTGTCGCCTAAGCGGACCGTGAAATCACAATTCATTGCGTCATAATTCAAGAAATAGTTCTTGATAATAGTGCCTTTGTATCCTAAGCAAAGCACAAACTCACTTATGCCGTATTGGGCGTAAATCCTCATGATATGCCAGAGAATCGGGTGATTACCGATAGTTACCAATGGCTTGGGGCAAAACTCCGTCTCTTCACGAAGTCGTGTTCCTTCGCCGCCGCATAGAATTACGGTTTTCATCGCCCCTATCCTTAATTAGAACTCGAACCTGCAACTTAGAGGTCGCTTTCTAGCGTGAACGTACGAATTTCTAAAACAATGCTTCGCTCGGTGACACCGCCGTCATTTTCCTGGTCTATGGGAGCAGAATTATGTATCGCAATCCACAGAACAATCATCGCATCAGTTCTTCTATAGGCGTTCTACAATAGAGCAAAGAACCAACCTTGTTGACTATACCGCAAACCAATGAAAAGCTAAGTAAAAGAAAGGTAAATATGTGCTAAGCGATCTCAGGTAAATCTTTTGGAGTGAGGCAGGAATTGTCGACGAAGGGACATGGAACAACAAGGTCTTGGATGAAAGGATTCTTCCATGTCCCGACCGCCATTTGTACGAGAGTTGACGCAGGCCGAGCGGAAGGAACTGACTCGGCTGATTCACAGCAATGGCGACGCCCGCATCGTGCAGCGAGCCCAGATGATCCGGTTGTCAGCAGAGCGCAAGGCCGCGTCGGAGATCGCGGCCCTGTGGGACGTGACTGGCGAGGCGGTGCGTCGAACAACCCATCGGTTCAATGTCGAAGGAATCTCTGGCTTGGCCGACAAGCTGCGAAAGGGCCGTCCGCCCAAGAAGACGAATCGATATGTAACCTTGCTGAAAGAGGCGGTCCAGACCAGGCCACGCGACTTGGGCTATCCCTTCAGCAGTTGGACTCTGGAGCGGCTGCGCGAATACTTGGCTCGTAAGACACGCATCGTGCTGAGCCCGCACTACCTTTCGCAGTTGATGACCAACAACGACATCGTGTACCGTCGTCCCAAGCATGGCATGGAGCACCTGCGGGATCCGCAGGAATACGACGAGAAGAAGGCCTTTCTGGAGTTCGTAAAAAAGGGGCGATTCGCCCAACAACCGCCTTCGATCTGCTCTACCTCGATGAGTGTGAGGTTCATCTCCACCCGACCCTGACGAAGGTCTGGACGCTTCGAGGCATTCGGCCGGTGGTTCCCGCTGCCGGAACAAACCGGTGCTTCTGCCACAAACTGTTGCTGACTTGCATTTAAGCTCTTGTAATGATAGAAGTTGAAGCCTGTTTTAACAATACAAAACAGTGCAGGAGTTTGGAGTGGGAAGTTATTCATCGACGGTTCGCCAGTCATGTCCGAACGCTGATTGCCAATTCTATGGTAAGACGAAGCATGGCAATATCAAGAAAAACGGCCTTTTTAAGTTCAAACATGGCAGAAGACAGCGGTATTGCTACTCCGCTTGCGGAAAGACATTCTGCTCCACAACAACAGCAACGCCATATCATCGCATTCAACACTCTCGAAACACTTTTGACGATGTCTGTTGCCTGAGCGTGGAAGGCCTGAGCAAATCAGCCATCGCTAGGGTCAAGAAGCTCACCTGGAACACAGTTGCCAGATGGCTTGAAAGGGCATCCGTAGCGTAACTGTTCACAAAAAAACTTCTGGAAATCGGAATAATAGGTTTGCGCGATTGCTGTTGAGGTGATACACAATGGCATATGGTCGACAAGGATGTCATTATTGCAGAGCAGCAGGAGCAGATTCAGCAGTTGACCGAGCAAGTCATTGATCTGCAGAAGCTTGTCGAAAAACTTCGCGACAAGATCGCTCGACTCGAAAAGAATTCCTTCAACTCCTCCAAGCCACCATCGAGTGGCATCGTCGATCCACAGCCGAGGGAGAAGAGCAAGCGGAAACGCAGAATCGGCGGACAAAAGAGGCACAGGAAGCACTCCCGGCGGCTGTTCTCGCCTGACGAAATGGACAAAACCGTCGTCCACAAACTACCCGATGAAGAAATCAAGCGCCCCGGCCTGGTTGAATTTGATGAAACCGAATCGGCACTCCAACAGATTGACCTGCCCGAGAAACTCTTCGATGTTATCGATCATCGCGTGCAATTGTACCTCGCTCCCAATGGCGAAATCGTCAAAGCACAATTGCCGAAGGAGATTCACAAAGCCGGTTTGTTCTCGCCACGTATGACGGCTTTAACAGGCTATCTGAAAGGGGGCGGGCATATGAGCTACTCAACGTTGCGGGCGTTTTTCAAGGACGTTATGGGCCTTGAACTCAGCTTGGGCTTTCTGAGTAAGGTTTGTCCCGGCAAACTGTCGGCTGCGTTGCAGCGGGCATATGCTGATGTGGCGGAACATATTCGCAAAGCCGCCATTGTTGGTTCGGACGAGACTGTCCATAAGAACCCCACCTACAAATCGGCATGGACATGGTGCCAGCAGACGCTGGAGGCGGTGTTCTTTCATGTCAGCAATTTGCGTGGCTCGAAAGGTGCTGGTTGAAATCCTCGGCCTGTACTTCGGCGGGACAGTTATCTGCGATTACTTTTCCGCAAACAAAAAATTCGTCAGCGATAACAATATGCCGGTTCAGTTCTGCTTTGCCCATCTGATTCGGGATATCAAATTCCTGACAACCTTGTCGCACAAAAACGTTCAATGGTGGGCTGAGGCGTTATTGAAGATTTTGCGGAAAATTTTCGAATTGTGGAAGACACGTCATAGGCAGCATCCTGGGCGTTACAAGAAGGCGATAGAGAAGTTGCGGAAAGCCTTCCTGCAAAAAGAGTTCGCCGCCCGCCGGATCATTGCGAGACGATTAATATCACAGATAGATTCGATAGAGTTGGTACAAAACGATTTTTTCTGTTCCTGGGACGAGAAGGCGTTGATCCGACAAACAATCAGATGGAACAGGCGATCCGCTTTGTTGTGCTTGACCGTCGCATAACACAGGGAACACGAAATAATGCCGGCATGCGTTTCTGCGAACGAGCCTGGACAGTAGTGGCAACCTGCTTCCGGCACAATCGTAGCGTCTACCAATTCTTCCTGGACGCGATCAATGCTACCTTCAATCCCAGCCTGCCTTACCCAGCCATCATCCCCGCGAAAGTGTGAAGGCTTACCTTTGACGAAGTACCACGTAAAATTGTGTGGCCATAATGGTATCGCCCAATCCCCTCAGGCTCGTTATTTTGATCTCCTGAAAGCCCTTATTTGCTAGGTTACCAGTTTTTCTCTTTTTTATCCTAGGACCGGGGATCTGGTCACTAAGTTTGAGGACAGCAGATTTTTTAATCACTGAAGAGCCACTGTCGTAATGCTTGTGATAGCAAACTCAGACGTACCAGTGCGAGTAAATGTTTGGTAAACGGAAGATGTGTTTCCATTACTTGGCTTAGCCGAAAATTGGTATGTGGTCATTTTATTCCGAGGGGTATCTGGTTGGGATTGACCTATTACATCGCCGCGCGGTGATGCGATTTTTCGTCTTGCATCGCCCGAGCGTCCTAGTACTCTGTCCCGGTGAAAAAGTTGGACAGGTTTTCTTGCCGATAGGTTTGATAGAACCCTTAACCCGGCAAGGAGGCCGACTATGCCAAAGAAGAAGTATATTGTTGAATTGACAAGTGAAGAACGTTCCCAACTCAGGGAGATCATCAACGCCTAACGAATGGCGGCTCACAAGCGGCGAAAAGCACGCCTCCTTTTGAAGATCGATCAGGGCCTCGAAGGTCCCGGTTGGACGGATGACCAAGCGGCAGCGGCATTTGATTGTCGCCGTCAAACCGTTGAGCGATTGCGACAACGGTTGGTGGAGAGCTGCTTGGAGCGTGTTTGGGAGCACGGGAACATCGGTGCCCGTCACATCAAAGCATTGGATGGAGTGGCTGAAGCGCACGCGATTGCATTGGCCTGCGGCGATGCGCCCCATGGCCGTAATCGTTGGACGGTGCGCCTGTTGGCCGACAAACTCATCGAGTTGCAACTGGTGGATTCGTGCAGCAAATCCTCGGTTCACCGGACACTAAAAAAAATGAACTTAAGCCTCACCTGAACAAGTATTGGTGCATTCCTCCCGGAGCCAGCGCGGAATTCGTAGCTCACATGGAAGCTGTTTTGTAAGGTGTATCAAAGGCCTTTTGATGAATCCCGCCCGCAGGTCTGTTTGGATGAGGCATCCAAGCAACTGGTTTCGGAGACACGTCCGGGCATTCCCGTCAAATCGGACAGGTCCAAAGGGACGGATGCGGAATACATACGAAATGGGACATCCAGCGTCTTTATGTTGAATGCTCCGCTTTTGGGAGAGCGTCATGTGCGGGTTCGCCAGCGTCGGACCAAGCAGGATTTTGCGGAGATCATCCGAGAGTTATGCGACGACATTTACCCATATGCAGAGAAGATTGTTCTGGTGATGGACAATCTCAATACACATAAAATTGGATCGTTGTATGGTACGTTTGACCTTGAAACTGCCAGCTGCCTAGCCGACAAACTGGAAATTCATTATACGCCTGTGCATGGAAGCTGGCTGAATATGGCGGAGATTGAATTGAGCGTTTTGAGTCGTCAGTGTATGAAAGATTATTTTGAGAATCGGCGACAATTAGCCGAAGCGATTGCTGTCTGGGAACGTTCGAGGAATGAAAACAAATCAGGCATCGACTGGAGATTCACTACAGCCGATGCTCGGATAAAGCTGAACAAACTATATCCTACAGTTTAGACGGGACAGAGTACTAGCCTTCAGGGCTCACTGATGCGCCAGGATTCTCTCCCGTCGGCCAAAGTATACATCGTCGGGCGTCACATTGCCAATCCAGCACCAAAGGGGCCGTCCAGAAGGCATTTACTTTCTATTTACTTGTCTTGTTTTGTGATCGCGCTACTATTCGTGTAGTGAAGATAATGACAACACGACGAAAGCAAATATCGTGATCAGGGACAACGAAAAAGAATGATGGAAACGATGCGGAATAATCAGGCAAGTTTTCGGGCAGCGACATCTGTCGTGTCAGCAAGCGTGCCTCTATCCCATAGGTGATTTGTCCTGCTGTCGCTGCCCCTGTTCCCTCGTTCGGGAGGTTTTCGGAATACCTACAGATGATCTGGAAAAACCTAACACCTGACATGCCCGCAGCGAAGCATATGGGATATTGGTATCGAAAGCGATCTGAAGCGGGCGTAACGCCAGCGCGATTGCCTGTTTGTCCCGGCCTTTATCCATCAGCCCCAGGGATATCCAGGCGATGAATCTGATGACGGCTGCACACACACCTCTTCCAATTTCACGCGGCGCAAGTCTGGCTGGAGCAGGCACTCGAGATCGCCCCCAACGACACAGCCACTCAGCGGCGCATAGACTCCATCATTGCGGCGTGGCGTGCCAACAATCTCAAGAAGCGAGACGGATCTGTTTCGCGCAGCAAGGAGCTACCTGAACCAGACTTGCGAGGAGCTACACCGTGACTCACGAGAATGTGTTACATTCCAGTTTTAGCTCTTTCGGCAAAAGCTGGCCGGACCGTCTGCGAGCTACCTTGCGTACAGTGTACATACCTTTGTCGTTCTTCGCGATATCAGTCCTTATCACATGGACCAGATTTGCCCATCCATACGGAGTGAGCTTAGAAGATGACATGAATGGAACCTTTCCCATGTATTCACTCCTCGCCGATTCCTTCCGGAATGGCCAGATACCTCTGTGGAACCCATATTCTTTTTTGGGCGGGCCCTTAATCCCATTAATGCAATCGGTGCTATATCCCGGAAATATACTATTTTGCGTCCTTCCCGCGGAACTCGCAGTGCCTTTGTTTCTCTGTCTTCACAAGGTTGTCGCGGCGGGGGGAACCTACCTGTATCTGCGACGCTTTGGATTTTCGAAAACCGCCTGTTTTGGTGGTGGAATTGTTTTAATGCTTTGTGGTTTCTTTACCGGCCAGTCGCGACACCTTGGCATAGTGTGTGCCAGCGCATGGATACCGTGGCTGTTTCTGGGTTGGGAATTGCTACGCTACGGACCAAAGAAACGCGGACTGATTATCCTGGCCGGCGCGTTGGCAATGATGGTGTTGGCCGGACGTGCCGAGACTGCGTCGCGATCTGCTTTATTCCTCGGAATCTACGCGATGTTCCGGCCCATGGGACGTAGGCTCGCTACGCCGGTGTATCTTACCGCAGCTCTTATCCTTGCTGGTTCCTTGAGCATGTGCGTGATTGCTCCCGTCGCGTTGGGCATTCGTGGGACAGCCCGCGAGACGATGTCCTATGCCATGTTCTGTGAGGCGTCGATGCCGCCTCAGGCCCTGATCGAACTGCTAGCTCCTCATTTCTATGGTTCGGATTTGCCTGGCTGGTATAAGAGCTCGTATTGGGGCTCCGTCAGCCCTTGGGAAACAGCTAGTTACATTGGACTAACACCCCTCGTGATGGGGATTGTCACTATCATTAGGCACATTCGGCGAGACGATCTGGTCCGAATCTGGTCGATCATAGCAGGATTGGCATTGCTGCTAGCCTTGGGGCAGTATACACCACTGCATCCCTTGATATACCGTGTGCCAGTGCTGAACCTCTTTCGTGCGGCGGCAAGATTCATCGTATTCTTCGATTTGGCCTTTGCTGTCTTGTTTGCCGTGGCGATGCAAGAATTGAGTCGAAAAAACAAAAAGAACAAAATCCCGCAATGGTGGAAGATGACCGGTTGGGGTTTTCTTGGTTTTGCCGCTATTCTTGCGGCAATGATCATTATTTCGAAGAACCTTCACGCTTCCTTCCTTTCCGAGCCGCTGGCCAGAAGCCTGCGAGGGTCAGCCAAACAAATTGAAGAGTTGTTTGACTGTACAAGTCTAGAGACGATGTTGCCACTGGCCACGGCATTTATTTGTGGCGTTTCGTTGCTAGTCCTGGCCAAGCTTCGCCGCGTCAAGCTAATGGTGGCCAATGTGCTTTGCCTTGCACTGGTTGATTTGATCGTCTTCGGGGCTACATTTGACGGGACCAGTAAGCTCGCCAGAGCGCGTGCTGATGATTCGTTGGGCATCGCGACCGCCTCGCTCGAATTGCAGGCGGATGTCCGAAGCGCGAGAATGCTTTCCATGAGTCCGTGGACAAATTATTCTCGCAGCTTGATGCTTCCCAATACGAACGTGCCCTCTCGCATTCGTAGCTTGAATGGCTATTTTCCACTTACCCCCCAGAATTTTGAGAAACTCTTTGGGTTCACCTCGACTGTGTCTACACCCGTAGCGAGTTTTTTACTTTACGAGAACCGACTACTGAGCACCTTTGGTGTGAAGTATTTGATCGGATGGAATCAACACTTGGGAAACGCAATTCACAATTGGCCTTGGAAGAGTTGGGCGGCCAAAGAGTCCACAACGACACGACATACTGATCTTAGTCCCTCTGCGGTACTGGGAGAAGCGCAATGGCGAAACAACTGCGGCACACTTCAAAAGAACAGTTCCCGTGTTCCCGTTTTTATATTCACGGTACCCAGCGACGGTTTCTCGGCTTACCGATGCCACTTTAGAGTTCGAACAAAGGATGTCTGTGACGGGCATCTGAGAATGTTGGCGGTGGGGGGAGAGGCAAAGCGAAAGGTAATCCTTGGCAAACACGTGATTGCCTCCAATGTCATAACTTCTCAATTCCAGAATTATCAGTTCTCCTTCGTTAACCATGGTCATAGTCTTGTCGAACTGCATTTTTATACCCACTCGCTCGTGCCGATTGAACTGGAGGGACTAGTCATCGAAGAAGTCGGCGTGCCGGATTCTGGGAAACTCGGCGACAATGCCGCTAATTTCAGCGAGTCGTCGCCATATGAAATCGTCCATTTCTTTCGTCCAACGGGTACTACGGAAGGCATCGAGTTGCCTAAATTATGCGTCGCACGGAATCGCAATGCTTCCCCCCTAGTCTATCTGGCCCGCCGTATCCTGCCTGTAAAGAGGTTTGACGCCGCCGTTCGTATTCTGACAGATACCAGTAGCGACTTCCGTCCCGGAATTGACGCAATTATCGAGCATCCGGACGATGCTGCCACTATGCGCTCCGAAGGAGGTACGGCCCAGATCATCACAGATAGCCTTAATAGCGTCGAGATAGATTGCCTTGCCGACGGAATATCACTGCTGGTCTTTTTGGACTCCTTTGATGACGGTTGGTCAGCTACAGTCAACGGTCAGCCTGCAAAGATATATCGAACAAATGGTTTTACGAAGGGTGTCTTTGTGCCCGCCGGACATAGCATAGTTAGGTTTGACTATTTCCCTCCGGGTCTTCACGCTGGCTTGGCGATTACAGCTCTAGGCCTGACCGGTTGTGTCGGAATCTTTTTGTTTCCATACATCAAGCGATTTCTAAAAAGACAATCGTGAGCGATCGTCACATGCCTCTCCAGCTCCGGATTATTCATGAAACCTGTCCCCCCTGTGGTGGTCCACCGATTCTGATGGTTGTGTCATTTTGCTGTAACCATCTCGCCAAAGATAGCTTATCATTCTTGCTTCCAGAATCCATGCAAGAATCTTTACGGAGGCAGGAATGCTCTCAAACTTTAGTTCCTCGAGTATCTCGCTACCACGTGGCTGGCCCAAGAATGTCAAATCCGCTGTCTTGCACGTCATCTCCTTACCCTACTTCGCAATCACCTTTGCCAGAGGCTGGGCAGCCAACAGCATCAACGCCAGGATTCGACTACAAGCAAGACTGGACATTGCAGATGAAGAGATCGCCAAGCTGAGAGAAGAACTTCGCATCAAGGATGTGCGTATGGCCAGGATCGCTCCTCAAAGACGGCCTCACTATCCTGCCGTTGAACGCATGGCTATCCTGGAGCTTAAGGCTGCCCGTGGATGGTCACTCGCTCAGACAGCCAAGGTATTCCTGGTAACACCAGCCACCATCGCTTTCTGACTCAAACGGATAGATGAATGCTCCCCATCAGCTCTTGTACAAATGCATGAACCGGTCAATAAGTTTCCTGATTTCGTTCGGTTTATTGTCCAGCGGCTCAAAACTCTCTGCCTGGCCATGGGTAAAGCCAAGATTGCTCAGACACTCGCAAAGGCCAGCCTGCATCTTGGCTCGACTACAGTTGCGCGCATTCTCAAGGAACAACATTCCCGCTTGCAGCCCTTACCTGCAACGAATCAAAGCTTTGCCAAGCCAGTCCGTATGGTAACTGCCAAGTTTCCCAACCATCTATGGCATGTGGATATCACTGCAATTCCTATCGTCTCCGGCTTCTGGGCGACATGGTCACCATTTACCTTGCCTCAATGCTGGCCATTCTGCTGGTGGGTGGCTGTAATCGTCGATCACCTCTCATGGAGAGTCATGGGTATCTCGGTCTGGAAGACATTACCTTCGTCCGTGCAGATACGGGCATTCCTCGGGCGAACTATCGGTAAAACTGGCCAAGCGCCGAAATATATTGTCTGTGACAAAGGCTCGCAGTTCTGGAACGATGGCTTCAAAGGCTGGTGTGAACGCAAGAACATTCGTCCGCGATTCGGAGCAGCCGGTCGGCATGGCAGCATCGTTGTTATCGAGCGATTCATCCTGACCATGAAGGATCAGTGCACATGTCTTATGCTCGTGCCGCTTCGCAGAGATAGCTTTCGCAAAGAATTGCAATTCTTTGCCGGGTGGTACAATGAACATCGACCCCACACTACCCTCCGTGGCAAGACACCTGCTGAAGTCTACTACCAACTTCCCGGAACCAACAGAGCTTTTCGCTTTGAGCCCAGATCACGCTGGCCAGCAAGATCATCTTGTGCTTCACCACAGGCGCCAATTCATGGCAAGCGGGGTATTCGGCTCAACCTGCATGTCACATACTTGACTGGCAAGAAGTATCTGCCGATCGTCAAGCTCAGAGTTGCTGCTTAGCTACAAGAGTCTGAAAGACACGACAACAACGCTGACCCTATGCGATCATTCCGGAACCCAAAGTTTTCCAGCATCGGGGTGACACCAAAACCACCCTTCTTCAACTCCATGTGAATCTGCTATCGATCCCACACCCGAACAAATCCCGATTGAATCCCCTCATTCAGGCTGTTCTTGCTGCGTTTACTTTCGGTGGTCCAGCGCACCACACCCAACTCCACAGTTTGACCGGACTCGCCATCAAAGCTATGGCTTCGGCACATCGATATTGCCGAGTTTTACCCAGCGTTTCCCCTTCTCCACTTGGTCTTGTTCAGATGATTTCACATCAGAAGAGAGTCTCCGCCACGAAGACCCTTGACGGCGTTGATAAAAGACATACAATTTCTCAGGCGGACGAGGGATGGGGGGCTCGGTCGATCCAATCGGAATAAAACCAAAGAGTATGGAGTATCCCCACGGCGGCCCCTCGATCTCTACTGCGAACCGCCCATCCGAATCAGGCCTCCCGAATCCAGACCAGTCGGAGTCGGATGGCAACAGATCGTCAGGGTGGAAAGTTGAGGATCTGGCGACGACAATCAGCCCCTCTCTTATGGGCAGTTGACTATCCGACGCCGTTAGCCTTCCTTGGATCGAATACACCGTGCTCCCATCCACGTTTGTGCAGCCCGAGCCGGCCAGGCTCAGAAGCAGTAGTATAGGCAGCATCCCGCTGGTCAAGGCCTTGCCAATGTCGTGCATTTGGTCTCCTCATTCGGGGCAGTCGTACCCTGGTATGCAGAAGTGGTTGTCGACCCACCATCCATATGTATAGGCGTTGTCATGCCATCCTATGATTGTGCCGAAGTCAGGCGATCGTTTTCCGTCGAATGTGCCACAGGCGTGCGTAGCCTCATGGATGAGCGTTCTGCTTCTGTTACTTGGCGATCTGCTTGGTGAAAAGTATTTGGGACAAATATGAATGCGAGTGGCGAATATCCAGTTGACCCAAGCGTTAGTAGCGGCCCCGCATTGCCCGCCTGTTTGTTCGCACTTACTCCCTAACGAGTCCAGTTTCCCTGTGGCACACTCAAGAATAGACTTGGCTCTGGACAGCTTCATCCCGGTGAAAGCCGGGTACTCTCCAATGTCCGCGGCGATCGCCCTCTCAATGTCCCCGAGGAGGATTTCGATGGACTGTTTCGCCCGCAAAGCGTCGGCCTTCAATATCTTCTTCTCAGCATTAGTGCAGCCACAGTAGCTCTTCAGCAGACCGCTTGGGTCAAGCGATTGGGTAGGCCGGCTTTTCACATACTCATACAGGCTCATCCCGTCCACGTAGCCGATCGAGTCGCGTTGCAGCCAGCGGCGGAGGTTGAAGGAGTAATACCGGGCGCGGGAGTATTGGAGCTTCAGGGCGGCGCCGTCGAGGGGATCGAACTCCCGGCCGGTGAAGAGGTACGGCAGGTCCTTGGCACTGGCGGCGGCGGAAGTTTCGTTTCCGTCCCACCAGCCACCAGCACCGGTAGCGGTATAGATCATCGGTTTACCATACGCATCATAATCGTAACGCTCGGCAATGCTGCCGTCGGTCTTGGCCAGAAGCGCCTGGGCACTGTAGAGTTGATCGTGACAGACGACGTAGTCGCTGTCATCGTCTGCATCGTCGTTGAACATCAGCAGCTCATCGATGTAATTGCCCCAGACGTAGTAACGTTGACGGTTAGCGCCCGCATCGCGCTCATCCACAACCTGATTGCCATCCAGATAGTAACGCTTCGTCACAGTGTTGACCGAGTCGATAAACTGAATGCGCCGACGGAGGGGGTCGTAGGCGTACTCGGGAGCACGAAATGTCTGCGTCGCCACCATGTTTTACAAAGATAACGGCCCGGCCGGTCCCACGGAAGTTGCATCTGTTCATAGCGATCCCAAAGTTATCTCGCCATACTATCATCCGTTGAGTTTCACCCCATCAACGCCAACTAGTGTCGCGACAAACCATGCCTATTATATTGGTGACTGTCCCTATTTATTCTGAGACGGATGAAGTTTTCGGGATGCACAGGCTTCATGAGAGGTCGGAGGGATCAAAATGAAGATAAGCTCCATGTCTTAATCTTACCAGCAGCGAACGTTGCAAGCGTTTTGGAGTCTGGAGAAAAAGACAATATCAGGATCGTGGAACCTCCATGATCTAAGACTTTCACTTTTTTGCCGGTCTTGGATTCCCAAATATAAACTAGACCTTCCGGCCCAGTTCCCACAGCCACAAGATTCCCGTCTGGACTTACAGCAACGGTCGAAATGCGATGGCCGTATATTGACTTGCCTGTTTCTGTTGCAAACCATCGGCTAAGAATCTTCCCTGTTGGCACATCCATACCGTACACACAGCCCTCTCCTCCCCCCGTATAGACAACCTTGTTGTCTAGCGAAAAGACAATATCTTTCAGCGCCACTGCTTCCTTCGGCCGAATTTCCCACAGAATCTTTTTATTGGCTACATCGACAACAACCGCCCCATTGTTCCATCCTGCTACGGCCACATACCTTCCGTCGTCTGAGGGAACGATACTCTCAATATTGTCATATCCACGATGCTTCCCAATAAGTGTTGGCAACCAAGTAATGTTCTCGACTTTAGGGCTGATTAGACCAATTCGAACTCGCGGATGATTGTAGTCCCTTGGACCCGTGTTCTGGAACACACCAACTGCAGCATATTCACCGTTTCTGCTTGTGCCAATAATACTACAATACCAATACTTGCCCAGGTTCCATTCCTGCAAGACTCTTTCCTTCTCGACATCCATTATTACTATTGGGTGCAGGTTGTAATCATTTGGGCAGAATAGCAAACGGCCTGATGTTAACCATGATATTGCACCTGCATCTTTAACAAAACTTGCCTCTACACTCTTCTGCCTTTTCAGAAGTCCGCCTTCCCATTTCCATGTGTCCAAACGGATGGGTTTAATAGAAACTCCAAAAATATATTCCCCGGTAGCACCCCACTCCCGAAAACCTCCTCCCGCCCCTCTCCACGACTCTTCAGACTCAGGTTGCTGCTGAGAACCTGAGCCTCTATTACTTGAGGATACGCAGGAATATAATGCAAATGTTCCAACTAATAAGATCAGAACAGCTAGTGCAATTGGAACTGATGTCTTTATAGTCATATTCCTATATCCTCAAAAGATGGAAATGCCAGAAGATGGTTGAACGGCATCTTCAACATACCGCTCAACCACCTCTGACACAATTACTAATCTTTCTAACTTGCCAAGTGATTAGTCTACAACATTAGGACCTCCGTGCGCAGTATTTAGATAAGTCCTTATTTCATCATCTCCTGCAGCTCTACCTGAGGATGTTGCCGTATTCTTGCCATTTGCGCCTGGACATCTACAAGGACAACGATTCTTGAAATCCTTCAGGGCCTTATAGGTTGCTTTCCCTGTGGTGCGTACGTCTTTTGACCAGCGGCTAGCGTAATCCGCACTTTTGGATAAAGCGGCTGCCGCTCCGCTGAGCTTTTTCCAATGGCCTGGGGTCCACCCGCTTATTTCCAGTCTCAAGCTTCTCCAGTTCCATTTCATAATCGGTCGTTTAGGAATCCATATAACTCCTCGTGCATGCCCGACTCCGTCTTTGTAGGGTTTTCCCTGATGGGACCATGAATCTTGCAAGGTATGCAGGCCATGTGAAAAGGCTTTAAAGTCGCAATTCTTTGTACCGGAATTAATTTTCGCGTTAGCAGCATTACTATCTGGCCTAACGACCCCGTCATTGTCAGCCGGAAAATGCCAATCAGCTGCTCGTCGCAGAAGTCTATTGGCCTGAGCCCTCAACAGCCGCGCAAGCTTGAAGCGGCCCATTGCGAATGCAGCTGCAGCGGCCGCCCTTAATTTCATAGCTTTTTTGAAAGAACTTGGGGCATCTCTTTCATCCTCATCTGGGCTATTTGCTCCGGCACCAACTTTATCCGCGCACGCTATTCCAGCCTTCTTTGCTAGTGCTTCCGTTAGCTTACGATGAACATCAGCTGCCCATAACCCGTTCGGATCAACTTTCATAGTTGGCACAGACTGGATATACTCATACAGACTCATCCCATCGGAATACTCCAGCGGATCGCGTTGCAGCCAGCGGCGGAGGTCGAAGCTGTAATACCTCGCACGCGAGTATTGCAGCTTCAGGTAGTTGGAATCGGCGCCGTCGAGGGGATCGTACTCCCGGCCGGTGAAGAGGTATGGCAGGCCCTTGGCGCTGACATCGGCCGTTACCTCGTCTCCGTCCCACCAGTTGCCGTCAGGCGTGGAGGCCGTGGCGGTGTAGATTACCGGCTGGCCGTAGGCATCATAATCATACCGTTCAGCAATCGACCCGTCAGCCTTGCTGAGCAGACCGTGGGCGCTGTAGAGGTTATCGTGACAGACGACGTAGTCGCTGTCATCGGCCGAATCGCGCAAAGGCGGAACGAAGATGTCACGAAATGTCTGCGTCGCCAACATGGTTTACAAGGATAACGGCACGGCAGTTCCCACGCAAGTTGAATTCGTTCATGGGGACCCCGCAAACAACGCAGTGTAGCCATGTTATCCGTTAACTATTTCTCAAATCTACGTTCTTGTAACTGAAAAACAGCTGGATGCAATTTACGGTAGGCACAGTGACACCAAAACCACCCTTCTTCAACTCCATGTGAATCTGCTATCGATCCCAAACTCGAAAAAATCTCGAGTGAATCCCCTCATTCAGGCTGGTCTTGCTGTGTTAGGTTTCGGTGGTCCAGCGCACAGGCATTATTCTATTGCCTTTTTGGAGACTTTCGGTAGATTCTCCTCAGACAGTACTTTTATACTCAGGTCCCCGTAGACTACCCTATATGCATCTGAACCCTGAGGTCGATACCAGAATATTGCCCTATCGGCATCCCCGAGCTTTACTCCTTTACCCGCATAAAACCAATTGCTGCTAGCCGGTAAAGTCTGTACAAATGTAATACCACGAATAACTGCACTTTGCTTCTGGACCCATAATAGCACATTATCGACTGGTTTGCTCCCTATACGTGGCTTCTCTTCCACCCGCTGAGGTTCCTTTTCGGGTTCCTTCTCTATTTCTTCAAGCTCCTTGTTGAGTTCTTCAATACGCCGTCTAATTGACTCTACATTCTTCTCGACCACGCGAAGAGAGAGTTGGAGGATTTCTTTCTGTATGTTCAACGACTCCTGTTCTGCCTGGGCTTTCTTCTCTATTTCGGACTCATCCCGCCGAAGTTTAATTTCCAACTCTTCATACTTTTTTTGCCATTTTTTCAGTTCCTCCTCCATTAGCTGCAATTCTTTTTGTGACATACTAATTAAATCTCGGATGGTTTCTCTGCTGCTTTCTCTCATCTCTGTGGACACTTCTTCCAAATGGTCACTATAGTCTTGCTCCAAATTATACTCATGGGCGATTTTCTTCATCTCTGCTTGATGTAATTCTTCCATTGTGTCAATTTCCAAAGCTGAGGGAAACTCACCATCAGTAGTCTCTGTCCACACGCGGAGCATTTCGACAATATCTTTTTCAGACAATTCGGAAACATCTATTTTCAGACTTTCGCTAGTGTAATCTTTGGGTATCTCCAAGCTAAACAACGCTTCATCGAGGTCAACATTAAATGCAAAGTGATCCATAATCTCTGTTGATATTTTACCGATCCTCGAGATGCTCGTTACCTCAGATCGTCTTTTGAAAACCTCACAGCGCTCAAGGCCAAGTCTATTCGGCCACGCTTCTTTGGCGGATGGAATTTTTGGGATGGACAGGACAGCGTCGTAGGTATAGGTCGCCAGCAGAAGAGAACCGGACTTCTCTGTCACGGTCTTGAGGCGATTGAAGGCATCGTACTCGAACGCCCGGCTGCCGTCGTCGGCTATGTTGCCAGTTGCGTAATATAACAAATTATTTAATTTTAATTGCCACTTTTTCTTTTTGCGTACAAATGGGCCTATCCTTTTGGAATTATACGACTTACTTCTCGTCAAAATTAGGCATTGTGTTCTGATTAATTAGTTTAATCCATGCATCATAATCTTTGCTTCTGTTTTTCCATATCTTTTTGCAAAGCTTTAAATATTGCACAACAGAATCTCTTTCTCCTTTCTTTAAAAGATATTTAGCAAGTCTCAGATCTTGTTCAAGCTCACATTCGCCCTTTCTTTTTTTAAGCATTTCATTGGCAGAATCAAGAAGATATCTTTTTGCTAATGAAATATTTCCATTAGCAAGCGCAATCCTTCCGAGAATACTATACGTACTATGCAACACATCATCTTTATCGAAACCATCATATTGATATATAATACATTTTTCTTTTCCGGATATAGCATAATTATTTTTTTTGATTTTGTCTGATAACAATTCCATTTGGCTTATACATTCCATTGCTTTTAAAACATCGTTCAAGATTAATGAAACATCTGCAATTTCTCGATACAATGAATACCTACGCCACGAATTCTTTTCAATTTTTAATGCTGTTTCCAATTCACCAAGCCAATTCTTAGCATATTTTTTCCGATCATGATCACTTTTAAAATAATACTCTCGACGGTATATATTAGCCAATCGTCTCGGCCATTTAGAGCAGTTGGGATTTTTTTCTTTTAATTTTATATATATACCTTTGGCAATCTCTCTGTCATTATATTCAAATAATTTGGCTGCATTCGCAAGGATGTTTTCATTTTTACCGTGCTTTTGTATCTGAAGCATCCATATGTTTTTCGCCTTTGTATAATCATCTGGGCTCAAAATAAAAGAACCAATTGGTCCAATTTTGCCAAGAACAGCTGATTCTGGGTTGTGCCTAATTAACCACAGTAGATGTGATCTAAATTTAGACATGTCCTCTTTATTCCTAGCATCTATTGACCAATAATAGTAATCAATTAACGCATTTCTGATATCAGAATTGTTTGGATCCTCCCTGAGTTTCATTTCCATTATTACAACATCGTCGCTTGAGATTATTTTCTTATTTTCTATATTTGTTAAAACTTCCTTTTTGCCTGAGGGGGAGTCAGTAGAAGCAAATAAAACACTAATTCCATAAAAAAAACAACAAATAATAATTAAGATAACCACACTACTAAATATATTTTTTAATCCGATCATTTTGGGATTCCTATTATTCAATGGCCCATTCGTTCAAGTTCTTCGTCAGTAAAGTATGGTCTTCGATTATTTGGTTGAACACTTTTACATTCTTCCTTGCACTTATCCTTATCTTTTTTGGCGACCTTTTGAACAGCTTGCCAGTGCCTATCGTGTCTGTCTCTTAACTCTTTTTTCTTGTTTTTCCATTTATGCCACTTGTCCTCATACCAATAACCGATGCGCTCACCTGCTATATCAAAAGCACGGATAATTTTATGACGTATCGTTCGTCTATCAGTATTCAAAATTGATATAATGACAACATGTATAATTACTCCGCCAGGTACAGCGAAGGTAAGACTCGACGAAAGGTCTTTGGGGGGCAATAATAAATCATCAACTTCTCGCAGGGCTTTGGCTAATGCTTTTCTCAAAGCGCGGTTATTTTCCATTGCTTTATCCATTTGAGAAAGAAATGCGTTTAGTAACGCCGTATTATCCTTATCATATATCCTACTTAACCAATCAAAGTATTCTTTTAATGATTTATCAATTTCGGCAATACATTCTTTAACAGACTGTAGACCTAAAGCATCCATCAGTAATATTGGATTTGAATTTACATACTCATACAAGCTCATTCCATCGACGTAGCCGATTGGGTCGCGTTGGAGCCAGCGACGGAGGGGGAAGCTGTAATACCGCGCGCGAGAGTATTGGAGCTTCAGGGCGGCTCCGTCAAGTGGTTCGAACTCCCGGCCGGTGAAGAGGTAGGGCAGACCCTTTGCGCTGACGGTGGCTGTCACCTCATCGCCGTCCCACCAGCCACCAGCTCCGGTAGCAGTGTAGATCACCGGCTTGCCATAGGCGTCGTAGTCGTAACGTTCTACGATTGCGCCGTCGGCCTTGCTCAACAGGCCGTGGGGGCTGTAGAGCTGATCGTGACAGACGTTGTAGTCGCTGTCATCACCGGCATCGTCATTGAACATCAACAGTTCATCTATGTAGTTGCCCCAGACATAGTATCGCTGGCGGGCGGGAGTTCCGGCGGCGTCATATTCTTCGATGACCCGTTGGCCATCCAAGTAAAATCGTTTGGTTACCGTGTTGACGGAATCGATGAACTGGACCCTTCGACCGAGGGCGTCGTAGGCGTACTCGGGAGCACGAAATGCTTTCGTCGCCACCATGGTGCTAGTATACCCACGCGGCCGGGAAGTTGCAAGTCTTCCGATTATATTGGTGACTGTCCCTATTTATTCCTATTCCATTTATTCCATTTATTCCATTGGGTTTTTTCGGGGGGACAACTGTCCCTATTCTTCTGGGCGCCAACTTCCGTATTCGGGCTTGAGGATCCGTTTGCGCTTGGATATTCCCTCTGAGAGATCCCACGCATTCCAGCACTTATCTCCATTAATATCATTGCCACAGAGAAACAATAAACCCCCGTCACACCACAATGGACCAGCTGTACTAGTGTGGATACTTTCTTTCGCGACAAGCTCTTCCTTGCTATTGAAGAAAAGGATATATCCAGCTCCTCTCGGGCAAGGCATGCCGGTTAGTACCTGTCTCAGTTCAACAACATAGGCACAGCCTTCTTTCGTTTGAGCCCGACCAACGTATGCAAAGAGTATTAGTTTAACATCCTTCCCATCAGGGAACCACTGGTCAGAACGCCGCGCATTAGCAAGCAGCCTCTCTCGGATATCGGGGCCCTGAAGCCGTGCTTCCCCGACAGAGCTGCACCCACCGGCAAACCCAAAGAGGGCGAACAAGCAAGGCACAAGAAACAACTGCAGCCTCTTGTCTGACGAATTGCTCATTTCATGCATCCTATCATCTTAACCGCTTTCTTGATTCTGCGCTCATATTCCTTCAAATTTTTCCCAGCGTTATATTGCCCTGCACCTTTGAGCAACCTTTTTACTGAACAATCTCCGCACTTAAAGGTTCTGCGTCCCGGGTCTTTGCCTTGAGTATTGATCCTATGCAAAAGGTAAGGAGTGCCCCAGAAATAGCTCATTCCCGGGTTGAACTTCTTGTTTTTGTGACCTTCGAGAAGGTTGTTCAGAACATTAAGATCATAAGATGTCTTTGGATCCTTCAGTTTCAATCGCCGGATGTAGTCCTTGACTGCAGCTAGTAAGTCCGGAGCGTAATAATTGACCGGATAATCATAGCCTCTAATGAATCGGCTTCCACGCCCTGGTGGCCCAGTTAGTTCTCTCCACCATTTGTCCTTGGGATTTCCCGTTTGCATCGGATCACGTTTGGGGAAGCGCTCGGATCCTGATCCTGAACCGTGAACACTTTCTACATAGGATACTGCCCGTATTATGCACATCAATCGTTTCTTACATTTCGCGCTTAACCTGTCACGGTTTTTCGGTCCCATTCGAAGATCCAGGAACTTGGCCCAGAACTTGAAAGCCGACTCCGCATGCTTCCGCTGTTTCTCCCAGAGATCTCGTTCTATCTCTCGCGGGGTTTTCGGCTTAGAAGTTGGTTTCGAGCTTACCCGCCTCCGCTCAGCGCCAGAGAAGTCTACGTACCCAATAGGATCACTTCCCACATACTCGTACAGGCTCATGCCATCCACATACCCTAAGGGCTCCCGTTGCATCCAGCGGCGGAGGTCATAGTTATAGTAGCGGGCGCGGGAGTATTGGAGCTTCAGGTAGTTGGAATCAGCGCCGTCGAGTGGGCCGAACTCCCGGCCGGTGAAGAGGTAGGGCAGTCCCTTGGCGGACACCGAGGCCGTCGTGTCGTCAGAGGTGAACCACGTGTCGTCGTTGCCATCTTCGGTGTAGATTACCGGCTGGCCGTAAGCGTCGTAGTCATAACGCTCTACGATCGCGCCGTCGGCCTTGCTCAGCAACCCGTGGGCGCTGTAGAGCTGATCGTGGCAGACGTTGTAGTCCGAATCATCGCCGGCGTCATTGTTCATCATCAACAACTCGTCGATGTAATTGCCCCAGACGTAGTACCGCTGTCGGTTGGCGCCGGCGTCGTATTCTTCAATTACCCTTGCATCATCGTGATAGAAGCGCTTAGTTACAGTGTTGACGGAGTCGATAAACTGAATGCGCCGGCCGAGGGCGTCGTAGGCGTACTCGGCCACGTCCCCGCCACTCTTTGTAACCTTGGTAAGCTGATTCCGCATGTCGTAGTAGTAGCTGTACGGCCCGTTGCCGGCAGCAGCGTCCTTTGTCAGGTTGCCATTTTTGTCGTAGTAGACCGGCGTCCCGCCGTAACTGATCAATTCGTTGACATCATTATATAACGCGGCCGTCGCGGAGCCGTCCACTGTAAATGTCAACTGATTGCCCAGATCGTCGTAATCAAACCCATGCGTTACCGTGCGGAAGTCGTACCTTGCATCGGTCAGGCGGTACAGACCGTCCACGTCGTACTTCTCGATGGGGTCGCCGCTGCGATGCTCGTGGGTCTTGGTCAGGATATTGGAGGCCTTGTCGAACGTGTAGCTGAAGTCGGGCAGGGTATTGCCCGCCTGCGCCCACGTCAGCCGCGTCAGACGGGCGACGCCGTCGTAGAGGCGCGTTGCAGAGACGTCGTCATTGCCAGTTTCGTAAGTCAAGCTCTTTACACGCCCGCTTACGTAATTATAGTCGGCCAACTGCGTACCGTTTCGCGAGATGATGTTCGCCAAATTATTGGCCGTCATCGTCCGAGAAATCGTCAGCGACCCGCCGGGATAGTAGAGCGCCGTTATGCTGCCGACCTTGTCGTAGAGGTAATCCACGTTGAGGGCGGTTGTTTCCTTGACGGCCTGCGCCTCGCGCGTAAGTCTTCCCAGACCATCATAGTAACGCTTGACCTCGGAGACATCATCCGGATCGCCGCTGATCCCACGCTGGGCGAGGGTAATCCGGCCGAGGGCGCTGTAGGTGAATGTGTCTATCTCGCTGCCCCTGGTAACGGACGTCGGGCGGGACATGCTGTCGTAAACAGAGATCGTGTCCTGATTCTCCTGATCGTTCTTGGTGATCAGGCGCAGGGCGGCGTCGTAGATAAACGTTACGTCGCCGTCATTGTCGGGATATGTCGCCTTTGTCATCACCCCGGCCTTGTTATAGGCATAATCCGTGTTCTGTGCCCCGGTCGCATCCGCTGTATATCCCGTCTGACGGGTCAGCCGCGACGCACGGTCGTAATTATAATCGGTATATCTCGCAATTCCAGCGGAATCTTCAGTTTTTCTGGTCAGCCGGCCCAGGCCGTCGTAGAGGCTGGCTATCTGCGTGCCCTTGGGGTCCTGGATGAGCGTCTGTCGGCCGAGGGCGTCGAAGTAGACGATGGTTTCCAGGTTGTCGGTAGTGGCGGTGATGTCGCCGTCCGGGCCTTGCTGGATCATCTTTGTAACGCGGTTGACTGCATCAAATTCGCTGGCCGACTTGAACGTGACATGGGCTGCACCGTCATAATCCAGACTGACCAGTGTCATCGGCCTGTCAGCGTTGTCGTATTCGAAGACGATCTTATTGGTGACGGCGTCAGTTATCGTGATCTTTCGGCCAAGGTCGTCGTAGTCGAAGGTCGCCGAATTGTTGCTATTGGGATCTACAATCCTGGTCAATCGCCCGGCCGAGGTGTACTGATACTGGGTGGCCGGATCGTTGGCGCTGTTATAGGCCAGGCTGGTTCCCGGATCGTTGATCCGGTAGCTCTTGGTGGTTACTCCAAGTGAGTAATCGTACATGCTTCCCGATGCAGCCTTGGCGTTATTGGCCGAATCGTAGACTTCAGCCTGCGTCATCTCGCCAAACTTGTCGTAGAGTGTGACCGCGTATGTACTGTCCGGGTTCTTGGCAGTGATCTGCCTGCCATTTGCGTCATAAGCAAATATGCTGGTAACAGCAAGTCCAGCTGGATCCACTTTCTTAGTCAGCAGATTTCCAGCCTGGTCGTAGCTAAAGGCGATGGTCGGACCATCTGAAGTGCTCTTGGTAATCAATCTGTCCGCATTATCATAGGTTAGGATTTCCTGGTTTGTCGTCGGGGAGGAGCCTTCGGTGCCGGCCAGGTATTTCGTACTGGTTATAATGTTGCTTTCGGCATCGTAGTCCATGTCTGCCAGAATATCGTTGGTCGTATCTGCGCTGCCTGGACTGGCCAACTGGCGTATCCTCGTGACGTTGTCGAGGTGATCGTAGTACATGTGAGTCTCGGCCACCGCGGTGTCCCCGCTGTCATAACTGGTTTCGCGAGTAATGTTGTCATTATCATCATATTCATAGATGACGTAATTGTCCAAGCCGTCAACATCCTTGGTCAGACGATTTGTCTCGTCATATTCCCTGCTTTTGAAGACATAGTTGCCATTCGCGTCTTTCTGGGACGTGATATTGCCTGCCATGTCGTAGTAGTACTCGGTCTTGGTTATCCAACTGCTTCCATCGTAGGCCAAATCGAATTCCGGCTTGTCGTTGTGATTGTAAATGGTGCCCTGCTTCACGCCGTCGGATGTCTCCGTGTAGGTCAGGCGATCGGCATCGTCGTATTCGTAGAGTGTATCGTCATAAGTGGGAGTGGCGGTGATCTGGCGGCGCTTGGTGACCAGTAGGCTGAGATCATCGTAGATGTTTACAGTGACGCGTGTGATCGACCCGCCGCTGCCATACTGTTTCTGAGTGATGAGATTACCAGCCTCATCATAGTAATAGTCCGTTGTTAAACCCGACGGGTCTATGGTCTTGGTAATCGTACTACAATCGTAATAGGTAGAAAAGATATTGCTGTTGGGATCGACTTCCTTGGTGATGTTCCCTGCGCTGTCGGGGAAAGAGATTCGTGTGATATTGAGCCCGCCCGGATCGGTTATCCTGGTCAGTATGTACCCATTTGCATCGTAATTATTGGAGGTAATCGTTCCTCTCTTACTTTTGCGGGTAAGAACCTGGCCATTGTTGTCGTAATCATACGTTTCCGGAATCGGATCGCATAAAGTCGGATTACACCACTGCCTTGTTAACGGTAAACCATCGTTAGTATAAGTTGTGTTCTTTGTAATATTGTTCGGATAGACGTGCCGGGTAGAATTGCCGTAGCCATAATCGATCAAACGATTGTTTTTGACCTTCCAGACTCCGCCGCGATAAACAGATTTTGAAGCAACGCGGTTGGCCCCGGAGCCGCCCGTGGCATAGGTGAAGGCCTGCTTTCGGTAAGTTGTTGTCTCGCTGACTGTCTTCATCGCCCATTGCTGTGTAATAATGTTTCCTGAGCCATCATAAATCTTCTCAAAGATACATTTTTGGATACCGCCACTCCAACGAGAATTCTTTGTGACGCGCCCGCTGGTATCCAGGCGTATCTTTAGGTTCACACCAACAAAACTGGTGGATTCATAAAGGCCGGTCGCATATCCGCTATAATCAAACAACGCTTTCTTGGTGTCCACGTTTTTAAATTGGGTCAGTACGCGGTCAGAAGAATCGTAAGCCATCTTCAGTTGACGTTTGTCCCTAAGATCTCTAACTTCTTCAATCTTACCGACACCATTTCCACTCGCCACATAAGTATAACATTGGCCTTCGCTTGCTACCCCGCCACAGCTGCGGCAGCCACCCACAACCTTTGTGAGACGCGATGAACCATCGTAGCTGTATTCGATAGCTTCACCGCAACGAAGATTATTGATTTTCGTGATTCGTGAAGGAGAATTGTCCCACAAGACCTCCATGATCGGCGTGCCTTTTGCACGAACAGTTCTCAGGTTTTGAGAACCGTCATAGACGTAGTCAAAATAAACACCTGTGCGATATGTGCGACTGACAACATTATTGCTGTCATTGAAGTAGATTTTAGCTCCGTTGTCATAGTCCAGGCGGAACTTGTTATCCACCTTCGTCACTGCGAAGGCATAATCGCGTCCATAAGTATCACCGGTCTTGGCGTATGTCGCCGGACTCTTGTAACCCAGATAGACAGTGGCGGAATTGTCGCCGTTTTCCACCACTCGTTGGCGCAGGGAGGTATCCCACTCATCGCCAAGGCCGCTATTGGGGAAGGTATGATTGGTGGATGTATGACGAACGGCATTGATCGGGCTGCCGAATTGCTTGACGGTAGCATCCTTCCTGAACTCGGCATACGCCCCTGAAGGAAAGGCCACCGGGTCTTCAACAACGGTTCCTTCGTCGTCAACGACTGCTGGAATCCAGGTGCCGCCTTCCGCTTCGCATGATTTCTTGCAATCGTCTTTCTTGCAAAGATCACAATCCGGCAGGATCTCAACGGTTGTCTGTTCTCCACCCACATTCTTGCTGCAGTACCCTCCTTTTGCCTGATTTACGGCACCCAGGGCTAAGACTATGAAGCCTATACCTAGCAGTGGAACAATATGGCGGCTGAGTTGGCGATATCTCGGATTGACGCTCTTGGATTGGCTGTTTGATCTTACATACTGCATGATCTGCTCCTTGCTGAAGAAAGTGAATTTCGATAGTCCCTTGCTCATAATTGCCCGTTTTACTGACGTCTTGAGCCAATCAGACTGGCGTGCCGCTGGACGTCAGATTTACCTTGCACAACGATAACACTGCTCTTTAAAAAAACCGGTAGACAAAGGGTTACACATACGTGTAACATTACAAAATGCAGCGCTAATAAGAGGCGCAGGGACCACCTACAATTGA
>SDBV01001324.1_pt1 | contig 37287 bp, 21 predicted proteins | sample 2277081 | NCBI WGS metagenome assembly SDBV01 (sample SAMN10402039, study PRJNA504765) | marine sediment metagenome | isolation source: marine sediment core GS10_PC15, 223 cmbsf | place: Arctic Ocean: Southern Knipovich Ridge | collected 2010 | reverse complement strand
GCATCGTCGACCACCTAGGCATCCAGCGGGAAGTGGAAGCCCTGTGCTCCGTACTTGCCTGCCGAGACGTACGCCCGCCGCTGTCGGTAGGCCTGTTCGGAGATTGGGGCTCGGGCAAGAGCACCTTCATGGGGATGATGCGCAACCGTATCCGGACCATCCAGCGCGAAACCCGGGTGTGGCGCGACAGGAGCCCGGACAGGAGGCCGATCTACTGCACCGACGTTGTGCAGGTTACCTATAACGCTTGGCACTATGTAGACAGCAACCTCTGGGCCAGCCTCGTGACGCATTTCTTCGGCGAGATGACGCGGCAGTTAAGCCGTGACGAAGGCAAACCAGAGGATGAAGTCCGACAGCAGGTTTTTCAGAACGTCGAGACGGCCCGTAGACAGATGGAGAAGGCCAAGCGCAGGCAGCAGGAGGCCCAGGGGGCCTACTGCGGGGCCCAAGAGCGCCTGAGAGTGTGCACGGGAGAGCTGGGGAAGCAGGAGAACGAAGCCAAGGCCCTCGCCCAAGCTGGGCCGGCGAAGCTGGCCCAGATTGCCATGCAGAACCCAGAGGTGGCAACCCAACTGACGGCAGCGAAGGCGGCCCTCGGTTTGGACGAGGCGCCAGCGACCATGAAAGAGCTGGCGGACGCTGTTCAGAGCTGTCGCTCCCTATACGCGCGGGCGAAAGCCTTCTGGGGATCGATCGGCGGCAGGTCGTCCGGCGGTGTCTGCCGGGCAAGACTCCGAACGATCTGCCGCCAGACGAGCAGCCGTCGGCTCAAGGCGTGACCGGCTCGGCGAAGGTCACTTGTCGCCGCGTGGCCGGAAAGCGAGGACGCCAGCGGCGCGGCCCCCGCAGCCAACCGTTCCAAGCTCGCGAGGATCGAAATCGTCTCGTCCGATCCCTCCGACACGGCCGCACCCAAACTCCGTACCGATTCGGCCGTTTCCTTGGCCCACGCCCCGGTCCCCGGCTTGGAGGCCAAGGCCTCTAGCCGTTGCAACAACGCCACCGGTTCATGCCAGACGGTGGCCGCCGGCCGGGGCGGTTTGAGGTTCACCGCTTCGTGATCGCCGGAATCGAGATTCGGGCGAGGTATCGGGTAGAGCGTCGACGGCGTGTTAGCCATCAGCTCTGGCGGCCGGGCCGAGGAAGCTTCTTCGCCTTGCGACCAGAGAACTTCGTCCTGGGGCGCCACGGCTCGCCCCAGCCGCGGCAGGACTGGCACTCGCGACTGGTCCGTGGCCCAATCCTCGAGCCGCCGGGCATCCTGGGACCGGGCCACTCCTTGCCAGGGGTCAGACCGGGCGAGGCCCAGCGCGAGCCAACACATTGGGATACACAACCACCGCCACGTCGCGTGTCGCTGCCCGCAGATCATTCAACGCTCCGAACCATCGGTTTCGCTCGATACATAGCATCCTCCGTATACAATAGCATCGGCCGGCCTGCGTGAATGAATAAACCGCAAATCGCGAGAATCATGTGGCCACCCACATTCGACGCGAATTGCCGTAAGGTGGAAAAGGAAGGTTTTGCCGAGGCGGTGCCCGTAAACTTCGCCCCGCTTACCCATCTGCCAAAACCGTGTCCTCGTGCTCGTAGCCGGGGGCGCAACAGCAGAGGAACTTCAGCACGTCGGCGCCGGTGTTGGTGATTTGATGCAGTGCGCCGGGCGGGATCGCCACGGCATCGCCCGGGCCGACCGGCCGCGTCTGGTCGCCCAGGCGCATCAAGCCTTGCCCGGCCAGCAGATAGTAGATCTCCTCGGCCTGGCGGTGGTAGTGCAGCGAGGTGATCCCGCCGGGGGGCACCCGCGCTTCGGCCAAGGTTTGCCGGGCGATGCACGAGTTGCGATGGGCCAGCAACTCGCGGACTTCCGAACCGTCCTTAGTGATAAAGGCCGGCACGCGATCAATGTTTCGTACGTCCACGGGTAGGTCCCTTCTGAATGGCGCAGTTTCATTCATGGTAGCCATCTCGCTGGGCGAGATGAAGCCTCGTACTCGTCTCGCTTCAGCGAGACGGCTACTTTCCCACGTGTCCATCGAATCGGCAGATCGCCTGAACAACACGCCGGGCATATCGGCAACACGGTCGAACATCGGACTGAGAGAAGAGACTTCCTTCCTAACCCATTGCCATGGAAGGATTTACCGGACGCGATCTCCCCCCGTGGCGTCATCTCAGGAGGATCACCTTTCCATAGATTTCGATTGGTCGATTTGATTTTTGCCAGACAATGGTGACTATTTTACCGGTTGTAATCTCTGGTCCGTTTAGGCACAGCAAACGCGAAGCAAAGGGAGGGTCCGATGAAAAGGGTGGCATTAGCAGTTGTCGTTCTATGGTTGGCGGCACCGGAGGCCGTGGCAGATCCGATGGACCAGGACGTCTTCACCACTTTCGAGGGTATCAGTACGGGGGTGGGGGAGACCTTCAGCATCGGCACGTCGCCGGAAACGGCCGAGTTCAGCGGGGACGCGTTCGCCGGAATTGCCAATATCCCCGAGTTGTACCACAGCGGCATGAGTGCCTGGATGGTCAACCCGAACGGGACGGGGATGATCAACTTCGAGACCAACGCCGCCGAGGTCGAGTTCTGGGCTCGGACGCTGGGCACTGCCAACGGACCGACGCTGATCACCGCGTTTGACGACCTGGCCCAGGTCATCGACACGATTACCTTGACCAGTTCCGACCCCTGGCAACTCGTCTCGTTCAGCGGCAGCGTTGACCGTCTCGAGGTCGTCAATCAGGCCACCGGCGCCGGCCAGATGAACTCGATCGACGACTTCGGCTTCAGCCCGATCCCGGAGTCGTCGACTTGGGCACTCGCGCTGTTCGGTGTGCTGGCTTGCCTGTTGCTGCGTTTTCGCGGTTACCTCAAGACGATGGGCCTCAAGACGATGGGCCTCAAGACGACCGCGTGGCCTCGATCCTGCGTTGTGAACACGGTGGCGGCGTTTGTCGCGTTGGGTAGTTGGCAAGCATGGGCCGATTTCCCGCAGATCAGGCTTCAGACCGTCAGTTCCGAGGAACTCGTCGCACCGCTGGCGCTGACCAACGCCGGCGACGGATCGAATCGTCTGTTCGTGGTGGGCCAGCGCGGCACGATCGACATTATTCAGGGAGGTTCCTTGCTGCCGACGGCCTTCCTCGATATCGAGTCGAAACTGGTCCCCGAGCGGCAGAACTTCGACGAGCGAGGCCTGCTCGGGTTGGCGTTTCATCCCGACTTCGGCGCGACGGGTACGTGGGGAGAGGAGAGATTCTACGTCTACTACAGCGCACCCCGGCCCGGAGGCGATCCCAACGATCCGGTCAACCCGATCGACCACCAAAGCGTGATTGCCGAATATCGGGTCTCGAGTCCCGGTTCCAACATGGCCGATCCCAACTCCGAGCGAATCCTGCTGACCTTCGACCAGCCGCAGTTCAACCACGACGGCGGGCAGCTCGCCTTCGGCCCCGACGAGAAACTCTACATCAGCACCGGCGATGGCGGAGGAGGCGGCGACAACGAGCCGGGCCACACCGGCGGCGGCGACGAAAATCCCAGCGGCGGGCTCGGCAACGGTCAGGACCGCTCGAAATTGCTCGGCAAGGTGTTGCGAATCGACGTCGAGGGCACCAACGGCCCCGGTGGGCAGTATGGCATCCCGGCCGACAATCCGTTTGAGGGCGTCGGCGGCGGCGTCCGCGAGGAGATTTTCGCGTACGGCCTGCGAAACCCCTGGCGATTCTCGTTCGACGACGGGCCGGGCGGTTCGGGCCGACTTTTCCTGGGCGACGTCGGTCAGGGAGACGTGGAAGAAGTGAATATCATCGAAAGCGGCAAGAACTACGGCTGGCGGATCAAGGAGGGAACGTTCGACTTCGACAACACCGTGACGCCCGACCCCGTCGTACCGCTTCAGGACCCTATCGCCGAATACACGCGGGCCGGCAGGGCCAACGGCCTTCCCGAGATTGGCGTTACGGTGGTCGGCGGCTATGTCTACCGCGGCGCCGATTTTCCCGAACTCCTCGGAAAATACATCTTCGCCGACTGGAGCATCGGATTCAGGGATGTGAACGGGACCTTGTTGGGATTGGAGGAAACCTCGCCGGGCGACTTCGATCTCTCCGTCCTGGACGTGGAGGGTGGCAACCCGATCGGCCGTTACATTACCGCCTTGGGTGAAGACGAATCGGGCGAACTCTACCTGCTGACGAGAACCACGCTCGCCGTCAGCGAACTCGATCCCGTCACCGGGAAGCCGACCGGCGCCGTCTTCAAGATCGGCGTCGTGCCCGAGCCCGGCTCACTGCTGTTGCTGGCAACCGCAGGGCTGCTCCTGTTGGCCGCCGCGTGGCGCCGAGGCATGAAAAAAGGGACCGGATGAAAAAGCCGGCCTTCCCCAGGGATCGTGGACGTCCGGAAAGGGGTCAGGCGGCCAGCTCGAAGCCGGCAGGGCTCAGGCAGCCCAGCGTTGAGTGACGCCTGATCCGGTTGTAAAACATCTCGATGTACTCGAACACTGCCCTTCGCGCCTCGTCTCGGGTGCGGAAGTTCTCGTGGTAGATCAGTTCGGTTTTGAGAGACCTGGTAAAGGCAAGCGGTAGACCCGTTTTAGGCCTGAGCCAAGATGACAAGCCTGTCTTCCACAAGGCAGAGCATCCCGCCTTGCCTGGAGGTCGACTGGCGGGCATCCATGATCTACAATGGCACCCGCGTACCTGTGTGGCAAGACTTGCAGACAGGAGGGTTCCGCAATGCACTTCCGTCCGTGGCCGATCGCCGTGTTTCTTGTTTTTTTGAGCGTTGTCGGTGCTTCTGCGCCGGCGATGTGCGGCCAGCAGCAGTCGAAACGCGTGAGACCCTCCGGCCACGGCGGCATCGGTCCTCACATCCTCGGTGCGTGGGATTTCCACTTCGCCAGCCGCAAGGAACCTCCCTGCCGCCGCGGGACGCGGCTGATCATCGACCAGCACGGCAAGGACCAGGGCATGCGCGTCGAATTCAAAGACCTTCGGTTGAAACGACTGCCAGCAACCCAGGACACTGTCGCGTCGAAACCAGAAGAGCGAGTGTCCGTGGGCCTCCAGAAGCAACTGATGGTGGATGATTACATCATCGCGGAGAAGGAAAACGTCACCCGCGAACTGGGCAAGGTAACGAAGTGCGGCATCGTGCTCGAGCCGACGCTCCCCACCGACTTCGTCCCACCAGGCAATCCCGTAACCGGTCGTGCGGCCGACTGCTTCGACCAGATCCTGTGGGATCCGATCGTGCAGAAGTACCGGCTGACCTGCCGCACCGACATGGCCGGCAGCGGCGGGACGAAAGAATACCGCTCGACTCGGATCATGGTCCACGACAACGGAAACGACCTGAGGAAGTATCCCACGGCCTGGAAAACCATCGCCGACAAGATTGTGGTCGACGACCCGAAGAAGGAAAAGAATCCCTGGGGCAATCCGCGGCTACAGTTCAACTGGATGACCTGCTGGATCTATTACGGCGGGGCCAGTGAGCGTCACTACAGCATTGGCCGGGACATGATGATCGGACTGGTAAAGCTGCGGCTGAAACCCGCCTGGAAGAACGACGAGGACTTGTCGACGCTCAACGGCAAGGTGGTGCGGATTCGGTTCCGTTTGCGCAACGCCCTGCTTTATGCGTTCCAAATTCAATAAGAACATAGGTGGACAGTACGATGCGGAATCCAGACAACAGGAAAGCAAATGCGAAAGTGACGATCGCGACAATGGCCATGCTCGGCGTGGTCGTTTGCGGTACCGTGGCCATGGGGCAGTCCGGACAACCTGACGAGAAGCAGGTCTCCGGCCATAGGTATCTACTCCTTGATTCCCGCGTCATCGAAAGCACGGACAATGCGAGACTAACCGTCGGCACCGTTCGCAAAGACAAGAACAACCCGTTGTTCAAAGAGGACAAGCCGTGGGAGCCCCGTTTCGATAATCCATATTCCAGCGTGATCTACGATCGTGAGGACAAGCTTTACAAGTGCTGGTACAGCATTTTCATTCAGTGCAGCCAGGAGAGCTGGCTCACGGTGCCTCGGGAAAAGCGGGCATCGGTCGATTGGAAGGAGAGTCGTGACCGGGATTTCGGCGTATGCTACGCCACGTCCACTGACGGCATCCATTGGGTGAAGCCCGAACTGGGGATCGTCGAGTTTCAGGGCAATAAGAAGAACAATATCGTTTTGCGCGCCCTACACGGCGTGGGCGTCATCAAGGACCTGCACGAAACCGATCCGCAGAAGCGTTACAAGGCCATCCACCCCCACCGTGGGCACACGAACGTATGGTTTTCGCCGGACGGCCTGAACTGGACCCAGCGGCGGTTACCCGGGCTGGACCACGGCGACACCTACAACTGCGTGTTCTGGGACCCCGTGCTTAAGAAGTACGTGCTGTTCACACGCAACTGGGGAGGGACGGGAGCGAAAGAGAAACGCTACGGAGGAGGCAGATACCGCCGGGAGTCCAGGAGCGAGTCGCCCGACTTCCTGAATTGGTCCGAGGCGAAGGTCGTGCTCGAAGGTCTCGATACGGATATGCAGATTCACGACATGCCCGTCTTTCGCCACGCGGGCGTCTACATCGCCCTGGTCGGGCTGTTCGATACCGTGGCCAACCGGCAGCACGTCGAGCTGGCGTGGAGCCCCGACAGTCTCCAGTGGCACCGGATCTGCCCCGGTACGCCGCTGATTGCCAACAGCCAACAGATGGGCGACTACGATTGGGGCTGCATTTTTGCGTCTCCCCCGGTTCTTCGCAACGACGAAATACTGTTATACTACGGTGCAAACAACGGCAGATTCATGGGCTGGCGCGACGGCTTCTTCTGCCTGGCACGTCTGCGGCCGGACGGTTTCGCCGGCTACGAGCAGATTGCCGGGGGGAGCAACAAGACGGCGACGATTACAACCAAGCCCGTTGTTGCTGTTGCCGATTCGCTGCGTCTGAGCGCGGACGTCGTTATTTCCGGCTTTGTCAAAGTCACGATTCTCGATCAGCAGAACAAGGCATTAGCCGAAAGCGAACGGATAGCGCAATCCGTGACCGACGCCGAGGTACAGTGGAAAGAAGGATTCTCACTCGCAATACTCAAAGGCAAAGAGATTCGTTTGCGATTCGAACTAAGGGACTCAAAGCTCTATTCGTTCAGTTTTCATGAGTAACTCCGATCCACCCACGACAAAGAGGAGCGTGAAATGATCATCCGGCCCATGGTCGCTCTGACTATTCTCGGAGCCATGCTACTGACTGTGGCGGCGAATTCCGCCGAGCCGATCGAGCGGCAGGCAAAGCTGACGGCGTCGGAACTGACGTGTGAGTATGCGGTCGATCCGCTGGGTGTCGACACGGCCCGGCCGCGGTTTGGCTGGGTTCTACAGTCGAATGAGCGAGGGCAAATGCAGTCGGCATATCAGATTCTGGTGGCCGGCAGCCAGCAGAAGCTCCGGGCCAATGTCGGCCACAAGTGGGACAGCGGAAAGGCGATTGTCGACCGGTCGGTGAACGTCGTTTACCGGGGCAAAGCACTGGCCAGCGGTGAAAAGTGCTACTGGAAGGTTCGGGTCTGGGACAAACAGAGCCGGCCGTCGGCGTGGAGCAAGCCGAGTAGCTACGAAATGGGGCTGATGAAACAAAGCGACTGGAAAGGCCAATGGATCGGGGTCGGGCCCGGCAGTCTGAGCTATGCCGTCGGCAAGGTGGATAAGGCCGTCCAACTCGACGGAGAGGGAGAAACGATCAAGATCGCGCATTATCCCAAACTGAAACCAACGGCCCAAATCACCATCAGCGCTTGGATCAAACCGGCCAAGTGCACCGACCACTGGCGCGAAATCTACCGCAAAGACGACGGCGACGCCCGACACTTGCTGGCGATCGGCAAGACGGACGGCCTCTGGGGCCTTTGGTGCGGACTGGGCATTGATGGCTCGTACGTCGAGCGCGGTGCGCGGTTAGACAAGGATTATCTTGGCGACGGCCGCTGGCATCTGGTCACCGCGACGTACGACGGCACGTCGATCAAGCTCTTCGCCGACGGCCGGCAAGTCGGCGGTGAGCCGGTCACCGGGCCGCTCGACACGGCCGGGTCGAGCCCGGCCTATATCGGCTCGTCGTCGGCTTCTTCGGAATTCTTCCCCGGCGGCATCGACGACGTGCGGATCTACAACCGGGCCCTCTCGCCCGAGCAAATCCGCACGCTGGCCGAAGGCGGCGATCCGCAGCCCGGGCCGGATCACCTGGTCGGCTGGTGGAAGCTCAACGGCAATCTGGCCAACGCCGCCGGCGGGAAGGACGCCCTCGCCATCGGTGCCTCGCCTTCCGCCTCACCGCTGCTGCGCAACGAGTTCACCTTGACCAAAGACGTCCGGCGGGCTCGCGTCTACATCTCGGGCATCGGGTTTGGCGAGCTCTACTTAAACGGCCGAAAGGTGAGCGACCGCGTGCTCGATCCGGCCGCGACCGACTACGACAAGCGGGTCTTGTACGTCACCCACGACGTGACCGACCGGCTGAAAGAGGGTCGCAATGCAATGGGTGTGATGCTGGGCAATGGATGGTACTGTGAACCGGGGCGTATGCGATACGGTGACTCGCCTCGTGTGTTGCTGCAGATGCAGATCGAGTATGCCGACGGCAGCACGGCCAGTGTGACCAGCGACCCGACCTGGAAGACCATCGACGGCCCCATCCGGCGCGGCGACTTCTGGAACGGGGAAGTCTATGACGCCCGATTGGAAAGGCCCGGCTGGACCATGCCCGGCTATGATGATTCGACCTGGGCGGCCGCGGCCGTCAAGCAGTCCCCCGGCGGCTTTATGCAGTCGCAGTTAATGCCGGCCATCAAGGTCAACCAGACACTGGCTCCCGTGAAGCTGACCAATCCGAAACCGGGCGTTTACGTCTACGACCTGGGGCAATTCTTCGGCGGTTGGGCGCGACTGCGGATGCGCGGCCCGAGGGGCACTACCATAGCGATCAAGTATTCGGCCCATCTGCTGCCCGAGGGCGGCTTGATCGATCAAGGCCGCTATCGAAGCGGTGGCTCGACGGACCATTACACGCTCAAAGGCGACGGCGAAGAGATCTACGAACCGAGATTCACCTACCATCCAGTTCGCTACGTCCAGGTCGAAGGCTATCCGGGCGAACTGACGATCGATGACTTGCAGGGGCGCGTGACTTACTCGGACGTCGATCTGTCGAGCCGTTTCGAGTGTTCCAATCCCATGCTCAATCGGATCCACCAGAACGTCCGCTGGACGCTGACCAACGGCCTGTTCGGCATGCCGCTGGACTGCCTCTATCGAGAGCATTGGGCGTGGACCGACCCGGCCACGATCACCGGGTCGCTCTATCCGCGAAAGCACATGCCGCGGTTCTGGACCAAGTGGCTCGAGGACATCGCCCACGCACAGCTGCCCGACGGCAACGTCCCGACCATTTGCCCGTCGTATCCATCCAGCCCACACTTCGATCCGGCATGGGGCGGGAACTACCCCTTGCTGGTCTGGTATCTCTACCAGTACCTCGACGACGAACGAATGCTCCGGCGGCACTACACCGGCATGCGGCGGTGCGTCGATTACCATACGTCTATTGCTGAGGACCTCATCATCACGCGCGGACGCTACGGCGATCATATGCAGCCGGGCAGGTTTCCCGGCGACGAGCAGTTCATCTCGCGGGAGACGCCGCCACCGCTGGTCTGGACCGGCTATTACTATCGCGGCGCGTTGGCTGTCTCGCAGGCAGCCCGACTGCTGGGCAAGACCGACGACGCAAAGCACTACGCCGAACTGGCCGACCAGATCAAAGAGGCCTTCAACCGCAAGTGGCTAAATCGGGAAACTCACCAGTACGCCGCCGGCTCGCAGACGGCGAATCTCCTTCCGCTGGCGCTGAAGATCGTCCCGCCGGACCAACGGTCCGCCGTGCTTCAGAACGTCGTCGACAGTATCGCCAAGCAGTACGACGGGCACCTGCACACCGGCAACACGGGCACGACCTGCATGATCGACACGCTTGCCGCCGAGGGACACGGGGACCTGATGTATCGCGTGGCCACCGCGAAGACGTATCCCGGCTGGGGATACATGGTGAATCAGGGCGCGACCACGATTTGGGAAGCCTGGGGAAGCGGCTCGGGGGCCGGAGCGGCCGATAGCATGATCATGTGGGCAACCATCGACGAGTTCTTCTACAACGACCTGGCCGGTATCCGGGGACCGGAGTACTATGGGCCCGGCCAAATGGTGCCCGGCTTTCGCCGGATCGAAATCCGTCCGCACGTGGTGGGAGATCTGACCCACGCCCGAGCTTCCGTCCGCACGGTGCGAGGCGTGATCGCATCCAGCTGGAAGAAGGACGAACACTCGCTGACCCTTGACGTGACTATCCCGGCGGGCGCCCGGGCCAAAGTGAGCGTTCCCACCATGGGACTGAACAACGCCGCCGTCGCCGAGAGCGGCAAGACGGTTTTCAGAGACGGTGCCTACGTGACCGGCGTGGCCGGGATCAGCGGCGCGAGCCGGAGCACCGACTACGTTACCTTCGACGTGGGTTCCGGGACTTACTCCTTCCGTCTGACGGGTCAGCCTCATCGTTGACGGGAAATGTCGGATGAGAGTTGCGTTCCGATTCGCAACCGTTGAGAACCTGGATTAGAACAGGAGCGTGGAGATGACTTCCATGATGACGCATTGGTTTGTCACACTGCCGGCAATCACGATCTTGCTGTCGGCAGGCGTCATATCCAGAGCTGCCGACGAAAGCGAAGACCTCCTGGCCGGCCATCCGCGATTGTCGTATGAGAACGTCGAGGACATCGACGCCATGGAGGCGGCCTTGCGGAAGTCGCTTGCCCGGCGCAGCAGCTATTCCTTCTCGCGCGGCTGGTGGCAGTGGGACCGGTTGCGTTGCCGCTTTGTGGACGAAGGGCGCAAAGACTCCGGCGCCCTGAAGATCCTGCGAGCCGTCTTCCGCGGCCTGATCCTCGACTGGCACCGCAAGCTTCAGGCCAAGGGCGAGGAGGACTTACTCTACATCTTCTTCACCACCAACACCGGCGATAAGACCGCAAGGAAGGCGTTCGACGGGCGCACGCTCGTCCGCGACTTGCACGGCGGCGGGTATCACGGCGGCTGGGGCGGCGCCGCACGGATGCGCATCTATGAAGAGTTGGTCCGGCAGGACATGCTCACGCCGGAGGAAAAGCAGCGGTTCAGAGAAATCGTCCATCAGAGTTTCCGGAAACACGTCGTTGACTTCGCCAAGGGCAACCAAAACGCGACGAACCATGCTTTCGGCAACGCCGGCGGGCCGGCCATCGCACTGCGACTGTTTCCCGACGTTCCTCAAGCCAAGGAAGCTCGGGCCTGGTTGGATAGGGTCTGGAACGACTTCTCTGAATTCAGAGACTGGAAGGAGTGGAACTACTACCCGTATGGTCCTATCTTCTTGCATGGCATGATAGACCTTGCGGAGGAGAGGAATACACTGGAAGCTGAGCGAGACTTGCTCTACGCGGTCGGCCGGCGCTGCCTCGGTTTCGTTCACGGCGGCGGCCTGCGCGGCAACCCGAACTCCGGCGCTGCGGTCGGGGGCCCTGCTTATGCCGACCCGTGGCAAGTGGGGTATTACCAGGTTGAGCAAAGCGCTCGGGACGGTCATTTCTGGTATCGCATGGCCAAGCACTTCAAGGACCCCGAATTCCTCTGGGCGGCCGAGCAGGTGATCCTCGGCGGTAAGCCACCCGGCGGCAAAGTCCCCCCAGCGGCAAAGTTCTCTGAGTACGTCGATGCCTACAACCAGCGTTTCGCCTGGTTCAACGAGCGTGGAATCAAACCCCAAGTGCCGCCGGGTAAATCGTCGATCGGCTACCTCAGTTCCCTGAAGCACAAGATCCCCGAACGACTCTATCTCGGTCCGGGGCGACAGCCGGGTAAACCGTTCGCGTCGTTCTTCCTCTATGAAAAGAAGGACGAGCATCTCGACAACGTATCGGGCCACCTTTACGAATACGTCGTCAACGGGGCGAAATTCCTACATACGTCGGGAAAATACAACAATGTTTATGACGGCAATAACAACCTGCGCGGAGGCGGCACCGGCGAGGAGAGCCTCGATCTGCTGCTGGTGATCAAGACAGCCCATGAGTTTCCTTTACATCCGGATCGTTTGGGCGACAAAGGCGACACCATGAGAAGGGGCTCCATCGAGCATCTCGATGACATGCTCGAGGCTGAAACCAACGATACGGATGATTCCTACGGAACATTTGCGTTGAACAATTACTACGGTCCCGGCAGCCTCTGGACCAGGCGAGCCGTCTTGACCGCCGAAGGTTATCTGGTTGTCCTCGATAGGTACGTGGGCGGCGCAGCGCTCGGCGACGGCTATCACGCGGGACCTCTCTGGCACATCGCCCGCAATAAGGATCAGACCGACGGTCCGAGTGAGAAGAACTGGTTTGATGCTCCGGCGTTCGACTACGCGTGGTGGCAATCAGAAGCTCCTCGCATGGTCGTCTATCTTCATGATGATGGTGAAGTAAAGTTTGGTTCAAAGATGCAAACCACGTCTCAGGACGTCCAGGGCGCTTCCCTGACAACATTTGCCTACAAGCCCGTTTCCGCGGCACAACCTGCATTTTTTCTGACCGTGCTGGTGCCCTATGTGCCGGATGGGCGCCCCGCGGAAGTCGCCAAGACGATCGCAACCCGCGTGGACAAGTCGGGCAACTGGTCGGCCACCGTCGGCAACGTGAACGTCGCGATCACCGCCGACGGCACGTGGGACGTGGCTCGATAGACTGTCCGACTACAAGGAGTTGACGATGAAGTGTTGCCATGTACTGCTTGCATTGTTCTTGACCAGTTGTCTGATCTCGCTGCCAGCCGCTTCCGTCAGAAGCCAATCGCGTCAGTTGTGGCGGCAAGAAGGGCCTGATTGACTCCACCGTGACCAATTGCACAACGGCCAGATTGGTCCTCAACGAGCGCGTCCACAACTGCGTGATCAGATCCGTCGGCGCAGTTGAGGACCATGGAAGCGAGAATACCATCATCAAAATCAAGACGGATGCAGGCGACGGAGAATAGCCGTGTGACACGCCTAATCCGAAAAACGAACCAAGAATCGGACTGAGGGGGAGGGCGGCTGCGCTAGCCCTCTTGTGGGGAAGGCTGTCAGGGCTGCGTGCCTCGGAATCTCCATACCTTTTCACGGAATTCCCCCTGACCGGGAGCTCCAGGCCAAGCGGCTGCTCGTGCGCCCGATCTATGGAACGTATTTCGGAACGCAGTCTGATGCCCACCCCAGCGACCATTGCGGTATCCGTGCAGGGACAGTCCCATCGAGCCAACGCACCGGAGAACTGCTATAATCGCCGGCGTCATGACCGACGTTACCCGAATCCTGTCCGCGATCGAGCAAGGCGACCACTCGGCCGCCGAGCAGCTCTTGCCCCTGGTCTACGGCGAGTTGCGCAAGCTGGCCGCCCACAAGATGGCCCAGGAGAAGCCGGGGCAGACTCTCCAGGCGACCGGGCTGGTGCATGAGGCGTATCTCCGGCTGGTGGACGTGGAGAAGGCCCAGCATTGGGATTCACGGGGCCACTTCTTCGCGGCCGCGGCTGAGGCCATGCGGCGGATTCTAGTCGACAACGCGCGTCGGAAGGCCAGTTCCAAGCGGGGGGGCGGATGCGAACGAATCGATCTGTTGGATCTCGCCGAGCAGGGCGATGAGGACACCGGCGAGGACCCGGTGGACCTTCTGGCCCTGGACGAGGCCCTCGAGAAGCTCCAGCAGCAGCACCCGGAAAAGGCCCGCGTGGTCAAGCTCCGCTTTTTCGCTGGTTGCACGCTGGCGGAGACGGCGGAAATCCTCGGGGTCTCGCGCGCAACTGCCCAGCGTACTTGGGCTTACGCTCGCGCCTGGCTTTTCGGGCAGCTCAACAGGCCCTGAGACAGATCGCATCGGCCGAGATTCTTGCGAGAATCTCTGAGCACGCAGCGCGGCGGATTACGCATTGAAAGATAGAGCCCACTTCACCCGGGAGCTCACCATGAGCCCTGATCCCAAAAGCCCCGATCCCAAAAGCCCCGAGACGATCTTCGGCGAGGCGATCGCCATCGAGTTGCGCGAAGATCGCGCTGCCTTTCTGGATCAAGCCTGCCAAGACGATCCCGACTTGCGGCGCGAACTGGAAAAGCTCGTCAGGGACCATTTCCGAGCGGGAGATTTTCTGGAGAACCCCGCCGTCCCGGACGCCACCATCGACCAGCCGTTGACCGAGCAGCCGGGCACGGTTATCGGCCGCTATAAGTTGAAGGAACAGATCGGCGAGGGCGGCATGGGCGTGGTCTACGTGGCCGAGCAGACCGAGCCGGTGCGGCGCAAGGTGGCGCTGAAGATCATCAAGCCGGGCATGGACACCCGCCAGGTAATCGGGCGCTTCGAGGCCGAGCGGCAGGCCCTGGCCCTGATGGACCACCCCAACATCGCCCGGGTGCTCGACGCGGGGGCCACCGGGAGCGGAAAAGGGGACGGGTCCAATTTGTGCGAAGCACCCGAAGGGCCGTCCCGGCAAATTGGACCTGTCCCCCTTTCCGCGGGCCGACCTTACTTCGTGATGGAACTGGTCCGCGGGATGCCGATCACCGACTACTGCGACCAGGCGAAGCTGGCCACCGACGGGCGTCTGGAGCTCTTCTCGAAGGTCTGCCAGGCGGTGCAGCACGCCCATCAGAAGGGGATCATCCACCGGGACATCAAGCCCAGCAACGTGATGGTCACCCTGCACGACGGCGTACCGGTGCCGAAGGTGATCGACTTCGGCGTGGCCAAGGCGATCAATCAGCGGCTGACCGAAGAGTCGATCTACACCCACTTGACCGAGATGATCGGCACGCCGCTTTACATGAGCCCCGAGCAGGCCGAGCTTTCGGCCCTGGACATCGACACCCGCAGCGACGTCTATTCGCTGGGCGTGCTCCTATATGAACTTTTAACGGGCACCACGCCGTTCGACAAAGCCACCTTGCGCGAGGCGGGTTTTGACGAGATCCGCCGGATCATCCGCGAGCAGGAGCCGCCCAGGCCGAGCGACCGTCTGGGCACGGTCGAGGCGGCGTCGCTTTCCACCATCTCCGAACAACGCGGCATCGATCCCCGCAAGCTAACACACACTCTCCGCGGCGATCTCGATTGGATTGTGATGAAGGCCCTGGAGAAGGACCGCACCCGACGGTACGAATCAGCCAGCGCGCTGGCGGCCGACCTTCGGTGTTACCTTGACGACGAGCCGGTTCAGGCTTGCCCGCCGTCCGTCGGATACCGCCTCCGCAAGTATGTGCGGCGAAACAAGCTACGGTTTGCGATGGCGACCGTGCTGACGATTGCGGTTCTTGTCGCCACCGGATCGATTGGGGGCAGCATCGGTTGGATGACTCGCGACCGTGTAGCGAGGCAGGCCCGCATGTCTGGACAGGTCGAACTGATCCTCGGCGATGTCGACCGGCTGATCGAGCAGCAGAAATGGCCCGAGGCGATCGCGACGGCGCGGCGGGCCGAGCCACTGGTCGTCGGCGACGAAGCGGAGGAAGCAATACAGACACGTGTAGAGCAGGTTCTGACCGACCTGAAGATGGTCGAGCGGCTGGACGAGATTCGGCTGCTGCACAGCGTCGTTAAGCAATCAGGCTTTGACTACGACAAGCAATTAGGCTTCGCCTGCGAGCAATCAGTCTTCGACCGCAAGGGCACCGACCAGGCCTATGCGGCGGCGTTTGGCGAGTATGGCATCGACATGGACAAACTCTCCGAAGCCGAGGCCGGCAAGAAGTGTCGCGGGCATACGCGAGTGGCTGTGCCGCTGGTGGTGGCCTTGGATCACTGGGCGCTCATGCGGCGCGAGATCGACGAATCCGACAACACCCGTTGGCGGCGGCTTGTCGCGATTGCCAAGCTTGTGGACTCTGACCCGCTTCGAAACCGGCTGCGGGATTTGTGGGTTAAAGAGACCACGAACGACGTCAAGAAAGAATTGGCGGAGATGGCCCAGGCCGAACGTCTTCGTGATCAACCTCCCACGACGCTTGTTTTCCTGGCAAAGGCACTCATTCGCGCCACGTTGCACGAAGAGGCGGTCTCGGTGCTCCGCCGGGCCCAACAGGCCTTCCCGGGCGATTTCTGGGTCAACTTCATTCTTGCGTACACGATCAACGAGCAGAATCCCGGAGATGCCGAGTCAATCCGCTTCTTTTCAGCAGCCCTGGCCCTGCGCCCCGGCAACACCGCGGTATTGTGCAACCTCGGCGACGTCTTCAAGGATCAGGGGAAACTGGGCGAAGCGATCGCTTGTTACAGCAAGGCCCTCGAAATCGATCCGAAATGCTACCGTGCCCATAACAGGCTCGGCATCGTGCTGAAGGATCAAGGGAAACTGGACCAAGCGATCGCCTGCTACGGAAAGGCCATCGAAGTTGACCCGAAATACCCCTTCGCCCACTACAACCTCGGCCAACTCTTTCGTGGCCAGGGGAAACTGGAGGAAGCGAGCGAATGCTACAAAAAGGCCATCGAAGGTGACCCGAAATACTGGGAGGCCTACAACAACCTCGGCTCCATCTTCGTAAAGCAAGGGAAATGGGACGAAGCGATCGCCTGCTGCCACAAGGTAATCGGTATCATCCCGAAATTCGCCTGGGCCTACCGCGACCTCGGCACTGTGCTCCACATGCAAGGGAAACTGGACGAAGCGGCCCCCTGGTACAGAAAGGCCCTTGAACTCGATCCGACGTCGAGCGCAGCCCACGACAACCTCGGCGTCATCTTACGTATCCAGGGGAAAACGGACGAAGCGATCGCCTCCTTCAGAAAGGCCATCAAAGGTGACCCGAAATACGCCCTCGCGCACAACCACCTCGGCCTCATCTTCAAGAACCAGGGGAAACCGGACGAAGCCATCGACTGCTTCAAAAAGGCCGTCGAAGGTGACCCGAAATTCGGCCACGCCCAAGTCAACCTCGTCTACTACGCGCGAGCGCAGGGGAGGCTGGACGAGGCCGTCACTGTCTTGCAGAAGGCCATTGAAGTCGATCCGACATCTGTAGAGGCTTACAAGCGCCTAGCGGAAGTTCTGAGTGAGCAGGGGAATCACGAAGAGGCAATCGAGGTCTTGAAAAAGGGCATCGAGCTCGACCCGACGAATGCAGACCACCGCAAGCGCCTAGCCGACGAATTGGCCGACCAGGGGCATCACGAAGAAGCAATCGCGGTCTTGAAAAAGGGTGTCGAACTCGACCCGACGAATGTAGACCACCGTAGGCACCTGGCCGACGAATTGAACGATCAGGGGCGTCCTGAGGAAACGATCGACATCTTGAACAAGGGCATCGAACTCGATCCACAATCCCACAGTTGCCACCGTCGCCTCGGGGACGCTCACCGCGCACTAAAACAATATGACCTGGCCCTGGCATCTTACAGTAGGGCGCTTGAGGCGCTGCCGGACTATGACACGGCGTACTACATGCGCACTAAGGTCTATTGCGATCAGAAGAAGTACGACCTGGCCCTGGTGGACTACCGGAAAAAGCTCGAAGTGGATCCGACTTCGCACACGTACAGATACGCGGTGGTGCTGCTTCTGCTGAATTGTTCCGATCCTCGTTTCCGCGACACCGCCGAGGCACTGCGACTGGCCCGTGAGGCGGTCACGCTGTATCCAAAGCGGCCCACCACCTGGTTCGTGCTCGGACAGGCCCATTACCAAGGCGACGACTACGAGGCGGCGGTCAAAGCGTTGGAGAAGTCCCTTGAGCTGGACTATCACCGAAAGGCGCAAAGCTGGTTCGTCCTGGCGATGGCCCACTGGAAACTTGGACAGGAAGAGAAGGCACACCAGGCTTACCGGCAGGCCGTAGCGTGGATGCGCGAGAACCAGCCGCTCGGCGCCACCTTCCCCCAAGAACAGTTCCGCGACGAAGCCGCCAGCGTGTTGGGGGTGACGGAGGCGCCCGAAACAGAGAAAAACGAATCCACAGAATAAGCTCTCTACCCGGCGCCGGCCGAACCGAGGTCGGTGTCCGTTGGGGAGACCGTATTAAAGCCCTATTGGGGCTGATGTAACAAAACCGGCCGGTGAGGTTCCGCTGGACACGAGACGCCTCACCGGCCGCGGCACGACCCGGGCGGACGCTCTGCGCGCACCCGGTGGTGCTGTCCTTATTATACATCGCGGGGCGACAATCCAAAACCGGAGATCTACCATGTCGATGCTGCATCTCTCGAAACGCCTATGGAATTCGTTGACCTCGACGCGGCGGGGCAACCGCCCATCCCGTGCGTCCACAACACGCGGCCGATCGCGCAGGGCGTCGTTCGAGGCGCTCGAATCGCGAAACCTGCTGTCGGTTGCCCCAAGTTGGCTGATGACGCTCGAGGGTGATACGCTGAACGAAGCCGTGCGATCGGTGGCCGTGGCCTCCAATGGTGATGTTGTCGTGTCCATGAATTTCGCCCAAACCATGGATGTCGATCCTGGGCCTGCCACCGTCGCGTTTACCGCTGCCGAGGGTGGCGACGACATTATCATGGCCCGGTATACGAGCGATGGCGATCTTGTTTGGGCAAAACACTATTACTCGCACGGATGGGATTACGCCAACTCCATTGCTTTGGACGCCGTGGACAATATCTACGTTGCAGGGCACTTCACGGAGTCGATCGACTTCAATGGCGACGGAGCCCCCGAATTGATCGCCGACTCCATCAGCAGTATCGATCTTTTCGTGTTGAAACTCGACGGCGACGGGAATATGTTGTGGGCCACTGGCGCCTCCGGCGACGAAGGCAGAAGCGCGGAGGGACTTGCGCTCGATCCCGATAATAACGTACTCGTCACGGGGGACGTTGGCGGCACGGCGATCACGTTCGGCTCGCTGAGTTTCAGCGGGTCCGAAATCGGATCGGCTTTTGTCAGCAAGCTCGACAACGATGGCAGTTTTCTTTGGGTCAACATGATCCACGCGCCCAGTGGCGCCTTCGCACATGATATCGCCACCGACAGCGACGGCTCAGCCTACGCGACTGGATGGGTCAGTAACGGCGGTGGCGATTTTGGTGAAGACGCCAATGGCGCTTCCGTCACGCTGCCCGACAGTGGATCGTACCTCGTCAAGTACGATGCGGCGGGGATACCCGTATGGGCAAGTAGCGCCGACGAGATTTCCAGCGGCCATGCCGTTGAGGTTGATTTGGCGGGCAACGCATACATGGCCGGTCGCGGCGGAATCGCCAAGTTTCAACCCGACGGCACGCAGATTGGCGTGCTGGAGGGATTCCTCGGAGAAGACGTCGATCTGGGCGCGACGGGAACCGTGTACGTGGCAGGCGATGTCGTGGCGGGTGCGACCGTCGGCGGCCAATTGATTCTTGACGACGGAGCGATCGTCGCGGAGCTGGACGCCGACTTGAACGTCTTGTGGCTACAACGCTTCGACGGGAGGTCGCTTGCCGTTGCGGAAGACGCCAACGGCAATGTTTTCGTCGGCGGTGGTTACACCGGAACCGCCTGGTTCCCAACGGGTGATGTCGTTCCCAATGCAGCGCCAACGCGGCATGACATGTTCCTGCTCAAATGGAATCCCGACCTGCCGAGCATCAATGGAAAAGTGTTCGCCGACACGAACGGCGACGGACTAAACAACGACACGAATCGGGCACTGCCGGAGGGTTGGGTTGTATATCTCGACGCGGATGGCGACGGGCAACGCGACGCCGGCGAAACTTTCGCCACCACCAGCCCCGACGGATACTACGGTTTCGGAAATGTACCGGCGGGAACCTACAACGTTACCCAGGAATTGCCGCCTGGCTGGACGCAGACACTTCCGTCGGCGGGCAATCCGGCCGCGTACACGGTGACGGTCAGCGACGGCGACTTCGTGGAGCCGCTATATTTTGGCAGCACGATATCCACCACGACCGCGACGTTTGCTAGCGCGGATGTTCCCAAGAAAATCAAAATGTCCCAAGATGCCAGTCCCGTTTCCATCTTGACCATTCCCGCCGACCCGTCGGGCCAGCAGCGGATGGTTTTTGACGTTGAGGTGAATGTCGAGTTTTCGGACCCGACCGATAACAACAAATGGGTCATGATGGATCTGATCGGTCCCGACGGCACGGTCGTCAGGTTGTTTGGTCGTAACGGATTCGACGGCACCGGCACCGGCGGCTTCAACATCTTCTCCGAATTTGACGACGAGTCGACCGGTGCGGCCGGATCGTTTGTGCCTGTCGATTCTCTTTCGACGTTCGACGGTTTGGAAATTGCCGGAGACTGGCAGTTGCAGACGAACATCTCCTGGAACGGCCGGACACCCGTGCTCGACAACTGGTCGCTGACGATCACCTATGCCACGGCGCCGCCCGAACCCGGCCCGCCGACGATCGGCTCGCTGTCGGCTTCGCCCGATCCGGTTGTACAAGGAGATGCGTTGACGTTGACGGCCAACGGTGTGAGCGATCCCGACGGCACGGTTAGCAGTGTGGCGTTTTATCGCGACGCCGATGGTGATGGCGCGCTGAATGAGGCGGTCGACGAGTTGCTCGGCACCGACACGGACGGCAGCGATGGTTTTGCGGCGACTGTCTCCACGACCGGTTTTGCCCTGGGGTCGCATACCTATTTCGCCATCGCCACGGACAACGACGGCCTGACCAGCGATGCGGCATCGGCAACGGGCACCGTGGTGGACCAACCTCCGGCCAGCGGCGACGACATCTACGTGGCGGCCATCGACTTCGACACCCGGCTGCGCGGCAAGGGCGGAAGTAAGCACGACGAGCGGATCGTGCTGACCGTCCGCAACGATGCCGACGCCACTGCTACCGACCCGGTGTTGGCCGGGGTAGCGGTCACCGTGACGGTCACCGGCCCGTCCGCCTTTTCGGCAACCCTCTCCGGCGTGACCGACAGCTCCGGCGTGTTCACCAGCACGTGGCTCTCCGACCTGCCCGACGGTACCTACACGGCCACGATCGACAGCATCATCCTCGGCAGCTTCCTTTGGAACGCTTCGCTGGGCACCAACGTGGCCACGCACGACATTCCACAGCACCTATCCGGTGCGTCGGCCGCGGCGAGTGTCGACGCGCTGGACCAACTGATGGCTGGCCTCGGCGGGACCACGCGGAGCGGCGCCGCAGACGACGATTCCGAGGCGGTGTTCGGCAGCCTGCAAGACGACGTGGCGATCGACCTGCTGTTCGGTTAGCCGGGAAGGGGCCTGTCCCCTCTTCCGGTCATTGGGGCAGGTGCTGGCGGAAGAACCGCAGACAGTTGCCATGAAAGAACGCGTCGACGTCGTCGCCGCTGTAGCCGCGGGCGGCCAGAATGCCGGCCAACTTCGGCAACAGAGGTGCTACCACAAACCGACGTGGTCGTCCGACGGCCGCTGGATCGCCTTCTCCGCCGACGTGGAAGCCTCGACGTTCGATCAGAGGGTAGACATTCTGCGAATACACCCCGACGGCACTGATGTGACCAACGTCACAGCCGCCAAAGGACAGGAGTTTTACCCCCACTGGAATCCCGCCTGGACAAACGACGTCGATCCTTGATTCACAGACGATGGAAACGGCCGGTGAGTCCTTACCGCAGGCAAGCCACTCACCGGCCTCGCCATCCCCCGCGCCGGACGCTGGGCCTGGTCGAAGGAGCCGGCTGGGTCGGCAACGTGAAATTGACCGATGGCGACGTGATTACCATCGATGCCACGGATCACGACCCGCCGGGCAAACGATACACCGCCGGCATGTTTCTGGCGATCGAGTCCGGACATCCGGAAGGCAGGAGGTTGATTCGCCTTGGCCAGGGGGCTAGAATGGCCCCTATCGTGAGCTTCAGTCGAGCCCACGCTCACGGCGAATCGGTAATGTCCAATACTCCGCACCCAACGAATTCTCTCTGGGGGACCACTCATGAAACGACGCGACTTCCTTCGTACGGCCGCAGCCTTCTGCTGGCCGGCGTTTGTTCCTTCCAACGTTTTTGCTTCGGCCGATCAGCCGGGCGCGAATGATCGGGTCCGCGTGGGGCTGGCTGGACTGGGTGGCCGGGCACGGTGGATCTTGCTCAACGAAGATCTCCCCGGCGCACAAATCCTCGCCGTCGCTGATTGCTTCGAGCCCCGATGTGATCAGATGGTGGCCGCGGTCGCCAAGAGTCGTCCCGACCTGCGTCCTCAGACGTGGAAGAAGTATCCGGATATCCGGAAAATGCTCGATCAAGAGAAGCTCGACGCGGTGTTCGTCGAGACGACTTGCCATGCCCGGGTCTGGTGCATCATGCACGCCTTGGCCGCCGGTTGCGATGTGTACGGCGAAAAACCTCTGACACTGACCATCGAAGAAGGGCGCATTCTGGCCGACGCGGCCAAGCGGCTCGACCGCATTCTCCAGACCGGAACGCAGCAGCGATCCATGCCGATCAACGCTTATTGCAGCAAGCTGGTCCGCGAGGGGGCGATCGGCAAGGTCAAGGAAGCCGTCGTCTATAACTTCGAGGGCCCGGCCCAGTGGCAGCCAAAGCCCGCCCAGGCAATCCCTGACGGTCTCGATTGGGACCTTTGGTGCAATCAGGTCGAACTACGGCCCTATCACGGCTCGCTGCATTTCGGGTGGTCGAACTACGAAGCCTACGACGGCGGCGGCCAGTCGTGGGGTGTCTCGGGCTGGGGAACGCATTCGCTCGACCAGGTGCAGTGCGCCTTGGGAACCGACGATACGGGCCCGGTCGAAATCTGGCTCGAAGAGAAAGACAACAGCGGTTGGCCCCGCGTGATACTGCGCTACGCCGGCGGCACGCTGTTGAAGCTGGTGGGCCAGCGGCACACGATGGAAGACCTCGGCGCGATCTTCCACGGCGAAAACGGCAATATCGAGATCCTACGCGGCCATGCCAGGGCAAATCCGACGGAGCTTCTCCGTGATGCGCCGCCGAACACTCCCGGCGGGCCGAAAGAATCGATCCCGCACATTGCCAACTTCATCGAGTGCGTCCGTACCCGCCAAAAACCGGCTGCCGATGCCGAAACGGGGCATCGGGCCACAACGGTCTGCCATCTGATCAACATCTGTCGCAAACTCGGGCGGAAGCTCCAATGGGATCCCAAGGCCGAGAAGTTCGTCAACGACCAGGCAGCCAACAAACTCATCTCCCGACCGCGCCGCAAAGGCTACCAGTTGCTAGCCGTCTCGTGAACCCGGCACCCGTGTCGCCGACCGCCGGGACCAGAGAATTCCCACCCGCCGAATCAGCTGCTCGGTTCGAAGAATTTACGGGAAAGGCGGATTCACGAGTTCATGGACCGACCGATGTCCACACGATGCGGCCGCACGATGAATTGGCGGCCGGCTCGACCAACTGGGTGCTGGCTCGTCCCCGCCAATCGTATATCGCTTACACGTTCGACTATTCAAAGGCGATGCCACGTGGCAGAAACCCGATTCGCTCGGCAATGAGATCGCGGTCCACGTTCGGCGACAACGATGATCATTCGCAATGCAGACATCAATCAGAACCTGCAGCTTTCCAGCCGGCGTGGAGCTTCTTCTTTAGCTCACTGACCAACTGTTTGTGATCCGGGGCACCGGCCAAATTGACGTTCTCATCCGGGTCGGAACGATGGTCGTACAGTTCATAGGCGCGGAACTTGGTACCCGGCACTAGCCACTGCGTAAACCGATAGCGATCGGTGCGCATCGAGTAACCCATGCCGCGCGCTACTTTGCCGTATCCGGGGATCACGCGTTGGTATTGGCTGAAGGCTGCGGACTTCCATGGACGATCGGGATTCCTGATCAGAGGAACGAGACTGCGGCCTTCGAGTCCATCGTCCCGTGGCAGGCCGCAGAGTTCGCAGAGGGTGGGATAGATGTCGACAAACTCGACCAGCGCTCTCGTTCGGCCGGGTTTCTGGCCCGGTGTTCGAACGATCAACGGGGCGTGCGTCGACGTTTCAAAATTCGAATGTTTGTCCCACATTCCGTGCTCACCCAACTGCCAGCCATGGTCGCCCCAGAGAACGACGATTGTGTTTTCCCGCAGCCGAAGTGAGTCCAGGCATTTCAATAAGCGTCCCACTTGCGCGTCCGTAAAACTCACGCAGGCGTAATAGGCGTGTTTCAAATCACGGGCCTGTTCCTCGGAAACCGGTCCGACGTCGGGGATGCCGTAGTAGTGCCGCAGGTCGTTGAAGTTGTAGGTCGCAAATCTCGGTGCGCCGCGAGGTGGGAAGGGGTTGCTGGCCAGGGCAATCTTATCCCGGTCGTAAAGATCGAAGTACTTCTTCGGTGCGACAAAGGGCAGGTGAGGTTTGTGAAAGCCAACCGCCAAGAAGAAGGGCTTCTCCTTCAACTCCTTCATTCTCGTGATCGCGGCATCGGCGATGTGACCGTCGCGCAGAGCATTGTCAGGCACGTCGGGTGCTTCCCACGGCAGCCCGCCCGGTGCCTTCGTCTTGGTGATGCCGTCGCCCAGGTCCCAGACGTAGGTTAGTCGGCGATAATCCTCCCTGGTCCACGCCACCACCTGTTTGCCGTACTCCGTGTGGTAACGTGCGCGATCGGATTGCCACAGCGGCTCGCTCCACGAAACGGGGTCATCGCGATGGAACACCTTGCCGAAAGCCGCCGCATGGTAGCCGTTGTTCTTGAAGTGTTGTGGGAGCGTCACGACGTCGCCCAACACATCGCGCAGTCGCACACTGAAATCGACCACGCCGGTTGTGTCGGGACGCCGTCCCGTCAGGACGGAGGCGCGCGAGGGCATGCAGAGTGCGCATTGCACATAAGCCCTTTCGAACAGAGTGCCTTCGCGAGCCAGTCGATCGATGTGGGTCGATTGCACCGGTTTTCCGTAACAGCCAAGTTCCGGCCGAAGATCGTCAACGACAATCAGTAACACATTCGGAGGAGCGCCGATCGCCGACGATGCGGCGAAACAGGCCAACAAGATAACGATGATTCGCATTGGTCCCTTGCAGGTTGTCAGATCCGTTGCAGCATGTCCTGAAAAACGGCAGGCTGCGCCCGGGTTCACGTTAGCTGCCATTCTACCGCGGCGCGCTCGATGTTGCCACCGGAATCCATCGTCAATCGATCGGGTCTCCCGCTTGAGCGTCAAGTCGCACTGATGATGCAATCCTCCGTCGCCTGTTCTCCGGCCAGCCAGAGTCTCGTCGGAGCTGCCCGTGACAGCAGGCCGGGAATGTCGATCTTTGCGGGTTTGTCGTTCTGATGCACGAACTGAATCACCGCGAGAATGTCGTGAACACGGCGTGCAAAAAGTGGCAGGTTGTAGCAGTACGTCCAGCCCCCGTAACCTTCTTCGCCAGGAAGTGATCGTCGCTCGCGGACCGGAACGCCCGACTTCATCGATACCGTCGCCGGCGATCTGCACTTGCGCCGCAGCGACACGATTGCAATCCGTAGCGGAGTTGACATCATGAGAACTACCACCGTAGACCTTGACGGCCAGCCTCGCACGGCAACCCGGCCGGTGGTCGGCGCCGACGCTGCCGGCACGGTCATTTCCTCGACGCCCGTGACGTTGTCCGGATCCACGTCGTCGTCCTCTACCGGCACGATCCCCAGCGACATGCGAGGGATGTTCTCGGGGCAATACCCCGTGCTGGGCACGTCGCGGTAAGGCGTGGTCTTGGGAAACAGTTGTACGATCCGCATCCATTTTGCCGGCCGGTCCGGCGGGAACGGAAAGTCCGACGCATTGATGTTCACCACACTGATGACTGCCGGCTCGTGAGGGAGCTTCGCGCGCCGACCCGCATAGGTCGAAACCGGAATCACAGGCGGTTTTCTGCGCGGCCGGACCGGTATCGGCTCAACGAGCCGCATGGTGTCTCCGATGTTAGGGCACTGGTCGTGCGAGCAGAGAACGGTCTTAGTCCCCATTCTGTCCAGCAGAATCAGGCGCTGAAGGTAATTGCAGATGTAGAAATCCTCGCTCAGCGGCCAGGGTGTGCCGTACTTGAGGATGCGATCATCGGTTTCGATCCTCTCACGAGTCTGACTCTCGGGGAACCGCTGGTCCGCGGTAATTCGGGTTATCTGGTTCATGGTCCCGTCGTCACGGATGCGCGTATCCAGCAAGGCCAGAGGTCCGAAGGAGGCACCGTGGTGAGGGGCGCCGGTAAACATGTACTTGGGAGAATTCCCAATCGCCCGGAAGTGCATCTCTGCGCATGGGCCGGTGCTTCTTGTCCCCTCTTTCGACCCATGGTACTCGGGTTGCACGCTGTAAGGGTGCGGGTAATTCCCGTGCGGTGCGCGCGGATCACGGCCGTAGTAATTGCCGCGGCCCACAAAGAGAATCGTATCGAAAGCAAGAAGAGGATTGGACATCGCAACCTCCCGGCGAAGAGCGGCTACTTCGAAATAGTCGCTCATCGCTCGTGTGCGTGAGGCCGCGCCGGTAGAGATCGCCCTTTTCCTCGAGCTCCTTTTCAAGCTCTCCGAACTCGTCCTTCCAGTGCTCGACCACATGCTTGGCCGTGCCGGCAGGAATCGAAGGGACCGCGGCCTGAACCAGATTGACTGAAGCCAGCGCCGCCGCGCAACCTAACGAAACTGCTAATCCCGCCCTGATTGTGGTCACTTCCATTCTCGCTGGCTACCTCGCGTTCTGATCCGGCGAACCTTGCGTTCGTCCCTGGTAAGCGAACTACCCGGACCCCGGCTGCCCGGTAACGCCTCGGCGTTGGTCGCAGGTAAAAGGATCAACAGCCAGCCTCGTCCGGTCTTGACGGGGATGGGATCTGCCGGTCTGAAGCGGGCCTGCTGCTGGAAATCCTTGACGGGTGGCGCTGTTAGCACCGCTTTGTCCGGATCGAGGCCCAAAGCGGCCCAATCGATTTTCAGCCGCACCTGGGCGTCCTTTGCCGCCCAGCTCGCGATGGCGATAAGTGTTGCCTTGGGCCTGACGTAGGCCGTGGCCAGCACGTCGGGGTGGTCGGTTTTTACCGGGCAGGAAGGGGCCCAGAACCCGACCATTTCCGCCCGGTCAATGTGGAAATCATCCCAGACCTTCCACAGCGGCCGAGGATCGGTCCTGGGAAGGCGGGACGTCATCCCGAAGAGCATCCCCCGCCAGGGATTGCCGCCGTCCTGGAGCATCTCCCCCATCAGGCCGAAGGGAATGCCCGACATCTCCGTCAACCAGTATTCCGGCGGCCCGTCGTAGTCGAAGTACTCCCCGAACCAGAGGCGATCGATGTAGGGGAAATGTTCCAGATAGAGGTTGGCCGAGTTGGCATAGCCGTCTCGGACGTTGAATTGGTTGGCGGAATGCAGATCGATCAGGGCCCCTTTGCGACTGCGGTCCAAGACCTTTCTGACGCGTTTCATGGTGGTCCGGTCAAAGGCCACGTCATCGATATACAGGCCGTCGATCCCCGCGTTTTCTGCCAGCCAGCTCAGTCCTTCCACGTAGTAGTTGTGCCAGCGAGAGGTGCCGCTGTTGATGATCGCGGCGTCCTCGAGTCTGGGGACGAACCAGGCGGCGATGTAACCTGAACCCAGATGTTCCTGGAGCCAGGAAAAACCGCCCCCCTCTCCCGGAAAGAAGATCTCGTCGCCCAGGCTGCGCAGTGCAAAGAGTTCCGGAGCATGGTTGGACAGCTCGCGTACCGTGTAGTAGATTTTGACCTTCATGCCGCGGGCATGAGCCTGGTCGATATAGGCCTTCATCTCGTCGGGACGTAGAAACGGATAGTTGATGTAAGGATTGATCGTAGTGGCATGATGGACGTTGATCGTGTTGGCTCCGGTGGCGGCGATCTGGTCGACCGGTTGGTAGCGATGATAGAACCGAGTCGCCCATTGCCGCTGGGGGTCGATCGGCCGAAAGGGTGTGATCAACAGGCTGAAATTGAAGTACAGCGTCTCGCCGGCCGCCAGGGTCCGCGGCCCGCTGTAGGCCCGTATCAACACGCGATCCGCACCGACCTCGACCAGATCGCATCCGCCCTTTCCTTCGTTGGACCAGGAGTTCGGCATCACCAGCGGTTTGAGTAGGTAGAAATTGGTGTTCAGCGGTCGGCGGTAGCGCTCGTCTCGAAAGCTGACCTGGAGCCCGGCGTTGACGTCTCCCAGCCAGACTGAATCCTGGTTGTTTTTCCGGTCCCATTTCCAGCGGAACTCCGGGGGACGACGGCCGCCCTTGATACCCATCCCCATGATGTACTTGGCGGCGGACTTCACCAGCGGCACTTCCAGACGGACGTCACTCAGTTGGGTCGTTTCCGCGGCCTTCAATCTCACCACGAAATCGAGAAACCCGTCGCATTCCATACGCCCTTCGCACTCAAGCGACACACCTCCGGCACTGCTGCGGCTCTCCCAGGCGACCTTCCCGTCGGCCTGTCCCGAAAAGGCCATGGGCCAGTTCTCCCAGGTCCACACCTTACCCTCGTTGTCCATTACGATGAACTTCATCGGCGCCGCCAGGATATCCCGGGGAGCCTTTTGCAGTCGGGTCATCTCCGGGGCAAAGTAACTTTGAATCCTTGCGGGCAGTCCATCCGTGCCGAGGACCACCTTTCTGCCTAGACATCGAATCGCGTTGTTTTCGACTTTCAGCGGCGTATAGGGCGCCACCACGTCGTCGTCAAACGCCAGGCGAGAGTTCAGCCAGCGAAGGCGCGAGTGTCGCCAGGGTTCACTGTCCCCGGCGTCCGGTAGTACATTCTGGGAAACGGTAAGTCGCAACGTGATCTGACGGCTCGCTAGTTTCTGAGGTCCGACCGTCACAAAACCGACGTACTGACCGGACCGGGCTGTCCGCGGGATCTGCACACCGCACCACAAGGCCTGGACTCTCCCCCTTGGGACCGAACACGTTTTCTCCAACGGTCTGCCGGTCCAATCAGTGCCGCCGATGTTGAAACACGTCAGTTGTGTGGCCGGTATGGTTGCGTTGCCGTCCACCGACTTCAGGCCACTAAAACGAACGTCCAGGTTCTCCACGTCTGAGCGGCAGGCGAACACCCCGACTTGGAAAGCGTAGTACTCTCCGCGGGCAGCCTCGGCCTGAAAGACCGGTCGTGGTCCCATTTTGATCCACCGCCTGGGCAGGTCCTCGGTCATGCGGATGGGATAGCGACGGTCCTCGGGAAAGAGCAGATACGGGGCATCCGCATGCTCCCGCAGCAAACCGGAGACTTCCTTCGAGGTTGCCACGACTTCCATGGGATAGAAACTGTGGAAGTCATCGATCGCCTGAAACTCCTTCACCCGTGCGCGCGGAAGGCTCCGCAGGGCGTTGTTGGCAACGGCCTTTTTTGCCAGGCCGTGCTTCTGGAGCCAGGCGTATTGCCGGGGAAGGAGGTCGGCCGTCTCGGTCGATTTCGGATAGACCACCGTAGGGTAACTGCTGCGGCCGGTGATCTCATTGACGAGATAATAGACGTAATACTCCCCGGGCCCGCTTTGCGGCTGGAAGACCAGGTCTGCGGATTCGCGGCTGCTGTGGGCGCGGTATACGTTGAGGATGGGCTTGTCCGTCGCGGCGTCCACCACGATGATCCTGCCGTGCGGGTGAGAATCCCTTCGGCGCCAGGGCACATGGACCCGGACGGCGTCGGCGGTGTCGGCGTCGGCGTATTGCCCAGGAAGGGGGGCGGGCACGAGCACAACCGCCCGGTGGTTACCGTAGGCCTTGGCGTCCCAGTTCCCGGTTCCGTAAGGGATCTCTTGGGAATTGACCGGACTCAACCAGACCAGAAGGCCTGACTGGACCAGGATATTTGCCGACAAGAGCGCCCAAAAAGTGAATCTTGTTTCCATCCGGTGACTCCGCCCTGTTATGGTTCGATCCGCAATGCATCGGTGTAATGGTCAGGCGATACGTGCGATCTCTCGTTCTCGCGGTAACTTGTCGGCAGTCTCACGGATCACGCTGCGGTCGGGGCGTCGTCTTCCATGGGGCCGCGGGGGAAGCGGCCTCGGCGCCGTAGACCTGGGAGATCTGCAAGCCGCTGCCGTGGCTGGTGTAGAAGATGCGGCCGCTCGAGACGATCGCGCCCAGGCATTGACTAGGGTCCACCGCCGGACCGGTCGAGAGCAGCTTGATGTCAGCCGGATCGGACAGGTCGTAGACGTCCATGTTGGCTCCCAGCAGGTAAGGCTCCGAAAGCGTGAAGCGAGTGCACTTGTAGCCCTTGGTCAACGTGTGAAGGATCTTGCCCGTTTGTTTGTCGATCAAATAGCCGTTGTTGTATTGGGCGTGGGTGAACAGGAACCGATCTCCGACGGTGATCACGTGGATGGCCCGATCGACCGGGTCGGACTGCCAGATCAGCGATCCGTCCTTGGCGCTGAGACACCATACGCGGTTCGTCTTGTCGTCCACCCGGGAGTATCCGCCCATGTAAAGGCGGCCGTCCTTGGCCGAGATGGTACAGCCGCTGTGGACGGCGTGCTCGGTGGTCGACCAGAGAACGCGCCCCTCCTCTCCGGGCAATACGGCCGGATCCATGGCCGCCGTGATTCCGGCTGCGCTGCGACTGCCGCTTGTTCCTTTTCGCAAATAGCCGAAGAAGCACGAATAGTAGAGGGTGCCGTCCATCAGACACAGCCCGGCTTGAGGGACCAAGAGACGTTCCTTGTAGTAGAGCGGCGACGTGTAGCAGATATGCACCCCCGGAGAATACCGCCGCCACAGCAGCCGGCCGGTTTCCTGCTCGACGGCGAAGATCCGGCCTTCGGCAGTGTGCGTATACATCCGGCCTCCGCCGCACGTGGAGAAATGTTTGGTCGTACCTTCGAATCGGCGAATCCACTTGATCCGAAACGGCGGCTTGACGGCCTGCTGGACGCCGGCGTTCGTGTTGCCCCAATCGGCAAAGCTGGTATACCAATCGTACTTGGGATCGGTATACTTGCCCCCCAGAGGACTTCGCACCTTCCACAGCCCGAGGTCTTCGGTGGGCAGCGGTGCCTTGCCTGCCGGCCCAAGGACGTACAGGTACCCGTCATCGCAACCGAAGTAGACGCGACCATCACACACCGCAGCGGGCGCGGAGATCGCCTTGCCCAACGCCGTCTTGAACGACCACGCCTTGCCCCGGCCTGAAAGCGGCACGACGTGTAGCCTCCCGTCCAGGCCGCCATACACGGCATTCTCGCCAAGGAGGATCGGTGAGGCAATCGACGGAGCCCCCCCCAGATACTCGGGCGACTGCCGATCAGGACTATGCTTGCAGAGGCCGAAATCCTCTTCCGGCCGGCATCGATACACGTCACGGCCACGCAGGCTCACCGAGCAGAAACTCAACAGCCCGCCGCGCGTGCTGGTCTGGGTACCCGGCACATGGTCCTTTTGCACTTCGCCGCCGCCGATCCGCAGCACGTCTACCCGGCCGCCGTTGTCCAGCCGGTTGGCCACCACCGGGGAGCTGAAAATCGGCTGGCCACAGCGGATCTCCTTGACCAGCTTGCCGCTGGAGGCGTCGAGCACGTAATACGACCCGGCCATGGTGCCGAAGTGCAGATACTTGCCTGCGATCGCCGGCGAGGAGACGTTGTTACAGTTGGCCGGCCCGCCGCTGGTTTTACGTTTCCACACTACTTTCAGCGTGGCGGCGTCGATAGCGAATGCCACCCCGGCGCCGTCGACCGCGTAGACGCGGCCGTCGGCCACCACGGGAGCCGTCAGCACCGCGTCGGTCAACGGCACCGCACCGATCAACCCCAGCGGCACAGTGACGCTCCCGTCGGGCACGTCGCCCGAGTGCCGGCCGTCGAACTTCAGTTGCGGCCAGCTCTGCTGCCCGATCGCAGTCCCGGCGAGCATCAACACGACCACCACCGCCGGGCCAAACGGCGTTTGCGTCAACTTCATCGCACATCCTCCCACCTTCGGTAGTTCCAGATTCTGTCGCAGCCGAAGTCGTGAGACTTCGGAAAGCCACGGAAACGCCCGGATTCTCACGAATTCGGCTACAGATTTGGGCGTACTGATATTGGTTCTTCCTCAGCTCTTGCCGTCACGTTACTCGCCTGGTGGATGAGACGGTTTCTCGGGGCGTAAGGCGTTTTCGTATGCACCGCGCTGGTAGACGATTTCCTTGAGTTCTTCCAGATGCTGCCGGTAAAGCCCGCGGGGCGAGGTCCCGTACTTCCGGCAGAGTGCCGCGGCGGCACCCACGGCGACACCCATTTGACCGCCGGTCTTCATCAACTTGATGCTCGAGAAGGCCACGTGCGTGGCACTGGCGTCGCGGCCGGCCATCATCAGGTTGTCGATGTTCTGCGAGTAGAGGCAGCGAAAAGGAATCCCGTACGGCTTCACCGGGACCAGCTTCATGCGGTTGCGGAAATCGTACTTCTCGCCGGGATAGTGGAGACAGAACACCAGGCTGCCGGTGGCCACCGCATCGGGGAACTGACGGCGGCGGCGGATGTCGTTTTCGGTAAGGATGTAGTCTCCCACCAGGCGGCGCGACTCGCCCCGGGCGGCGACGTAGCCTACGTGCGTAAGACGCAGCTCGTTGGTCTTCTGTGGAAACTTCCGCTTCACATTGGAAAACGTGCCGTAGATCGCACAAAGCAGATGGTCGCGGATCTCTTCGGCCTCGCGGATCATGTCGCGCCGGTGGCCGTACTCCCAACTGTGGCTGCTGGTCAGATCCAGATGATCGCCCGCGATCGCAACCGCCCAGGGCACCTCGGGAAAGGAGACGGGCGAACGTTCCCAGGCCGTCTTGAAGTAGAGCGTGGCGCCGTGGGTCATGGCGTCGGGCTGAGGCGGCGCCAGGGACTCGTCGAACTCTGTCCGCCCCTCGCGGCCCGTGCGGTACTTGGCCCCGGCGCGGTACCCGATCCAACCGTCGCCCGTGCAATCGATAAACACGGGGGCTTCGAATCGCAACTCCTTGCCTGAGCGGGTGTTGCGGGCGTCGATGCTGGTGATTCGATCGGCATGGGTCGTGGCTCGAAAAGCGTGCCAGCCGAGCAGCAGGTGGATGTTCCGCTGGGCACGGATCACCTTCTCGCGGTTGGCGCCGACCACTTCGTCAACCACCGACCGCCCCAGGCCGACCGGCTTGATTCCAATCTCCGAGCTACTGTTTCCGCCCAGCACGGGCCGGTTCTGGATCAAGGCCACGCGGAGTCCCAAACGCGCGGCGGTCAGCGCGGCCGAGCAGCCGGCCACGCCACCGCCGACCACCACGGCGTCAAGCGTACCGGCCGTATTGCTCGGGGAAGGGGGCGGGACCTCAGGCAGTCGCAACAGTCCGCGCCGCCAGGCGGCCATGGCTTCGTCTGGTTTGGGAGGCGGGCGGAAGCTCTTGTCGGTGCAAAACAGCAGCGCGTCGCAGCGGCCGTCCCATCCGGTAAGGTCCTTCAACTCGACCGTGACGGTTCGCCGCCGGACGTCGACGGTGCCCCCGTCTTGCCAGAGCCAGCGGGTGCCGACGGTTCCGAAGAGGCCCGGCAACTGCTGGCCGTCGATCACCACGCCGAATCGGCCCGGATGCTCAGGCGGCACCCAATCTTTCGTTCTCACCCAGAGACGATATCGCCCGGTCTGGGGAAACGTGACTTCGGTCTTCGCGTTGGCAACGGGGCTACCAAGCCCGTGGGCTAGGAGATAGGCCGAGCCCATCTGATCGATGAACTGGGCGTCGACGACCCAGCCGCCAAGAGCGCGGAAGCCCTCGGCCTCGACGAGGACCTTGTCTGCCGGAGCACCGGCTGCCGGAAATGCAACAAACAGCACCAGTGGCAAAGGGGACCGCATCGACCGATTTCTCCCTTGTATCGACCCGCAAACGTGGCCCCGCTACCTGTAGCGAAAGGCCCTGCCCTGTGGCTTCAGATTCAGCCAACTGTTGTCGGTCATCGCCGCCAGTTGACGATCCGGCGAACCCGCGCGGCCGCCTTCCGTTGCCGGCAGACCCTCTGCGGCGACGCTTCGTGGCGTCAGCAGCAACATCAGGACAAGGGCGTGCGGTCGCATGCTTTTCTCCTCATGCTCGCTTCTCCCACGTTACGTAGATTTACACCATCAGCCCTATTCTGGCAAGGGGGCCGGTGAAGATGCCGGTGATCACTTGGCGGACCTCGCAGGCAGTGCCCGGCTTGAGAAACATCACGCTGCCGGCAAACAGGTTGCCGGTCCGATACGGCCCGATCTGAAAACCAGGGATCGCCTCTGGGGACGCCGGGACCCGCGCCAGCCAACTCTTGCTGCTGCCATCGCTGCGTCTTCAGATCGAACTCGGCGTAATGATTGCCGCCGTCGTCGAGAAACAGCAGCTTGCCGCCCTCGGGCCAGTGCGTCAGATGCGATTCGTAAGGGGAGGTCTTGAAGAACTTCCATACGTTGTGATCGATACGTTGCCAGCGGCCCGAGGCGAAGTCGTATCTCCACGTCGACCGGTTGTCGATCTCGAGTTGCCGCTTGGCGTCCTCTTCGGCCCCCCTGCCGCCGACGCGCCAGTTGGCGCCCAGCATCTGATACATCGCGTCTTGCTGCGGCACGTAACAGATGCCGTCGTCGGCGACTTTCCAGGCCACCGTGGTGTTGGTGTAAAACCCGGGTGAGGTGCCGAGCGTCTTGGACTCGAGCCCGGTGCGGATCAGCACCTCGCCGGTCTTCGTTCGCAGCACGTTGTCCGAATAGCCGTCGGTCGTCACCGGGCGGCCGTCCTCGACTTCTCGGGCAAGTACCGTCGGCCAGTCGATTTCCACCCGCATCCAGGTGTTCGGTGGAAGCTGTTCGTCGGCGCCGGCGGCTCCCCAAGGCAACAGCCCCAACCACATTGCCAGGAACGTTCGATTCATGCTGAGTCTCCTGGAGAGTCCTACCGCTGAGGGCTTGAGCCGCTGCCAGGCGGTTTGGCGGCAGCACGGCCGGATATGGCCAATTTGCGTGGCTCGGAGATCCTACCAGAACGGTCGTCCGCCAGCAACAGTCGCAGGTGTGTCGCTGTAGACCAACAGCTCTCTCTGCTGCGAATCGTCGTTACTTTGCCCTCCACGAGTGACAGACGTCCGGGCCAGGCAAGACCGACGTGTCCAGAGAACCGCTCTCGGCGTCCCACAGTTTTAGCGTGCCATCAAATCCGGCGCTTACGAGCCACCGCGTGTCCGGCGTGAAGGCGAGGGCGGCTACAGCGTTTTGGTGTCCGATGAAGTACTTCTTCAACTTTCCCGACTGCACGTCGAACAGCTCGATTTCATTGAAATATGCTGTTGCCCGGGCCAGCATCCGCCCGGCCGCAGTAAACGCCAATGAGGTAGGGCCGTCTCGCGTCGCCACGAACGACCGAGCTTGAGCTTTGCTCGCGAGGTCGACGATTCTCATTCCATACCCCTCGTTTGCGATTAAGAGTTCTCTATCGCCTGGTACGAATTCGATCCTGTTGATCCCAACTCTTTTGGTCTTCAGCAGAACGTGTAGCTGAATGCTTGTTGAGACATCCGCAAGAATGATCTGCTTCCAGGACGAAATCGCCAGTCGTTGCCGGTCTTCCGACGCTGAGACGCACCTAACCCGAAAACCTCCTGGCAGCGGCCTGCTCTCCAGCCTGTTCCAGTCGCGTGTAGACCAGATGCTGACCTCAGCACGCAACTCAGTGTCGTCAGGAGGCTCAGAATAGCCAGAGTAACCGACACTGATGAACCTGGCCCCATCAGCCGAGAACGAGCCTTCAAGCAGCCGTGCCTCATGGGCCTGCACATCGAAGCGTTGTTGAAAGTCGCTGGAGCCGAAGACTTGAATGCGGCCGCCGCGGAAACCGACCACCATAGCTTCGGACGTTGGTGAGAACTCCACGTGTACTGCGGCATCACCGCGGGCGTCGCAAAGCTGGGAGATTGAGTCTTGTTGGCGATGGTAGAGAGAGACCCTGCCATTGCGTGCCCCTGCGATGACATGTTGTCCCATCGGTGAGACGGCGACGGACCAGAGCGCCGCGGGGGGGGTCCCGATGCCTGCGACCTCTTTTCCACTCTCCACGTGCCAGAGGTGTATCACTTGGCTATCTCCGGCCGCTGCAAGAAGTGCCCCGTCTGGCGAGAACGCGACCGTTCGTACCCCTATTCGCCCCAGCGCACACTCCAGAACGCAACGGACCTTGTGAGAATCCGTATCTACTAGCGTGACTCGGCCGTGTACAATCGCAGCGATTCGGCCATCAGGCGAAAAAGCGATACGCTGCATATCCATACCTTGGTCGGAACAGCACGTCGGCCTGAATTCTTGCAGTGAGTTCTGCCAGAATCCCGTGATGCAAGCGGGCTCGTCTTCAGGCTGGAGAAAACCAGCGTCCTCTTCCTGCCAGCTTTCGAACAAAAGGCGGTCACGCTCGGTGCGCAACAAGCGGGCTGTTGCCGCGTCGAACACTCGAACACCATCGCTGGCAACGCATGCAACCATCCGCCCCCCTTCCGAATAGCTGACCGTTCGAAAGTCCGCGTATTCTTCGGTGAACTGATGCAGGAGGTTTCCGGTTTTGGCGTCCACAATGCCTATTGTGTCCCACGCAATGGCAGCGAGCGTCCGGCCGTCCGGGGCAAACGCAACGCCTTCTCCGAAAGGGGCGATGACGTGCACAACTTCCCCGTCTTCCGCGCCGAACAGCCGAAGCTCGTCGAATGGCCATTCGTCCACGTCCACATTGTCATAGCAGGACGTGTCGCGACGCTCAAAACCCGCTTGGTAACTTGCAAGTTATTGTTCGCTCAGGGCCAGAGGTGGCCTTGTTCCGGAAACAGCAATCAGCTTGCCGTCGGGCGACCAGGCGACGGCATTGATCTGCTCGGAACCCCAAGAAAGAGTCCGTAACAGGTTGCCACTGCGGACGTCCCATACTTTCGCGGTTCCATCCCATGAACCGGAAACTATGCGAGTCCCGTCAGGCGAGAATGCCAAAGATACAATAGTGTTCTGATGGGCAACCTCTTCGTGTAAGGGAGTCACATCGGGAGGCCCAACGTCCTGGGCCGTTACAAACGGTTCTTCAGTGCAAAAAACGGACGAATCTCAATCCTAGCAGGACACGCTCGGCAAGTCAACTCGGGGGCGGCCCCATCGCCGCCTCCGGGTGCAGGAACGGACTTCTGCGGGTTCCTGAGGTCAGAGAGTTCGGGTAGGAGGTTTTCGCGGCACACGATAGGATTTGCGGAGGTTTGGTCAATCTGGCTCTTTTGGGAAGGAATCTACCA
>SDBV01001323.1_pt1 | contig 37325 bp, 35 predicted proteins | sample 2277081 | NCBI WGS metagenome assembly SDBV01 (sample SAMN10402039, study PRJNA504765) | marine sediment metagenome | isolation source: marine sediment core GS10_PC15, 223 cmbsf | place: Arctic Ocean: Southern Knipovich Ridge | collected 2010 | reverse complement strand
CTCGGGGTATAGTCCTCATAAGCCTCGATCTAGTGTACTGTCCCATAAATAACTTTACACAATTCTGTCATTCTCGCCTGCCTGCCGGCCGGCAGGCTTGTCGGGAATCCTTATTTTAAAAGGAGAAAGATTCCGGTCAAGCCGGAATGACACTTCAAAAAAAGCAAAGAAGCGTTAGGGACAGTACACTAGCACTGCTTGCCGTCATAAAAAATAAAAGACGCAGTTTTTTTTATCTTATTACTGGAGCTTTCTTTCTCAGAAAGACCTTTGTCAGCTCGATTATAGTAAACACAATTACGCCAAAGCCAAGGATTACTGCAAGGTCAGAGAATAAAGGCTTCATAATTCCAAATGACTCTAGAATAAAAGGAATCTGAATCAAGACTGCAATTAATGCGATTTCCCATGCGAGGGCTATAAGAAGCCATTTATGAGGAGGCGCCTTGAAAACACTGTATGTGAGAGAGCGGCAGTTCAGGGCAATAACAAACTCTATGATTATAAAAAGGAAGAATACCTGTGTCCTTGCATGTGTTAAATCAGAAAGATCGTGGAGAAAGAGATAGAGAAAGAACGGTGATTCAATTAATACTGCACGAATTATAAAGGACTTAACATCCCATGAAAAGACACTTTCTTGCGGGTTGCGCGGCGGCCTCGTCATGATATCAGGGTCAGGAGGCGCAACCCCCAGGGCAAGGGCAGGCAGCCCGTCAGTTGCCAGATTTAGATATAATATGGCTGCCGGCAGAAGGGGTAAAAATTCGGGACCCATAATCAGGACAATCCCTCCAATCACAACTACCTCTGTAATATTACACTGGAGGAGGTAGGCAAGATATTTCTTAATATTGTCATAAATCCATCTGCCAAGCTCGATAGCATTCACGATAGTTGCAAAATTGTCATCAGTCAGAACTATATCAGCTGCCTCTTTGGCAACCTCTGTGCCGCTTATGCCCATTGCTATGCCAATGTCAGCGTGTTTCAGCGCCGGTGCATCGTTAACACCGTCACCGGTCATTGCAACCACCTCGCCCTTTTTCTTCCATGCCTTGACTATCTTAAGCTTATCCATAGGTGATACCCTTGCATAAACAGTCACCTTGTCTACAATCTTGTCAAATTCTTCATCAGACATTTTCTCTAACTCTTCACCAATCAGTACGATATCGCCATCTTTATATATTCCAATCTCCTTTGCTATGGCTACAGCCGTGAGCTTATGGTCTCCTGTAATCATTACTGGTTTAATGTGTACTTCCTTGCATACCTTTGTAGCCTCTATTGCCTCTTCTCTCGGCGGGTCCATCATACCCATAAAACCAAGAAATATAAGATTGCATTCAACACATTCTTCTGTATATTCAAGCCCCTCAGGAAGCTCCCTGTAAGCAACTCCGAGGATCCTTAATGCGTCCTGTGCCATTGTTTCATTTGTCTTAATTATTTGCGCCTTTTCCGTATCACTGAGCTCCCTTATACCGCCATCATCCAGGATATGAGAACATCTCTCCACGACTATCTCAGGGGCGCCTTTCATAAAAGCTGTTTTTTGGCCGTTTTCTGTCTGGTGAATAGTGGTCATGCGTTTTCTTTCAGAACTGAAAGGCAGCTCTTCTATCCTCGGATTTTTAAGCCTGACCTCATGAATCTGCATGCCTGCCTTGACTGCTGCCACAACAAGGGCACCCTCAGTGGGGTCGCCCTTAAGAGACCATTTGTTATCCTTTTTATGCAGGTCAGCATCACTGCACAATACGCCGCCCTTTATAAGCAGTTGGAAGGCTTCATTATTTGCGATTTTATCAGATCCTTTAAACTCTCCCACAGGTGTGTAGCCCACACCTGTGACCTCAATCATGCGGCTGTTATTGAATATCTTCCTCACGGTCATCTCGCCCTTTGTGAGGGTGCCTGTTTTATCAGAGCATATTACCGTGGTACAGCCGAGCGTCTCAACTGCAGGAAGCTTTCTTACAAGGGCATTTCTCTTTGCCATCTTGTGCATTCCAATGGCAAGGGCGCCTGTGACAATGGCGGCCAATGCCTCGGGCACTGCTGCCACTGCGAGCGCTATGGCAAACATCACCATTGTTACTACGAGCTGCAGGTTTAACGTCCCTTTAAGCGCCGCACTTCCAATACTGATACCGGCAACAAGAAAACAGATACCAAAAGCAATTATACCAAGCCATTTTCCTATCTCTTCTGTTCTTTTCTCAAGGGGTGTCATTTCAGTCTTTACTGCCAACACTTCTTTTGCAATCTTGCCAAACTCTGTATTCATACCTGTAGAAGTGACCACGGCCTTGCCCCTGCCATACGTAACTGTTGTACCCGTAAAAGTCATGTTCTTTCTGTCACTTACCCTCACATCCTCAGACAATGGTTTTATATTCTTGCCAACTGGAACAGATTCGCCTGTGAGAGGCGCCTCATCGCATCTCAGAGAATGAATCTCGACCAATCTTGCATCTGCAGAAACTTTATCCCCTGCCTCAAGCAGCATTATGTCACCGGGAACGAGGTTCTTTGAGGGAACATCTTCTTCTTTGCCTCCTCTCAAGACCCTTATTGTGGGAGAAAGCATCTTTTTTAATGCCTCCATTGCCTTTTCTGCCCGATACTCCTGAACAAATCCCAGAACTGCGCAGAAAATCACTATTACCAGAATAATTGCAGAATCTACCATCTCCCCTATAAGGGCTGAAAGCACAACAGCTATAAGAAGGATAATAATGAGTGTATTTTTGAACTGGCTTATAAGGAGGGTAAAGGGTGAAATCTTCTCTTCCTTTTTAAGTTCATTATATCCATATTTTTCAAGCCGCTTTTTGGCCTCATCTCCGGTTAAACCGCGGTGCATATCTGTATCCGTTTCTTTTAAAACATGCTCTGCCTCCATTGAATGCCAGATCTCTTTTGCCATAATAAGCCTCTCCTGTCTGTAGAATTATTTGTATATCTGTTTGTTACTGCAGGTGCACTATTGTCGCGTTAACTCTCAAATGTCATTCCGGCTTGTCCGGAATCAAAGAGGAGTAAGATTCCCGCGATCCCCGACAAGCGAGGACAGGCTTAGCGGGAATGACAATTCAAACACCCCGACATTACATGGTTGACATGACACTATTATAAGTGGATTATGAACAGTTTTCCACTAAACCAGCAAGATAACCAGAAAATCTTTATTGCCAAGTCCGTATTATATATATTGTTAAGGCGAAATTCCAGTTTAATCCCTTCAGTCTGAATCAGGCCGTTAACCCGGCAGATGGGCCAGTCTTCCAAGACATATGTCCCTTCATAAGCCGCCCTGAAATCGAGCTTCATATTAGAGTCATTCAAGCCTTTTGGGAATTTGAATTTTGACCTTTTTTTGCATATTTATTATAGCCAGGATTTTGTGAGCCAGGATATACATAATATATACTTGCTTTTTTTTTTTTGTTCTGTATATACTCTTTTATACCTGATAAGGCTTATGATGGTATTACGTAATTTTATTGTAAATTATAAGCAGATGCTTTACTCTGTTAAGAAACAGACACAGGAGTTTTTAAACCGAAACTCTTATAAGCAGAAACACTTATAAGGAAGGAGGTGAGAGTGCTGGTTTGTAGAGACAATGAGGCGGACAGGGTCATTTAAGAACATGGACTGTTTTTGAACAAAGAATCTCTATAATCCAAAAGTATCCTCTTTAATCTTTTTAACTTAATCAAAAGGAGGTGGGTTGTATGAGCAATGGAAAAGACAAGATTGATTGGTCAAACTTGTGGCGAAGCGAAGATTGGTGGTCTGTATGGATTGGCTTTTTTATCCTTCTCCTGGCAATTATCGGGTGGGCTCCGCATGCTCCCAAACTCGGCAAGTGGACAGAGCTGGCAGCAGCCTTTCCAAAGGGGGGAGCTGCTACTTTTAAGACACTCTTAACCCTGTTTGCTTTTACAGGAATAGTAACATGGATTGCCTGCCTGGTGATGAAGAAGGCTAAAGGGAGCTACCTCGTTGGCTTTGCTATAATCTTTGGCCTGTCTTTTTTAGCTATGGTCATATCCAAACAGGCCTTTATCAAAAAATGGGGAATATCATATGTCCTCTTTGCACTTGCCTTCGGCCTGATTATCGGTAACATATTTAAAGTACCGAAGTTTCTCAAGGCTGCCGGCCAGACGGAATTCTTTGTAAAAATCGGCCTGGTCTGTATGGGCGCGACAATCATGTTCTCCGTGATCATTAAGGCCGGTGCCATGGGAATGGTTCAGGCCATTCTGGTGGCAACGACAGTATGGTTCATGACCTACTGGATTTGCAGGAAATTTAAGATATCACAACGCTTCTCAAGCATCATAGCTACGGCTAACTCCATCTGCGGTGTTTCAGCAACCATTGCTGCCGGCGGAGCTGTTCAGGGTGACCCCAAGGAAGTGAGCTATATGGTTGCCTGGGTGCTGGTTTGTGCGGTTATATTGATTCTTATTATGCCTCCTATTGCTAATTTAATGGGTCTTCCGTCTAATATGGCTGGTGCCTGGCTCGGCGGGGTTATTGACAATACAGGCGCAGTTATTGCCGCTGGAGAGACCATCCGAAATGCTCAAGGGGAACCCAGCACGGCCTCAGTTAATGCCGCTACGATGGTCAAGTTGGGACAGAATGTCCTTATTGGCTTTGTTGCCTTCTTCATGGCCTTGTGGGCTACCATGAGCCTTGAGAGAAAAGAAGCTGGGCCTGGTGCGGAAAAACCTTCATTAATGGAGGTCTGGTACCGCTTTCCAAAGTTTGTGCTCGGATTTATGGTTGCCTCAATGATAATCTCTTTCCTCGTTGAACCGAGTTATGGCGAAAAAGCTACAAAGTCAATCGCCAAATTATTAAAGAGTTATCGCAGCTGGTTTTTTACCCTGTGCTTTGTTTCAATTGGTTTGGAAACCAATTTTAAGGAGTTGATTTCTGTTGGCGGCGGCAGGCCGGCAGCAGCCTACTGGATTTCCCAGGCAGCAAATGCAGTATGGACCCTGTTTATTGTATGGGTGCTCTGGTCCGGGACATTCTTTCCCGCAGCAATTCTGCCAGACTAATACTCTTAAACTTAAAAGAAAGGGAGGGCTGTCTCAAACCGGGACGCCCTCCCTTCTCTTACCTGAAAGGCAATAAAGCTTAAGACCATGAGAAAGGAATATGATATTATCTTATCCGCTGAGGAGGAGTTTGCCAGAGCTGTTGCCCTTGGTGTCCTTGTAACAAAGCCTGTGTCAGTGTGGCAGACACTGATACCCTTCATGTTTATCGTTGGTTACTTAAGAAGAGGCAGTGTTGACAGGCTTTATGTAAAGAATTTTATGTTTCCAAGAAAAATGGCGGTTGATGCGGCTCTGGATATCAACAGCGGTGAGAACAGGGAGAATAGACTTTTGCGGGTTGAAGAAGCGATTAAGGAATGGCTGAACTCTTTAAAACTTTATTCCCATGGTCTGCATCGAAATCAAATGGAGGTTATAGCTCTGCTTATTGAACACTATTCAAGACTGCTCAATTCAGATGGAGATACCTATAACTCTCTGGTTAAGAGTGCTTATAATAACAGGGAAAATTATAAAGCGTTTTTATCCCGGCTTTCTTTGGCTGAAAAGGAAGTAGACCGGGCAATTATTGAAAAATTAGGTGAGACCGAGAACCTCCGGCAGAGATTACTGGCAGAACAACTGCAGGTAGAAAAACGGAGGAATATGGATGTAGAGGAAACCTTCTCAGACTGAAGGTCGCTCAAAGCATGGGAGGAATTTTGCCTACGGTTCTGGACACAAAATATAAGAGCATTCTCACCAGGGAGCAGTCATTGGCCAGGGCTGTGGCCATATCAGTGGTAGAAACAAAACCAATAACGGTATGGGAAGTAACAATCCCGATCATCTTTATCCTTACTTACATGAGACGTAAGAGTTCCAGAGAAATATTCACTGAGAATTTTCTGTTCACAAAGAAGCTGGCTCTGAAGGCAGCCCTTGAGATGATTAAAAAAGGACAGCCAAGGGAAGAGGTAATGTCCCGGATTGAGGAGAAGACCAGCAGTTTACTGACTTCGGTCAAGGATGGTATTTACTCAGAAGAGATTCGCCAGATGCAATTGAAAGAGATAGGCCTGCTCATTGACCACTATTGTAAGCTGCTCAAAGCTGAAGGCAAGGACTGTGTCTCTTTAGTTATAAATGCCTACAAGAGTCAGAAAAATTACAGTATCTTCCTGGGGCAACTTAAAGAGGCTGAAAAACAGGTAACTCACGCGGCCAGGCAGACCTTAGGTGTGCAGACAGACCCTGAAATAGTTTTTAGGATGGAAGAAGCCACAGATAGAGCAAGGACGGCAGAGGCCGGGAAGATCTTCGGTTAATACCCCAGACCTTTCAGAAATTTGATGATTTCGGCATTAACTGCTTCAGGGCGTTCGAGAGACAAATAGTGACCGGTATTCTCCACGATCACCAGTCTGGAGTTTGGTATTGCGGAATGAAGGAGACGGGAAAAGCGGGTCGGAATCCAGGTGTCTTTTTCACCTGCAATTATCAGGGTTGGAACGTTGATTTTCCTTAATTCCTCACCGGCTTCCCAGTCCCAGATACTTCTGGCAACTTCAAGATAGTTTTCTCTCGGGTTATTGGCAAGTTCGGTCATTACCCAATCAAAGACTTCCTTTGAAACTGTTGGTGAAAGCATATTGCTTACTTCCCTCCTGAGCCAGTCTCTGTTTCTATCAGGGAATCTCTGAGCCGCTCTGTCATATTTTCTCGGTGAGGTAAAGTTCATCATGAGACTGAGGCGGGCCTGGAGATGCTGGAACAGGACCTTAAGCTTGAAATATTGATTCCGGTGGCCCCTGGTAGCAATCAGGATCAATGCCTTTACCTTTGACGGATTATCCAGGCAATACTGCATGGAAATGATTCCACCCATTGACCAGCCGACCAGGACAGCTTCCTCTATGCCAGTCTTCTGGAGAAGGATTTCGAGGTCCCTTGTGAAACCATTAACCGAATATGCCTTTTGAAGGGGACTTGATTGTCCGTGACCTCTGATGTCCGGCAGTAGAACTTTGTACTGACGGGAGAATTCCGGTACCTGCCATCTCCACCATTCATGAGACACCCAGGCACCGTGAATGAGCACAAGAGGATTTCCCTCCCCAATAACATCATAGTAAAGTCTGCCGTCTTCCACTTCCACAAAAGGCATTTCTATCCGCTTCCTAACGGGGTAAAGGAAACTATAGAATACATACACTGAAAAATGATCACCTCATTGTTCAGAGAATATACTCTCCATTTTCTCCACCCTGGCTTTTTTGGAGACTCGCTGTACTTTTTTGAACCATTTGAGGCGATCTTGTGTGCTTCCCTTTTGCATGGTTACAACAGCTGCCTGAATTACCTCCTGTTCTGTTCGTTGAAGTTTATTAAGGAAGGATAGATATTCCTTTTTGGATTTGTAAGCAGTTTTTATCATTTCTGCATAGCTGTTTCCGTCTGAATTTAAAAGCTGGAGGTAATGATCAATGAGCAGTTCAATCTCATGTAATTGTTTAAGGCGGATTTTTTCCGAGTAAAATCCTTTTCCGTCCTTTCCCAGGATTTTTTTTGTTTTTATCTCTATTGAGCCTCTCTCCACGGCGCGGTCCTTCCCCCGAGATATTTCTTTGGCTGACTCAAAAGCCAGCTGCTTTGTGAAAAGAAGATTTCTCCGTGTCAGAAAAAGGCGTTTCCTGAAACGGATGTAGGCAAGTAACAGAGGCGGGTAAAAAAGTGTCATCCATCTGAATTCAGCCCTTTTTGTCTCAATGAGAGCCCGGGCGGTTTTGTCAGCCTGATCCACTTCGTTATTCCATATAACGCTCGATTTTTCCATGGTGCCAGTTAAAAAATATAAAAAACTTTGTTTGATTATGCCTGCGTTATCATTTTAAGGAGTAACTGGAATCCCCTGATTTCCTCTGAAGGATAACAGAAAATTGAGCTTTTTGTGAAGTTTCACTGATATCTAAAATAAATGATTTAAAATGACTTATGAAGAGGGGTTGGCTTTTAAAGACTTTCCATCCATTGTCAGGGTTGATATTCCCCAGTCTTTAAAAATTACCTCAAAACTGTGCATATCCGTTAAATTAATGTTTTCAGGCAGTTTAAAGATTTTATGGGAGAGAGCTGGAGAATTATCTGCCTTGCCAAGCAAAGCTATAATCTCATTTGCGGCAAGATGAATGTTAACCATTAACTTGAATACCGGCTCGTTAAGAATCGTACTTATTATAGGGCTGATTTTAGCCATTGCATCGGGTTCAAGCACAGTTGTAAACGTTCCGGTCCCTAAATTATGCTCATCTGATATACAAATTTCTGAATAATCAATCCCGGGTACAGGGTTGTTCTGACGGCTTTTCATTTCCGGCATTATTCCCCCTGTAGGGGAAGAACAGTAAGGGCTTTGTAATCTTTAATCATGCCTGATATTATAACACCTTTTTCATATACTGAGATGACTTTTATGCATAGCCGGGTAATTTTGAGGATTACTGATTTTATACAGTCTTTGAATTTCCCCGGGATTCCATATGAATTCATCAATCCTTTTTTAGTATTTTTAGATATGAAATCATGAATGCCGATACAGAGAGAAGTTCTCCAATAAAAAGCAATAAATACAGGTAAGGCTGCGGGAGCTGTTGACGGAGAGTGGCATTTGTGTCCCACATAAAGGAAAACAGTATAAATGCTGTTCCTGCTGACGCAAGAATATATGAAGTTAATGTCGGCTTGAAGTCATAACCTCTGTAAAATGAGTGAATGATAAGGAGGCTGAAAATAATCATCAGTATGGAGACAGATACAGGGGCAATAACCGGTCCTATCCATGGTAACGGTATTAAAAACAGGATGTCCCATTCAAAAACTGATGAGGGCCAGTCAAGCAGTGCCTTAAGCCATAAATAATAAAAAATATCCCAAATACCAAAGCAGAACAAAAAATAGGCAAAACGTTCCCATAGTCTTTTGCCTATAAGTACAGCGACAGAGACAAGCATGAGCATGGTTGCGGATTCACGCAAGAGCTCAATCCCTATCATATTATCAGTGATGGGTTTTAATGGAAATGCAAAACCCTCCGGGTAGTAAATTGTGCGCAGATAAACAACAACTGCTGATTCTACAAATGCCACAGAGATGCTGAACACTGCAGCCCAGATTATTTTCCTGATAAGGTCGGTTCTATGGTTTGTCATAAAATGTTAGAATATTCCCAAGTTCATAATATCAGAAAAACAAAAAGATGCCAAAGACTATTCCATTAAAGGACTTAAAATTTGTTCTGCTTGATATGGATGGAACCCTTCTGGATTTATATTTTGATGAATATTTCTGGGGCCACCTTGTCCCTGAGAAATATTCAGAGAAACACAACATGACCTTTGGCGCTGCAAAAGACCTGTTGTTCAAGACATACAGGTCACATGAGAAAACACTTAAATGGACTGATATTGATTTCTGGTCGGGAGAACTTCACCTTGATATTCTGGCGCTTACCGAGCAGATAAAACACCTTATTGAAGTTCATCCGCATGTTATTGATTTTTTAAAGATGCTGAGACGGGACAGGAAAAAGGTTTTTCTCGTGACAAACGCCCATTACAAGGCTGTTAATGTTAAGCTCAAAAAAACAAGGATAGGGAAATATTTTGATACTGTGCTCTGTTCTTTTGATGCCGGTCATCCAAAGGAAAGCATTGAATTCTGGCATGAGGCTGAACGATTATTAAAATTCAAAAAAGAAAATACGCTCCTCATTGATGATACAGAGGATGTATTGAAGACAGCAAGAGAATATGGAATCAAACATCTGCTCTTCAAGGCAAAGGCAAATTCAAAATCAAAACCCAAAAAATCAAATGAATTTCCGGTAATAACTGACTTCAGGGAACTGATGTATTAAACTTGGAAGCGAGTAGAAAGTAGAGAGAAAAAATAAATCTTGCTTTTTACATCTGTGGTCATCTGTTTTTTTTAATCTGTGATTATCTGTGTTACTTATTCATCATCTCAAGGAATTCTTTGTTGCTTTTTGTCCCGTTAAGCTTGCCAAGCAGGAATTCCATGCTTTCAATAGTGCTCAGAGAGTGAAGCACCTTTCTTAAAATCCACATCCTGTTAAGGACTTCTTTTTCTACAAGCAGTTCTTCTTTCCTTGTTCCGGAGGCATTGATATCAATGCTCGGGAATATTCTCTTGTCAACAAGCTTCCTGTCCAGATGCAGTTCCATATTCCCTGTACCTTTGAATTCTTCAAATATAACATCGTCCATCCTGCTTCCTGTGTCAACAAGTGCGGTTGCCAGAATTGTAAGGCTTCCCCCTCCTTCTATATTTCTTGCAGTTCCAAAAAACCTTTTTGGTCTCTGAAGGGCATTGGAATCAAGACCGCCTGAAAGCACCTTACCGCTTGCAGGGCTGACTGCATTGTAAGCCCTTGCAAGCCGTGTTATTGAATCCAGCAGAATAACAACGTTCTTTTTCGTCTCAACAAGCCTCTTTGCTCTCTCAATAACCATTTCAGAAACCTGACAGTGCCTTTGCGGGGGCTCATCAAATGTCGAGCTTATTATTTCAGCAGCAGGCACCTGCCTCTTCCAGTCAGTAACCTCTTCAGGCCTTTCATCTATCAGCAGGATTATAAGGGGGATATCAGGGTGATTGTTCTTAGTTGCCTTTGCAATGGATTGAAGCAACATCGTCTTGCCGGTTCTGGGCGATGCAACAATCATCCCTCTCTGTCCCATGCCTATCGGCGTAATAAGATCCATGACTCTGGTAGAATAATCAGCCTGAACGTATTCAAGTTCTATTTTGTCGGTCGGATAATAAGGAATGAGGTTGTCAAAAAGCGGTCTTTCAATATTTTCATCAGGGGATTCATGGTTTATGGCTTCAACTTTCAGGAGGGCGAAATATCGTTCGCTTTCCTTTGGCGGTCTGATCTGTCCTGTAACGAGGTCACCGGTCCTCAGGTTAAACCTCCTTATCTGAGAAGGGGAGACATATATGTCATCAGGGCTTGGCAGATAACTATAGTCAGGTGAACGGAGAAAACCAAAGCCATCAGGAAGAATTTCAAGCACACCTTCACCAAAGATAAGGCCTGTTTTTTCTGTCCGGGCCTGAAGTATCGCAAAGATGAGATCCTGCTTCCTGAGTCCTCTCGGACTCTCAACATTCAACTCCTTTGCCATTTTTGTAAGTTCTTCAATAGTTTTTTCCTTAAGTTCGGTTATATTCATCCCTTCAACCGTAAGTTTATTGGTTTTATTAATGCTGTTTACCTTATTTTGGTTCTTGTTTATCATTATTAAGGATGTAACTTCTTTTTTTTGTAGAAATACATATTTCAGGAGAAATCTGCTTTTAAACTATATTTTTTTAAATATGTTTTTGGAGGTTCTGCCTTCCAAACAATAAGGGATTTAAGATTTAAAAGAAGAACTAATTTGATCTGACAAAATAATAATACTAAACATATTTATATTTGTCAATAGTAAAATTTTGCTAATTAATTTCCTGTGTTTATTCCGTTAGAAGACCTTCGCCCTTCTAACGCTAACGGGGTAAACTTGACAGTTGCAGGGATAATTGGTAAATTCGGCATAGTGAGGGAATTTTTTGAGGCCTGTAAATTTTTGAACTTGCGTGTTTTCGATTTCAGGCTTAAGCAAACCCGGGGGATTAAACGGCTTAATAACTAATTTGGCCAAAGACAGAGCACTGTATATGTTTCCGGTAAGTCAGAAAAAAGAAAAGGCTCTAAGAGAAAAACTCGAGAGCCTCGATATTTACGAAAAAGATATTAAAGAGTTATTCATACGTTCCAGGGGAAAAGGCGGACAGAATGTTAACAAGACTTCTACATGTGTTTATCTCAAACATATACCAAGCGGTGTTGAGGTTAAGTGCCAGAGGGCGCGTACCCAGGGACTGAACCGCTACTACGCAAGACAGCTTCTTTATACAAAAATAGAAAACTTAATCAAAGGCAGGGAAAGCGAGGAGAGAAAACGGATTGAGAAAATCAGGCGTCAGAAACGAAAACGTTCAAAACGGGCAAAGGAGAAGATGCTTGCTGACAAGAAACGCCAGTCTCAGAAGAAAAAAGGACGTTTTTTCATATATAATTCTAAGGATGAATAATTTTTAGTTTTTGTTCTAATAGAAAAGGAGGTAGTTTATGCTTGAGATAAACATACCCGGTTTCGGGGATATTAAACTGAAACATCTTGTCTCTGATTTCACAGGGACCCTCTCTGTGAGCGGGAAACTTCTGCTCGGTGTGAAGGAGAGATTGAACAGGGCAGCAGATTCCCTGACTGTCCATGTCCTTACATCAGATAGTTTTGGAATGGCTAAATCCGAGCTCAGGGGACTGCCTTGTAAAACACATATATTAAAAGGGGATTATCATGATCTTCAGAAGGAAGAATATGTTGGGAATCTTGGTGCGACTTCTGTTGTTGCCTTTGGCAATGGGAATAATGACAGAAAGATGCTCAGGACTGCTCGTCTCGGGATTGCAGTTTCAGAGGGTGAAGGCTGTTCTATTGATGCCCTGATGGCTGCTGATATATATGTTACAAGTATAAAGGCTGCTTTTGACCTTCTTCTTGAGCTCAAAAGGTGCAAGGCAACACTAAGATATTAGACATCCTATAAGGATGCCTGATTTCACTGATTGAAAAGATATAGATTACACAGATTTAAGAATTAGGAACTCATTCTATTTCTCATTTCGTGGTTTCCGTTTTTTATCGGTGTAATCATCCTTAAAAAATCGGTGTAATCAATTATTTCGGAGAAATAATGGATTTTTTAGAGGTGCTTTTTCCTGTTTCCGGAGTTAAAACAAATATACTTTTCCCACCTCTGGTGGCATTTGTCATATCATTTTTTACATCAATGAGCGGGGTTTCAGGCGCGTTTCTCCTGCTGCCGTTTCAGATGAGCTTTTTAAATTATACCAGTCCATCTGTAAGCGCTACTAATTTCGTCTTTAATATTGTGGCCGTCCCGAGCGGAGTCTACCGCTACATCAGGGAAAAACGCATGGCATGGCCGCTGACGTGGATAGTTATTATTGGAACTCTTCCCGGTGTATTTATAGGCTTCTACATCAGGGTTCTCTATCTGCCTGACCCGGGGGCATTCAAGTTTTTTGTCGGCTGTGTACTGTTGTATCTCAGCAGCCGTCTTATTTACAGTGGTTTAAAAAAAGAACAGGCTGGTAAAACAAAACTAAGCGTCATCGAAGAAAAATTCAGAGAAAGAATTAAGCAGTCCAAAGAACAACCCGGTAAGCATATGATCTCGGGCATTCCTTCCTCTGCTGTGGTAAAGACTATTTCTGTTAATCTAACTAAAACTGAGTATGAGTTCTGGGGAGAAAAATTTTCTTTTCATACAGCAGGAATGTTTTTTCTAGCCTTTTTCGTGGGTATTGTAGGCGGTGTGTACGGTATCGGCGGGGGCTCAATTATAGCGCCGTTCTGTGTTACGTTCTTCCACCTCCCTGTTTATACTATTGCAGGCGCAACCCTGATGGGTACCCTTTTAACCTCAATCTCAGGTGTTGCTTTTTACAGCTTAATTCCTCTTGACAGCGGCCTGACTAAATCTCCTGACTGGCTTCTGGGGCTTCTTTTCGGAGCTGGCGGGTTTCTGGGCATGTATCTTGGCGCACGTTTCCAGAAATTTGTACCTCAAAAATTTATAAAACTGCTTTTGGGATTGTTAATTGTTTTTGTCGCATTCAAGTATATCTGGCAATACGTTGGATAATAAATTTTTTATAAAAAATCTGTATTTATCTGTGGTAAAATAAGTCCCACGGTTGAATAATTAATAACAAAACTATTATCTGTGTGTACCTGTCTGCTCTGCCTCTACCATCGGCAGACAGGCGACAGGCAGGTCTGTGAAAATCTGTGTCCTAATTTTGTCAGGAGGACAAATTGAGCAAAAAATTTTCTGTTGAATTTGCAAAGAGGGTAAAAGGACTCCCGCCGTATCTTTTTGTAACTATTGATAAAATGAAAAAAACAGCCCTTAAAAAAGGGGTTGACCTGATAGATTTAAGTATTGGAGATCCTGACATACCTACGCCAAAGCACATAGTGTGGAAGATGAAGAAAGCAGTGGAAAAGGTCGAGCATCATCGCTATCCTTCCTATGAAGGAATGTTTTCTTTCAGGCAGGCGGTTGCAGACTGGTATAAAAAAAGGTTCAGGGTCTCTTTAAACCCGGAGACAGAAGTTCTTTCCCTTATCGGCTCCAAAGAAGGGATCGGGCATATACCTTTTGCATTTATAAATCCCGGCGATGCGGCGCTTGTGTCTTCCCCGGGATACCCGGTTTATTCCATTGCAACACTTTTTGCCGGCGGGGAAAGCTATAAAATGCCTTTGCTTGAAAAAAATAATTTCCTGCCTGATCTGAAGGCTGTGCCCAAAGGCGTTCTGAGAAAGGCAAAACTTATGTTTATAAATTATCCCAATAATCCGACTGCTGCTGTTGCCGATAAAGGTTTTTACATGGATGTAGTACAGTTTGCCGGAAAAAACAATATTATTGTCTGCCATGATGCTGCCTATTCAGAGATTTATTATAATAGCAGGAAACCGCTCAGTTTTCTCCAGGTTCCGGGCGCCCGGGATGTAGGGATAGAGTTTCATTCGCTTTCAAAAACATTCAATATGACAGGCTGGAGAATCGGCTTTGCAGTGGGGAATGAAAAAGTAATTGCAGGACTTGGGAAGATTAAGTCAAACCTTGATTCTGGAATATTCCAGGCAATTCAGGAAGCAGGGATAGAGGCGCTTAAAACCAAAACAGCGGTTCTATCAAATATCAGGAATACCTATAGGGAAAGAAGAGATATCTTATACAAAGGTTTGAAAGATACGGGGCTTGAGCTTGAAAAGCCTGAGGCAACGTTTTATCTCTGGGTAAAAGTGCCGAAGGGCTTTGACTCAACGAGTTTTGTGGGCCATCTGCTGAATAAAGCAGGCGTGCTTGTCACACCGGGCATTGGATTTGGCAGTCCGGGCGAAGGGTATGTAAGGTTTGCCCTGACAATTGAGACAAAAAGGATTAAAGAAGCAGTGGAGAGAATTAAAAAAATACTGTAACTATTCAGCCTTATAATCTACTATCACTATGCCTATTGCATATCTTGGCATTGGCTCCAACCTCGGTAACAGGGAAGAAAACTGTGAACAGGCCGTTGAACTCCTTATAAAAAAGGAGATAAAGCTTATAAAGCGTTCATCCCTCTACGAAACAGAGCCATGGGGCGTAAAGGAACAGCCTGCGTTTATCAATATGGTAATAAAGGCAGAGACCATTTTAACACCCGAGGAATTACTCAATACCCTTAAGACGATAGAGAGTGCCCTCGGTCGTAGAGAGGCTATACGCCGGGGGCCGAGGATTATAGACCTTGATATCTTATTTTATGATGATCTTGTCATTAATACCCCTGAGCTTGAGATTCCCCATGCAGGGATAAAGGACAGGAAATTTGTCCTTAAACCGTTGTCGGATATAGCCCCTGATAAGGTGCACCCGGTTCTTAAGAAAAACATGCGAACTCTGTTATCAGAGCTTGATATATCTTCATAATACTAATTGGTGGATTCAAGCAGAAAATAAAAAGGTTTTTTAACTGTTTTGATTTACATTCTCCAAGCTGGTATGATGTTAATGTATGCCGGAATTAAGGCTTAATCTTATATCAAAAGAGTGGGTAATAATTGCAACAGAACAGAGGAAAAGGCCTGAGGATTTCAGATCCAGAGTGGTAAAGAAAGTTCTGCCCTCTTTTGATAAAACATGTCCGTTCTGCCCCGGTAATGAACAGAGAACTCCTGATGAGATTTTTCGTATTTCAGATAGCAGGCAATCATCAGAAACTGTGGACGGATGGAAAATCCGTGTAGTGCCAAACAGGTTTCCGGCACTCCGCAGGGACATTGAGAGAGTGAGAGTCAATGAAAGATTCAGATACAGTATTTCCGGGTTTGGTCTTCACGATGTCATTGTCGAGACACCCCGGCATGACATGCTGATGGCAATGCTTCCGGTTGAGCATGTTTCAGAGGTTATCAGGGCATATAAAAGGCGCTTTATAGAAATGTACAAAGAACCGGGGATAGGTCATGTAATTATATTTAAAAATCATGGAGAAGGCGCCGGAACATCACTTCCACACCCGCACACGCAGATTGTAGGGACACCTGTTACACCGTTTCGAATCCGAAGAAGACTGGAGGAGGCAACAAGATTTTTTGATTTTACAGGGGAATGTCTCATCTGCAAAATAATGGCAGGAGAAAAAGAAGACGGGGAAAGGATCGTCCTCGAGACTGAACACTTTATCACATTTATTCCCTATGCTGCTATGTCGGAATTTCACACGTGGATATTTCCAAAGAGACATGCATCCATTTTTTCGACTATCAAAGAAGAAGAAATACAGGATTTTGCACTGAATCTCAAGACAGTGCTTGCCAAATTATATTTCGGACTGAATAACCCTGATTTTAACTATGTAATTCGTTCGAACAGACCGCAAGATTTCGAATCTGAACACATTCACTGGTACTTAAGTATTATGCCCCGCCTCAGCACGCCTGCTGGTTTTGAAGTTGGCTCAGGAATGTCCATAAATACGGTTTTACCCGAAGAAAGTGCAAAATTTCTCAGAAATCTTAAAGCTCCTTAGTATGTGCGGGACTTGTAATCTGCGACGACCCTGCTGAAATTCTCCAGAATTCTTAATCCTGTTGTCTGGCTTTTTTCCGGGTGAAACTGAACTGCAAATACGTTGTCTTTCCATATCATAGAGGCGAACTCGAGACCATACTCTGTAGTAGTTGAGACAATAGAATTGTCCTCCGGTACAATGCAGAAAGAGTGCACAAAATAAAAATATGCTTTATCCTGAATCCCGTTGAGAAGGGGATTGTTTTTTTGTATTTTTATATCATTCCAGCCCATGTGCGGAACTTTCAACTCGTTCGCTGGAAACCGCATTACCTTACCCCTGAAGATATCAAGGCCTCTGCATCTGCCGAATTCTTCGGATTCGCTGAACAGCACCTGAAGCCCGAGACATATTCCGAGATATGGCTTATTTTTTTTAATGGTTTTCACAACAGCATCTACTAATTTAAGGTTGGTAAGTTCTTTCATGCAGTCTCTGAATGCACCGACGCCGGGCAGAACAACACCATCAGCATTTTCAATAACTTCAGGTTTGTTTGTAACCTTAGTGCTAACGCCTACTTTACGGAATCCCTTTTCCACGCTCCTGAGATTCCCCATTCCATAATCAACAATTGCAATCATAATTTTAGGTTCTTTCGTAAAAAAGTTGAAAAGACATTGAATTATCCATAAAGTCGTCATTCCGGCTTGTCCGGTCGGAGCGACTCTTCGCGGAGACTCGCTTCGAGAATCTTTTTCTTTCTTCTAAAAAAGAAGTAACCGCTTGCATTTAAGAAGGATTCCCGACAAGCGGGAATGACAAGCTACTATATTAGCTCCTAACTCAAATGCATCTTTCAACTTAAATGCGAAAGAGGGTAATTTTATTATGGTTTTTTCAGCATTTAATTACAAGGAGAGTCCTTTCATTGTTAATAAATGGAAGCCTTACGGTTTTTTTTGTTACGCCTTCCTGCTTCAGTCCTTTTATTTCCTCGGTAATCTTTGGTCCCTTGCTCAGCACCAGTCTGCCGTTTTCCTTAATATAGGGGGACGCTATTTTTATAAAGTCCTTAACTTTAAAAGTAGCCCTTGAGACGATAACATCATAAGTTTTTTCGTAATCTTTCCCAAGGGCTTCCACCCTTTTATTCAGAATGCTCACTCCTTCCAGCTTTAACACCCTTATAATATGCCTGAGAAAAGCGGTCTTTTTCCTTGATGACTCAATGAGCGTAATATCTATTGCCGGTCTGATTATCTTTATAGGAATTGCCGGGAAACCTGCTCCTGTTCCCATATCGGCTAATTTTATCCCCTCACCTCGTAGCGAGTCTTCGCGCAGAGTCGCTTCGACCTTCCCCTCCCCTCTCCTCGGCGAGTCTTCGACCATCAGGGGAGAGAGATGGGGTAAGGGGATGACTTTTAAATAAAGAATGGAATCAAGAAAATGTTTAATTATTATATCCCTGTCGGTTTTTAAAGCAGTAAGATTGTAAGCCCTGTTCCATTTTTTTAACTCAAAGAGGAAGGTCATAAAGGCATGTATCTGTTCCGGGGAATAAGTAAACCCTAACTCATTTAAACCTTGTCTGAGCAGTTCCTCTGAAGTCATAAAATAAAATATTGAATTTTTTAGTTGTTTGTTTTTATTTTTTATTTCTGACAACTGACCACTGATAACTGACAACTGATTCAGAGTTTTATCAAGAGCCACTGTTTATCTTTCAGATGTACAAGTGTGTATCTTCCCTTAAGGCGTTTGCCTTTTAACTCAAAGAGAATGCGCTTATCTGATTCAGATTCTGTTTGATAGGTGCCCTTATCCCAGATTTTTACTTTACCCGCGCCGTATTGACCTTCAGATATTGTGCCCTGGAAATCTATATAACTTGTCTCGTGGTCTTCAACCTGAACAGCAAGCCGTTTAACCCCTTTTTCAACCGGAGGACCCTTTGGCACTGCCCAGCTTTTAAGAACCCCGTCTTTTTCAAGCCTGAAGTCCCAGTGCAGGTGTGTTGCCTGATGTTCCTGAACAACAAAACGGTTCATATGTTAGCTATTATTGATCCCTACATAATAATGTCCGTTTTCGCTGTCATTCCCGTTTATCGGGAATCCTTCTCGGAGCAAGAAAGATTCTGGACAAGCCAGAATGACATTAATCCTAAGGGTGTAGGACATAATATTACAGGTTTCAGTAGCTCCTGGCCAATGGCTTATAGAGTTGTTCGATTAACAAATAACAACATTATTTTGTTCCTACATGTACAGCTACAATGCTGAATGTCAGGGTGTAGTACCTAACATCTTTTAGCCCTGTCTCCTCCATTATTTTTTTTAGTTTCTCTGGTTCAGGAAAATCCAGCACAGAATCTGAAAGATACCTGTATGCCCCTTTTCTGCCTGAAATTGTTTCTCCTATGAAAGTCAGGACATTTGTGAGATACAGGCGGAATGGCAATTTAAGAGGATTAGGTTGAGAACTGGTAAATTCCAGAATAACTATTGTCCCGCCTTTTTTAACCACTCTTGCCATTTCATTAATGCCTGCTTTGTAATCCGGCATATTCCTTATGCCAAAAGCAATTATTACAGCGTCAAATGTTTTATCCTCAAAAGGCAGGGATGTAGCATCGCCGAAGCGAAGGTCTATTTGATCCTGATAGCCCCTTTTTAATATTTTTTTTCTTCCTATCTGAAGCATCTGTTCACTGAAATCTATTCCAATTATTCTGGTGTCTGTTGCGTGCTGTTTAGCTATTTCTATTGCAATATCACCTGTGCCTGTTGCTAAATCAAGAAACTTTCCACCCTCAATTTTTGGAAGATGGCTTACTGCAAACCGTCTCCAATAACGGTCCCTGCCAAAGCTCAATAATTTGTTCAGGAGGTCATACCGGGGAGCAATAGAGGAAAACATAGCCTGTATTTTAAAAGGTTCTTTTATTAGTTTATTCATCAAATTAGAGAATTTAATTTTATTTCAGCTGAATGGAGTTTATAATTAGAGCTTTTCTTATGTCAACTTCACATTCTTTTATATAAAACGCTTAAATACATTCGTTTTATTGATTACACAGATTTTGTAAAATGATTACACCGACTAAAGGCGTGGTCTATCTGTGTAATCTGAGTTTTTAATCTGTGTAATCATATGAATGCGTAATTATTTATGAAGCTTCATTTAAATTTGCCCTTCCAGTCTATACAGGAGAATTAAGATTTAAATTTCCTGATTTTATTGATAAATAGGGACGCTGTTCACTTCCTTAAAATAAATCCAACGGATTGTTAATGAAGGAGTTTTTCAAAAAGCTGAATTTATTCAAGATCTTTACCCCGTTAGAAAGCCCTGTGTGAGCCTGCCTGCCGGCAGGCAGGCCAACCCGTTAGAAGGGCGCAAGTCTTGTAACGGGGTATACCTTATTACCTGCCTAACATTATCTATTGATTAAAAAAAGAATGGACACATCCCGTTTCTAAAATAAAAAAATAGATGTGTCCAGTTGTTGTCTTAATGCTGATATTTCATTGGGAAATGTTCGTGGGTATTTTTTAACCTTTCTTTAAAATCAAATTTGTATTTGGGGTCAACCTTTTCATTAAACGGGCTGTCAACTCCGTGACATTTCAGACAAGTTTTTTCATCCTCTGATGGAACAGTTAACCCTGCTGCCTTGACCTCAGCTGTCTTGTATTTTGGATTTTTCATCATAATCTTTCTGTATTCACTTCCCGGCCCGTGACATCCCTCGCACTGAACGTTTATTAATTTTGGTGTGTCTGCCATGCTTGTGAATCCGCCTGCTTTTCCATAGCCTGTTGTATGGCATTTCAGGCAATTGGCATCAGTTGTATAATCTATATCAGGGGCTAACCCTGCTTTTTTCTTTGCCTCTGCTTTTACTCCTGCTTTCAAGTTTTCAAAACTCGTTGCCATTTTTGTTTTTTCCCAGGACTTATACTGCTTCATATGACACATCTTACATTTCCTTACTCCAAGGTATTCTGCACTGTCTGCATTAGCAGTAGTCACACCAAAAAATGCTATAGCGAACATCAGCGAAAAAAATACTACTACCATTTTCTTCAGCATACCACTCACTCCTTTAAGTTAGTTGGTTTATTTTACGACTTACGTATTTGCAAACTAAGACAGGTATACTATTAATCTAAAAAAAACATGCTTATATGTCAATAATAACTTATTCTTAGCTCGGTGCAGTTTATCCCGATTTTCTTCTCAGAGGGGATCAGAGGAAAGGAGTCTATAATAGAAAATTAAGGCAAAAGCAGGGGAAGAAAAATGCAAGTAATTAAGTGTGACCCCACTTAGTGAACTAACCATGACTTGACACAGATTAATCTATAGATTAAGGAGGATATTGAAGTGAACAAAATTGTAAGTGTTACCGAGTTAAGGGAGAAGACATTAAAGGTTTTAAATGAGGCAGCAGAGGAACGAGAGCCGCTTTATGTGGTTGCAAGGAGCAAGCCCAAAGTGGTCATGGAATCAATCGAGCTATACGAGGCAAAAGAAGAAGAATTGGCACATTTAAGGAAAAAAGTTTTTGAGTTAGAGACACTAAAAGCCCTCCGGGAAGCAAAAGAAGGCAAAGGAAAAGTTTTTAGGTCTGTAAAGGCGTTGCTGGCTTCCATTGAAAAGAAAAAGTGACTTATCGATTTGTCCGTACGAGCCAGTTCGAACGAGCATTAAAATCTTTCCTCAAAAAACATCCTGATTTACTAGACCTTGTTCTTGAAAAGTTAACTTTGCTTCAGAAAAACCCCAAAGACCCAGGATTAAAAACGCATGAACTAAAAGGCAGGCTGAAGGGCATTCTATCGGCAAGTTTAACTTTTGATTATAGAGTTGTTTTTTATATTGAAGGAGATTTAATCTACCTTTTAAATATATGTTCGCACGATGAAGTATATTAGTGACTCCTGTAAATCTAATGTCCTATGCCTGTCCTCGTTTGTCGGGGATCGGCTGTAATCTTGTCATTCCGGCTTGTCCGGAATCATTCTTACGGAAGGACTCCCGACATTCATCCTTCGCAGTGCTACGGAGAACGGGAGCGGGAGTGACAGAAAGGAGAAAATTTTGCTTATGCTGGAATGATTAACTCTATAGGACATTTGTTATGCAGGAGTCAATAGTTGAAAGATTTCCTCTGTAGTGACTAATAAAAAAAGATAATCTTTTTCTAAATGTTGATAAAAAATCTCAACAGTTTTCCAGTCTATTTTAATCCCACATAAGAACAAGTTTGGTACGGGGTAAATATTATTTTTTAGACATGCCCGGAACTTAAATCTCTAAGGTTTATAGTTCATGGTTCTTTTACAGTTTTTAATCAGGAAAGGTCGCTATCCAGTAAATCCCGATTTGTCGGGATACGGGACAAGCAGTGGGCGGATTAAGCTTTGACAATGGTGTTAATAAATTCTTTTAACATCGATTTAAGAGTTATCTTTCCTTTGGAACTTTTTATATATTTTTCCCGCCTAAGAGCAGCATACTTATTTTTATAGGCTTCATAAGATATAATCACTCTTTCGTTTATTATCATTTTTTTGTGTTTTTGTATTAAAATTAATAACTGCGGATAATAATCTTTTCTTAATAATGGTCTGGAGGAGTGGCCGAGTGGACGATGGCGGCGGTCTTGAAAACCGTTGTACTGAGAGGTACCGTGGGTTCGAATCCTACCTCCTCCGCCATAACTATTGATTCCTGTAAATCTAATGTCCTATGTCGGCTGTAATCTTGTCATTCCGGCTTGTCCGGAATCATTCTTACGGAAGGACTCCCGACATTCATCCTTCGCAGTGCTACGGAGAACGGGAGCGGGAGTGACAGAAAGGAGAGAATTTTGCTTATGCTAGTGCCGTTACAACTTGATGTGCCAAGATTAAAGGCTTAAAAGTATATATATTTGCTTTGCAAAGTAAAATTAAACTATGGGAGTAATATAGTTGTAATGGTACTGGAATGATTAACTCCGTAGGACATTTGTTATGCAGGAGTCAATAATAACTTATAACTCTAGACATTAACTCTTAATTATCTTCTCTACTCCCATATAAGGCCTCAGGACTTCGGGTATTATAACAGAGCCGTCTTCTTGCTGGAAGTTTTCGAGTATTGCTGCAAATGTTCGACCGATAGCCAGTCCTGAACCGTTTAATGTATGGACAAATTCCGTGCCTTTTTCCCCTGTACGCTTAAATCTGATATCAGCTCTCCGAGCCTGAAAATCCTCAAAATTGGAACAGGAAGATATCTCCCGGAATTTTGCCTGTGCAGGAAACCAGATTTCAATATCATAGGTTTTAGCTGCGGCAAATCCCAGGTCACCTGTGCAGAGAGAGACAACACGGTAAGGAAGCCCCAGTCTTTTCAAGACCTCTTCTGCATTCCCTGTAAGGGATTCAAGCTCATTATATGAGTCTTCAGGCTTTACAAATTTTACAAGCTCTACTTTATTGAACTGGTGTTGTCTTATAAGCCCTCTCGTGTCTTTGCCGTATGAGCCTGCCTCACGCCTGAAACACGGAGTGTATGCAGCATAATAAATCGGCAGCTGCTCTTCTTTGAGAATTTCCTTTCTGTGGATATTTGTAACAGGCACCTCTGCCGTTGGAATCAGGTAAAATTTCCTGTCTTCGTTTTCTATTTTGAAAAGGTCATTCTCAAATTTTGGAAGCTGGCCTGTGCCTGTCATAGCCTCCTGATTTACAATAATGGGAGGAAATACCTCTGTATATCCGAATTCATTTGTATGCAGGTCAAGCATAAAATTTATTAATGCCCTTTCCAGCCTTGCACCATGGCCTTTGTACAAGGCAAACCTTGCCCCTGTAATCTTTCCAGCGACTTCGAAATCAAGTATTCCGAGATTCTCGCCTGTCTCCCAGTGGTTTTTGGGAGTAAAGTGAAAATCAGGTTTTTCACCGTGCGTTCTTATCTCAGCATTTTCTGACTCATCTTTTCCTATGGGAACGGATTTGTGGGGGATATTGGGAATTAATAACAGTTCCTGTACAGCCTGGTTTTTTAATTCCCTCAGGGATTGTTCTTGTTCAGCTATCTCATCTGAGATTTTCTTAGCGCTTTTTAAAATGGCTGAGGCGTCTTTACCTTCTTTTTTGAGCTTGCCTATTCCATCGGACAGCTTGTTTCTTTTTTCTCTCTTTTCCTCCACAATCTTAAGGCGGTTTCTTCTATCATTCTCTATTTTCAGTAAATTATCGAGGATTTTAGTATCTTCTCCTCTTTTTTTCAGGGCATCTACAACCGTGTCAGTTTTTTCTCTTACAAGTCTTATATCTATCATTAATTCCTCTCTTTTTTAGCCTGGTTTGTCTTGCAGAGCTAAAAAACTGGTGACATAAAATATAGTGTTCCCTATTTTACCTAAAAATTGAGAGAAAAGTAAGATTAGATTAAGAATGCTTTCTGATAAATAACCATAGTTCTATGGAGTTAGAAATCCTCTTGGCAAAAAAATCAGACAGCCTTACCTTTTGAACTGATTAGCTGTTATAATTTCATATCTGATGGCTACTAAATGGGATGAAAAGAGATCTCACTGGTACTGCAGGGCTATTGATGACAGCGATTATCCCCAAAAGGCAGTTACTGCCCTGCGTCCGCTGTTAAAGACATGCGACAGTGTTATTGACATTGGTGCAGGCTGTGGGGCGTTGTCACTTCCTATAGCCGGATTAGTTAAAAAGGTTACAGCCATCGAGCCCTCGATATGGATGTATAACCTGCTTTTAAAGAGGGCAAAAGAGGCAGGAGTTAAAAACATAAGGGCATACAATACGGGGTGGAAGGGGTCTGGATTAGAGGGGGATTTACACTCAAGACTAAAACCTCATGATGTGATAATCTGTGCAAATCTTCCTCATAGCGTTGTTTGCAATGTAAATTTCCTTCGTTACATTACAGCCAGGGCTAAAAAATTTGTAGTCTATGTGCAAAGCGCCGGGGAGTGGAACAGATTCTACTACAAGGACCTCTACCCGATTTTGTTAAGAAGAAAATATATTTGTGAGGGTGATTATGTTAAAACGTATACATTTTTACATCAGCACGGGATTTTTGCAAATATAAAAATTTCTGATTATTACCTTGACCAGCCTTTTGAAGATTTCAATGATGCCCTTGCTTTCTGGCGGCACAGGTTGAAAAAAAAACTCTCATCAGGAAAAGAAAGAATACTTGCTGATTTTCTGAGGAAAAAGCTGATTCGCTCGAGACGAAATAATACCTTGATACGTTCGACGGCACACAAGCCCTGTCCTTTAGGGCAGGGGGAATATAGGTGCCGCTCAGTATCAACCCTGAGCAAACCCCGACTTTTAAGTCGGGGACAGTCGAATGGGTTGATTGCACCCTTTGGCTTAAGACGGGTAGCGTTTATGTGGTGGAAGCCGTGATAATCTACAGAACCGTAATAAAAGAGTTCCTCATAAATTTTCTGGTCGTAATCTCGTTTCTTTCATTTGTGCTTTTTATGGAAAGGTTTGTCAGGCTGACCAGGCTTATTTTGGGCAGGGGAGTTGAGTTTATAGATGTTGTCAAGATATTTTTATTTCTTCAGCCTTCTATCCTTCTACTCGCAATCCCCATGGCAATCCTGATAGCAGTGTTTCTGACCTATGGCAGGATGTCAACGGATAATGAGATAATTGTCCTGAAAGCGAGCGGTATGAGTTTTTGGTCTATATCCAAACCTGCAATAATCCTCTCATTTGCGGGTTTTTTAATACTTTGTTTTATAAGTATCTATCTTATCCCCACAAGCATACGCTCGTTTAAAAAAACTGTGTATGAAACGATTGTAAAAAAGGCCTCTGTGGCGATTGAAGAAGAGGTGTTTTCAACGGTCTTCAAAGGCACGGTTATTTTTGTCAAGGAACTGCTGCCCGATAATAGATTTAAAGGGCTTTTTATTTACAGGGAGGGCGATACCAAAGAGCCCTTAGTTATAGTGGCAGAGGAAGGAGCAATAAACTCTGACACTGAAGAGGGGTTAATAAATCTGAGCATGCGCAATGGGGCAATACACACATTCGGAAAAAAAAGTTCGTCAGAAGTTACCTTTTTAGAATATGATTTTGTGCTGACCTCGGTTATAGAGCCCCAGAAGAAGCTAAAACCACATGAAATGGGAATCATAGACCTGTGGAATGGCAGAAAGAGCAGTGTATTGTGGATGGTAGAGTTAAACCGCAGGTTAGCGATTCCCTTTGCGTGTCTGATTTTTGGTTTTCTCGGTCCTGCTCTCTCCACAAGAATCGGGAAGACAGGGCGTCTTGGCGGGTTTTCAGTCAGCTTAACCATTCTAATACTTTACTATTTCATACTTATTGTGGGTGAAGGCCTTGCAAAGGCTGGAAAACTGCCTCCGTTTTGGGGGGGTTGGATACCTAATATGCTTTTTGGCGCGATAGCAATAGTTTTTTTCTATATTGCTTCCAGAGACAGGCCTGTTTTAAGGAGAAAGTTAAGAATTAAGAGATTGTTGAAAAACCCTAACAATCTCTGATTTCACAGATGAAAACAAGATTACACCGATTAAATTCCAACAATATATCTGTGTAATCATCCTTAAAAATCTGTGTAATCAGAGGTCGTTGTAGTATTTCAGGAGTTTTTCAACGACCTCTTGAGAGTTAAAAACCATGAGGATTTTGCTGCGGTATTTTTTAAAAGAATTTTTTAAGTTCTTTATCATCTGTCTTGCAGGCATGACAGCAATTTTGCTGGTTGCAGAGTTTTTTGATAAAGTTGACGAATTTTATGCTAAAGAAACGCCGGTTTATTTAATACTTCAGTATCTATTATTGCAGGCTCCCAGATTATCTCTGTTTGCATCTCCTATCGCCTCGTTACTTGCTATACTTTTTACCATTGGGATGGCATCAAAGTGGAAAGAGACGATTGCGATTAAGGCTTCCGGCGGAAGCATAAAAAGACTTTTTTCATCTTTTTTGCTGTTGGGAATAATAATCAGCGTACTCGTCTTAATTTTCAGTGAAACCCTGGCTCCTATGGCAACAAGGAAGGCGTCATGGTTAAGATATACAAAAATCTTAAAGAAGCCCTCCAGGATTACCTATCGGGAAGGTGTTCTCTGGGTTAAGGGACTTGATGGCAGTTTAATCCGTATCAGGGATTTTATTGAAGATGAGGACAGGATTTTAAAAGTAAGTATTTTCAGCTTCAGCCCGTCTTTTAAATTGATAAAGAGGATAGAGGCGGATGAGGCAGAATGGATTGATGGGAGATGGAGATTAAAAAATGCAGCTATATTTGATTTTGAGCAAGGAGATACAATAAACCATAATTTTCTCACTTTTACTGCGCTTGAGGAGCCAAAAATATTTAGAGAAGAGATAAAAGCCCATGCGGAGATGACTTCTTTAGATCTCTATGCCTACAGCAAAAGGCTTGAAAGGGCAGGTTTTAATAACAACAAATATTTAGTAGACTTTTATGTAAAACTCTCTTATCCCCTGGTTAATTTTATAATGATTATATTTGGTATAGCCCTGGCTTTGAACAGAAGATGGGGAGGCGGGATAAGGGCAGCTGGTTTAGGCATTATTGTGATAGTTTTTTACTGGATGATTTTTTCGCTGAACATATCACTTGGAAATACAGGTATTCTTCCTCCTGCCCTTGCGGCACTGCTTACTCCTGCTCTCTTCTGTCTGGCGGGTGGGTATATGTATCTGAGGATTAACGAGTGAGATGTAACTGTTTAAATGTCGTGTGGCCTATCAAAGCGGTGGAGACTAAATCTTTGTTATCTTTATCTTCTCTATTTTTTTGTCTTCTATCTCAAGTATGAGGAATTTCAGATTGTGATATCGCAACTGCTCCCCAACTTTTGGAAGATGGCCAAAGAGTCCGAATAAAAATCCGCCTATAGTATTAAACTCTTCACTCTTTATTTCAATGCTGATAAGGTCGATAATCTCGTCAATTCCTGTAGAGCCTAATACGACAAAGGTGCTCTCATCAACAATTTCAACCTCTTTTTCAGCTTCAATGGCTTCAAATTCATCCTGAAGCCCGCCGACTATCTCTTCCATTATATCCTCGAGAGTTATAAACCCTGCAGTGCCGCCGTGCTCATCCACAATAATTGAAATCTGGAATTTATTCTTCTGCATGTCATCAAGGAGTTCGGTTACCATTTTGCTTTCGGGAATATAATAAGCATCTCTAACAAGGTTCTTTATCGGAGTATTGCCGGTAACCTCTTCTTTTGACATTTTCAACAAAATATCCTTTATATACAGTACTCCGATAATGTTGTCCACATTCTCTTTAATGACCGGATAACGGGAATAGCCCTTTGTTGATACAAGTTTAAGTACATCAGCTACAAGAGCGTTATCCTGGATGGTCACTATTTCGGTTCTCGGTACCATTGCCTCAGAGACCTTCTTGTCGCCGAATTCAAAAACATTGTGGAGCATCTCTTTTTCATCTTTTTCAAGAGTACCTTCTTCCTCTCCAATGTTTATCATTGACTTCATCTCTTCCTCGGTCAGAAACGGCTTGGTGGTTTTCACGTCTCCGCCCAGGAGTTTGATTATAAAGTTTGAGGATTTGTTAAAAACTACGATTAAGGGCGAAATTAGCTTGATATATGCATCTATCGGCTTTGCAAGAGCCAATGAAACACTCTCTGCGTGTGTGACAGCATAAATCTTTGGTGTGAGTTCGCCAAAGACAACTGTGAGAAAAGTCATAACAACCGTTGCGATTACAACGCCGGCATCTTCCCCGAAAAAATTAAGCGCTACAGCAGTGCCGATTGATGTTGCCAGAATTGTAAACAGGTTCCCTGAAAGGATAACAGCGCTGAACAGACGGTCATGGGAATCGCGCATTTTCTGGACGGTTTTTGCGCGGCTGTTGCCTTTTTCAATCAGATGTCTCAGCCTGATTCTATTGACCGCAGTAAAGGCGGCTTCCGAGCTTGAAACTAAAGCGATGACAATGAGGCAGAAGATAATAATTAAAAAACTTACAAAGACTGATTCCATATATTATTAATCAGGAAATTTTTTTGATTATAGCATCAGCCACTTCTGATGTGGTCGCAGCAGATGCGTCATCGGGGGTGGACTTTATATCGTAAGTAACTGATTTTCCCTCTTTTATAACCGAGGCAAGGGCATTATCCAGTTTTTCTGCAGCAGTTACTTCACCGATATGTCTTAACATCATAACACCGCTTAGAATCATTGCCATAGGGTTTACCTTGTTCAGTCCTTTGTATCTTGGCGCACTTCCATGTGTAGCCTCAAAAACAGCAAACTCATCACCAATATTTGCGCCTGGGGCCAGGCCGAGGCCTCCGATCAGGCCTGCGGCAAGGTCTGAGACAATGTCACCATAGAGATTTGGCAGGACAAGAACATCATAAAGCCCGGGCTTTTGAACAAGCTGCATACACATATTATCAACTATTTTGTCTTCAAATTCAATATCTGAATATTTTTTTGCGATTTCCCTCGCCACCTCAAGGAATAAACCGTCAGAGTATTTCATGATATTTGCCTTATGCACGGCAGTTACTTTCTGCCTTTTATTTTTTCTGGCATATTCAAAGGCAAAACGGACAATACGTTCTGAGGCATAAACAGAAATAGGCTTTATGCTTATACCCGAATCCATTCGTATTGTTTTTCCATTGATTCGTTTGACAGATTCAATAATTGAATGTGCGCCTTCAGAGCCTTTTTGATACTCAATGCCCGCATAAAGGTCTTCGGTATTTTCTCTTATGATAACAAGGTCAATATTTTTATATTCTGTTTTGGCTCCTGCATAGCTTTTACAGGGTCTCAGACAACAGAAAAGATTAAGGGTCTGTCTCAGGAGAACATTTACACTTCTAAACCCCGAACCTACCGGGGTGGTGATCGGCCCTTTGAGGGAAATTTTATTTTTCCTGATGGAGTCAAACACCCTCTCAGGTAAAGGTGTCCCTTCTTTTTGATATATCTCTTCGCCGGCTTCCTGGATATCCCATTCCAGTGGAACACCCGTGGCTTCGAGAACCCTTTTTGCTGCTTCTGTTACTTCCGGGCCGACGCCGTCTCCCGGAATGAGAGTTATTTTATACATTGTTTGAAAATTGAGGAGTAAACGCAAGGATTTTGCATACTATTTCAGGATGTTTTGCAATAAACCTTAATTCATCATCTGTAAGAGGTTTCTGATTATGCAGGTTTGCGTATTGAACAAGCTCAAAAACCCTCCGTGCGTCTTTATCAGCATGGAAATGAATACCAAGCTTATCATATACATGTCTGAAGCCTTTTAGTCCGCCATACTCACCTGTAGTTATTATCCTGCCAGTTTCAAGCAGCTCAGGTTCTCCTCTTCCTACATCCTCAGGGTCATAGAGTTCATAGTTGCGCCTGTCTTTAAGTGCGCCATCGGCATGTATGCCTGACTCATGGGCAAAGGCATTGGCACCTACACCAACCTGGTTCATCGGAATGGGAATGCCAAAGGCATAAGATGCATAGCGTGCAATCCTCCATGATTTCTTTAAATCAATATGCTCATCCAGATGAACCTTATCTCCAAAACCATGTGAATATTTGAGTGCCAGTATTGTGGAGATAAGGTCACAGTTCCCTGCCCGCTCACCAAAACCATTAATTGTAGTATTTATGTAGGCATCAACTCCATTTTCTACAGCACCCTGCGCACCGGCAACAGAAACAGCCTCAGCCATACCAAGGTCATTATGACAGTGCATTTCTATAGGGAATTTTGTTGTCTCTGCAAGATGTTTTATTCGTTGATAAATTGTTATAGGGTCATCAGCACCGAGTGTATCGCAATAGCGGAAACGGTTAGCACCGTTTTCCTTTCCAGCCTGAGCAAATTCTATTAGTCTCTCAATATCTGTCCGCGATGCATCCTCTGCATTAACCCCTATGGTCTCTGCACCAAGTGCCTTTGCTGTTTTTAAGGCGTCAACCATTGAATTGAGTATATCCTTCCATACCTTCCTGCCCTGAAACTTGCCCTGAATCATTATCTCAGAGGTGGAAATTGAGATATTAAGGTGTTTGATATCCGGGCAGTTTTTAAAAGTAAGCTCTACATCTCCTTTAACAGCCCTGCACCATCCCTCAAGATGCATTCTCTTTATAATTCCTTTTTTAGCAAGTTCAAGATTGGCGTTTACATAGTTAACCTCATGTTTGATTGTGGGAAAGCCTATCTCACTCTGAAATATTCCCATCTCGTCCAGATAGATATTGAGCATTGTTTTGGCGAGCTTGCTCAATAATATGCGCGAGGTCTGCACACCATCCCTGTTTGTTACGTCAATAAGAAAGATCTTATTCATGGAATGAGTATTTTAACCACATTTACGCAGGATTTACAACTCTCAGAACTGTCTCTCTGCCTGCCGCCTGCCCTGCCTGCCGGCAGACAGGGACAGGCATAGGACAATTAAATTTACAGGAAGTAATAATGATTCTATTTAGATATAGAATTTGCAGCTTTTCTAAAGAAGGAAAAAGATTGACACTCCAAAGAATTTAATTGATAATACTGAAAAATAGACCTTTTTTTGTTCAAAAAGGCTGAGGATATGAAATCGTGGTTTATTTTGTAATTTTTAAACCTAACTTCATGAAAGAGTAGCTTTACACCTGAGCCAATGGCACAAAGTAAAAGCATATCAGCAAACCCCTCCCCCATTAGGGTCTTTACATTTGCGTTGGTTCTTACAATTACACTGTTTGCGGGTTTGAGCTGGCTTTTTTTTAAGTCGTATAAAAATTTTAAGACGACCAGGGCACAAGACTTCCGACTACAGGAGTTGAACGGAATCATAACTCATCTTGATGAGCTTCTGACCATGTCAGCACGCATGGCTGTCGCTACCGGCGACCTGCAGTGGGAAGAGCGTTATCAAAGCTTTGAACCGCTCCTAAATACTGCTATCAAAGAAGCCAAGAGGCTGGCTCCTGAGACCTTCATGAGTGAAGCCGCAGCCCGGACAGATGCCGCCAATATCAAACTGGTCGCAATGGAGAACCGGGCATTCGATTTGGTGCGTCAGGGAAATCGCAAAGTTGCCGCAGCCCTGCTATATGGTGAGGAGTATGAAGAGCAGAAGCGGATTTATGCCAAAGGAATGCAGCAGATTGCCTTAGCCGTTCAGGAGCGCACAGAAGCCGCCCTTCACGTGAAACGCCAACAGGCGTTTTTCACTGTTATATCTGCCATTGTTGCTTTGCCGATCTTACTATTTGCCTGGATTGGAGTTATGGGAACAGTAAGGAAGCGCATTGCTGAGCACAAGCAAGCGGTAGATGCGCTGAGGGAGAGTGAAAAGTTCTTTTTCGGCACTTTAAACGATCTGCTCACTTTTATTGGCGTGCTGGAACCCAATGGGAAAATTGTATTTGCAAACAATACGCCTCTAGAAGCTGCCGGAATCAAACTGGAAGATGTTGTGGGAAAGATGTTCTATGACACATACTGGTGGGCATATTCTGAGGAAGCACGGCAAATGATTAAGAAGGACATAGAAAGATGCGCTTCAGGAAAGACATTTGTTCGTGAGATTCAAGCCCAGATGGCCGCCGGATCACTGATATGGGTCGAGTTCAGCATGCACCCAATTTATGATGAAGAAGGGAAGATTAAATATCTGGTGCCTGAGGGACGTGACATCACCGGGCGTAAGCAGATTGAAACCCAACTCCGTCATGCCCAGAAGATGGAGGCAGTCGGACAGCTTGCCGGAGGAATTGCCCATGACTTTAACAATATACTCACAGCTATAATAAGCTATGGAAATATCCTGCTGATGAAGATGGATAAAGATGATGACATATTAAAATCCTATGTTGATGCAATACTCACCTCATCAGAAAGGGCTGCAGCCTTAACCCATGGCCTCCTTTCTTTCAGCAGAAAACAGATAATCAATCCCTTGCCAGTAGATCTGAATAATGTTATTAAGAAATCTGAAAGTATTTTATCAAGGGTTATCTGTGAGGATATAGAATTCAGGGTTGAACTTACAGATAAAGATTTGATTATCATGGCAGACAGTGGTCAGATAGAGCAGGTCTTGATAAATCTTGCAACAAACGCATGTGATGTAATGTCCAGGGGAGGGGGATTGATCATAAGGACAGAGCGTATGGAGTTGGACGATGCATTTAAAAAAACTTATGGCTATGGAAGACCAGGCATGTATGCCCTCCTATCAGTTACAGATACAGGTACTGGCATGGATGATGAGATGATGGAGAGGATATTTGAACCATTTTTTACGACAAAAGAAATGGGAAGAGGTACAGGTCTTGGGCTTGCAATAATATTCGGGATTGTTAAGCAGCATAATGGCTACATTAATGTCGATAGTGAAAAAGGAAAAGGTACAACGTTTAAGGTATATTTACCTCTGATAAAAGGAAAGGTTAAGAAGGAGAAACCGGCAGAAGCCTCTCTCATTGGCGGAACAGAGACAGTGCTTGTAGCAGAGGATGAATCAGCAGTTAGGTCATCTCTCAAGCTTATCCTTGAAGCGTATGGCTTTACAGTCATAGAGGCAGTTGACGGAGAGGATGCAGTGGAGAAGTTCATGGAGAATAAAGAGAAGATTCAGCTTCTTATCCTTGATATTGTAATGCCCAAAAAGAAGGGCAAGGAGGTTTATAAAGAGATAAAGAAGGTAAGTCCTGATATTAAAGTGATATTTACAAGCGGGTATACTGCAGGCATTATCCATACGAATGGAACACTTGAAAAAGGAACAAACTTCATTTTAAAGCCTGTTTCACCAAATAACCTTTTAAAAAAGATAAGGGAGGTGCTGGATACATGAAGCATGATAGTAATAAGGCTTGTATTCTTGTTGTTGATGATGATATCTATGTGCTTGATTCTATTACAAAGCTGCTTAAGGAGTACGGATATTCAGTCGTGGCCTGCAAAAGCGGAGATGAGGCAATGAATGTATTTCAGAAAGACGATATCAATATAGTGCTGACAGATATTAAAATGCCGGGAATCTCCGGAATTGAACTGCTTGAGAGAGTACATGCCTTTGACTCAGAACTGCCGGTAATCCTTATGACTGCCTATGCAGATCTGGATGTAGCTATTGCTGCAATAAAGCAGGGGGCATTTGATTTTATTACAAAGCCCTGTAAAGCCGAGCATCTCTTTCATACCGTACAGAAGGCTGTTCGGTTCATACATCTCCTGCAATTAGAAAAGGACTACACGCATAAGCTTGAAGATAATGTAATGACGCAAACACAGGAATTATCCAGTTTAAGCAAGGAGATAATATATCGTTTGACATCTGTTGCTGAATTCAGAGATACCGATATAGGTGCCCATATCGCAAGAATGGGCATTTATGCAAATAAGATAGCCGAGTCACTGAATATGCCGACAGATTTTATTAATAAGATAAGCTATGCAAGCCCGCTTCATGACATAGGGAAAATAGGGATACCTGATAATATACTTTTAAAACCCGGGCGTCTTACCGGGGAAGAGTTTGAGATTATGAAGTCACATTCTGCAATAGGAGAGAGGATACTTTCAGGTTCTGCTGATTCTGTTATACAGTTGAGTGCATCCATTGCATTAAATCACCACGAAAGATGGGATGGTACAGGGTACCCCAATGGGTTAAAGGGAGAGGATATCCCGATTGAGGGCAGGATAGTTATCGTCTGTGATCAATATGATGCATTAAGGAGCAAACGGCCGTACAAAGCGACCCTGTCTCATCACGAGGTAGTGAAGATAATAACCGAGGGAGACGGAAGGACAATGCCCGGGCACTTTGATCCCGCTGTCCTTGATTTATTTAAAGAACTTACCCCGACATTTGAAGAGATATATAATGCAAATCAAGATTGATGAATTCGTAAAAAGTCGTCATACCCGCGAAGGCGGGGAACTATAAGGAATTAGGTTCCCGTTTTCACGGGAATGACAAAAAACTGCTTTTCAGGATTTATTACGAGTTTGTCAAGATTGATTCTTATGGTATGATTAATTGAAAATACTATCTGATTGAATCATTCAAGCTTATTTCCATCTTCTGAAAAGCCTGTTATCTACCCCGGAACAGTCAAGAATCTTTCCAACAACAAAATCTATTATATCATTGATTTTTTTTGGTTTATGATAAAAAGCCGGAACAGGCGGTGCTATTTTTACCCCAAGGCGGGCAAGTTTGAGCATATTTTCAAGGTGGATAGCATTGAAAGGCATCTCACGAGGTGACAGGATAAGCTTTCTGTTTTCCTTGAGTATAACATCAGCGGCTCTCTCAACGAGATTGCTGGCATAACCATTGGCAATTCCTGAAAGAGTCTTCATGGAACAGGGAACAACAAACATCCCGTCTGTTATAAAAGAACCGCTTGAGATTGGTGATGAGAGGTTATCTTCACGGTAATAGTTAATATTGCCGGAAGAAAAATACTTTTGTATCTTTTTCCCTGTTTCTGCTTCTGTCTTACCCGACCAGTTAATTCCTGTTTCAGTCCTGATAATAGAAACTGCCTGTTTTGAAAGGATAAGGTGAACACTGTTCCCGGACTTAAGAAGTTCTTCTACCAGTCTTATGCCGTATATTGAACCGCTTGCACCGGTAATTGCAATTACAAGGGATTCCATCGGTATATTTTACCACATACAAAGAATTCCATGATTCAGGACTTCAGTTTTTCACTGAATGGTTACAATAATACTTTCTTTTTTATGGTAATAAAATCTCAGAATGCTGCTATCTACGGCCTGGTTTCTATGTCATTATCTCTTTTTTATGCTTATATGTCTTCCAGCGATTATGAATCCATAGATATTGTTCCGGATATTTTCGGATGATAACTTCCATTTTGCGATTTATCTCCTCGGTCAGGCGGAATATTTCCTCCTTCTCGCTTTTATATTCTCCAGGCCATATTGGGTCACAAACAAAACCCTCATATTGATTACTGCCCGATTTTCTACAGCAGGCCACAACAACAATCGGCCTGTTGTACGTTACGGCAAGTATTGCCGGCACAGGGGTAGTGGTGGCCTTACGTCCAAAAAAACTGACAGAGATGCCTTTCATCGTACTCTGGTCAGGCAGCATTCCAATGGATTTACCCCGTCTAAGTGTTTTCTGGAGGACGAAGAAGGCGTTTCTTTTTGGGATGATAACCTGTCCGCTGGAGGCACGATTCGCATATATAAGTTTTTCAAGATATGGGTTGTCCAGCGGCCTCACGACTACAGATAAAGGTATTCCTGCGGCTGAACTGATATACGGAAGGATTTCCCAGTTGCCGATATGAGGAGTTACGAGGATACAGCCTCCTGACTCGTCATGTATTTTTTTTACCTTATGAAAAAGCTCATCCAGGTTTTCTGTCATAGTTTTGAGGCTATTGACGGCGCCGGGTCCTGTAATTAAGAAACGGAGTTTTATAATTTCCAAAAAAGTCAGGAAAAATGATTTGCAGCTATGACGGGCAATGTATCTTATCTCTTTTTCATCTTTTTCGCCTTTAAATGCATATCTCAGGTTTTCAATAGCTATATTTCGGCGTTTTGGCGCCAGAACGTAGAGTAAATTACCGAGAATCCCACTGATAAGTTTTATAATTTTCAGTGGTACTGCACTTGAGAAAAGAATGAGCAGATAAACAGATATATATTCAAGTATCTGGATCAGTTTGCTTTTTTTTTTAGTTTTTTTCATCAGATTGCCTGACTTCTATAACTACGGATGAGGACTGTCCGCCAATTCCATAGCTGTTGGATAAAAAAGAGCCTTTCCTGGATGTTTGGTGAGAGTTCGATATCCTTAAACCCAAAAAGTTTTTCTCTGTTCCCTCAAAGTTCAGCGTGGCCGGAACAATTCCGTTTTCTACTGCCTTTATACCAAAGATAATTTCTGCAATGTCGCTTGCTGCCCCAAGATGCCCTGTGTATGGTTTCAGCCCGCATATGGGGACATCTGTTTTTTTGCTATCAAGTACATCCATAATTGAATTTAACTCTGACCTGTCGCCTTTTTGAGTGCCGCTTCCATGCGGAATAATGAAGGCAAGGTCGTCGATTTCACAGCCAGCTTCTTCCATGGCAAGATTAATACTGCGTTTACTTACCTTTTCGGGTATGCTTAAGCCGTGAACAGATGAAAATTCCGAGCAATTTCCGAATCCCTTTAACGTTCCCAGGATATGTGCGCCTCTCTGCTTTGCTGTTTCATACGCCTCAATAATGATTGCAGCGCCGCCTTCTCCAGTTATAAACCCATCCCTTTTTTTGTCAAAAGGCCTGAATGAGTGTATTCCTGTTCTGCATTTTGAAAGTAACCCTATGCCTTCAAGCTCATAAAGAGGGATTTCTGTTATCCAGCTGCAACAGCCCACTGCAAAGGCAATGTCTGCTTTATCTTGTTTAATGCTCCTGCA